>Ga0164242_10007035_pt1 | contig 12329 bp, 9 predicted proteins | sample OricomgcompostMG_FD_108783 | JGI IMG/M metagenome (GOLD analysis project Ga0164242, IMG submission 108783) | Miracle-Growth compost microbial communities from Emeryville, California, USA - Original compost - Miracle growth compost (MG) ... | reverse complement strand
GCCTTGATCCAGCCGATGCCGAGCTCGGGCAGGCTCACCCATTCGCGCCACCCCGCGATGGTGCTTGGATGGGTATTCTCGGTCATCCGTCCATCTTGGCAGGGCACACCACATGAAACTCGCGATCCTCTCCCGCGCGCCGCAGTCGTACTCCACGCAGCGGCTGCGCACGGCCGCCGCACAGCGCGGGCACCGGGTCAAGGTGCTCAACACCCTGCGGTTCGCGATCGATCTGTCGGGCGAAGAGCCCGACCTGTGGTTCCGCGGTCGGCCGCTGAGCGACTACGACGCGATCCTGCCGCGCATCGGCAACTCGATCACCTACTTCGGCACCGCGGTGGTGCGCCAGTTCGAGCAGATGGACGTCTACACGCCCAACACGGCCAACGGAATAGCCAACGCGCGCGACAAGCTGCGGGCGAACCAGATCCTCTCCCGGCACAACATCGCGCTGCCGGCCACCGCGTTCGTGCGCAACCGGGCCGACGTGCGTCCGGCGATCGAACGCGTCGGCGGGGCGCCGGTCGTCATCAAGCTGCTCGAGGGCACGCAGGGGATCGGCGTGATCCTGGCGCCGCAGGTGAAGGTCGCCGAGGCGATCATCGAGACGCTGCACTCGACGAAGCAGAACGTGCTCATCCAGAAGTTCATCGCCGAGAGTCGGGGGCGCGACATCCGCGCCCTCGTCGTCGGCGACCGGGTGGTGGCGGCGATGCGACGTGTGGCCAACGGCGACGAGTTCCGCTCGAACGTTCACCGCGGCGGCACCGTGGAGCCGGTCACGCTGGACCCGGCCTTCGAGGAAGCCGCCGTGCGCAGCGCGCAGATCATGGGGCTGCGGGTGGCCGGCGTCGACATGCTCGAGAGCGACGACGGGCCGCTCGTGATGGAGGTCAACTCGTCGCCGGGGCTGCAGGGCATCGAGACCGCGACCAAGCTCGATGTGGCCGGCGCCATCATCGACTACATCGCGAATCAGGTCGGCTTCCCCGAGATCGATGTGCGCCAGCGCCTGACCGTCTCGACGGGCTACGGCGTCGCCGAGCTGCTCGTGCACGCCGACGCCGGGCTGGTGGGGCAGAGCCTGGGGGAGTCGGGGCTGTGGGAGCGCGACATCACCGTGCTCACCCTGCATCGCGGCGCGACCGTGATGCCCAACCCGCGCAAGGGCGTGGTGCTCGAGGTCGGCGACCGGCTGCTGTGCTTCGGCAAGCTCGAGGAGATGCGCTCGATGATCCCCGAGCGACGCCGGCGCCGGCAGAGGGTGCGCAAGCTGCCCACTCAGCCGATCGCCGACGCGTCGCTCGGCTGAACGGACCGGGCTGATTGCCACGGCCGCGTCCCTCCCGCGCGGGCCGTCGCGCGCCTAGGCTGAAGTCGTGGCGCAGAGCATCTTCATCACGTCGGCAGAAGGCCATTCGGGCAAGTCCACGATCGCGCTGGGGGTGCTCGACGCGCTCAGCCATGCGACGCCGCGCGTCGGCGTGTTCCGGTCGATCGCGCGATCGACCGATGAGCGCGACTACGTGCTCGACATGCTGCTCGAGCACGACGGCGTGGACCTCGACTACGACGAGTGCATCGGCGTCACCTACGACGACGTGCACGCCGACGCCGAGGCGGCGCTGGGCGTCATCGTCGAGCGGTACAAGGCCGTCGAGGCGCGCTGCGACGCGGTGGTGATCCTCGGCAGCGACTTCACCGACGTGGGCAGCCCCGCCGAGCTCGGCTACAACGCGCGGATCGCCGCGAACCTGGGCGCGCCGCTGCTGCTGGTGCTGGGCGGCCGGTCGCAGGAGGGACTGGGCGAGCAGCTGGGCACCTCGCAGCCGCGCACCCCCGAGCAGATGGGCCAGATCGCGGCCCTCGCGCTCGCCGAGCTCGTGCACGGCCGGGCCGAGCTGTTCGCGGTCGTCGCCAACCGCACCGAGCCGGACGCGCTGGCCGCGACCACTGCGGCCGTGAAGGCGGTGGTGGATGCCTCGGCCTTCGGCCCCGGCATCCCGGTCGTCGCCCTCCCCGAGGACCGCGTCCTGGTCGCTCCCTCCGTGCGCGGCGTGATGCGCTCGCTGGATGCGACGCTGCTCAAGGGCGACCCCGAGCTGCTCACCCGCGAAGTGCTCGACGTGGTTGTGGCGGGCATGTCGATGGACAACGTGCTGCCGCGGCTGCAGGAGAGCGCGCTGGTGGTGGTGGCAGCCGACCGCACCGACGTGCTGCTGGCGACGCTGCTCGCCAATGCGTCGGGCACGTTCCCGTCGCTGGCCGGTATCGCACTGAACGGGCCGTTCCCGCTGCCCGAGGCGATCGAGCGGCTCATCGAGGGCCTCGGCTCGTCGCTGCCCATCATCAGCACCGAGTACGGCACCTACGAGACCGCGCTGCGGGTCATGCGCACACGCGGGCGACTGGCCGCCGACTCGCAGCGTCGCTATGACGCGGCCCTGGCGCTGTTCGAGCAGCACGTCGACGTCGACGAGCTCATCCGGGCGCTGGGACTGGCGCGTTCCACCGTGGTCACGCCGCTCATGTTCGGCTACGAACTGGTCGAACGCGCGCGCAGCGACCGCAAGCGGATAGTCCTGCCCGAGGGCGGTGACGACCGCGTGCTGCGGGCGGCGGCCACGGTGCTGTCGCGGGGCATCGCCGACATCACGATCCTCGGCGAGCCGTTCGAGGTGCGCAATCGTGCCGTCGAGCTGGACATCGACATCAGCGCGGCGCAGGTGCTGAGCCCCTTCGACGCCGTCCATGTCGACAAGTTCGCGCACGAGTACGAACGGCTGCGCGCGCACAAGGGCATGACCTACGCGCGTGCGGCCGACACCGTCACCGACGTCTCGTACTTCGGCACGCTCATGGTGCACCTGGGGCTGGCCGACGGCATGGTGTCGGGCGCCGCGCACACGACGGCGCACACGATCCGGCCGGCGTTCGAGATCATCAAGACCAAGCCGGGTGTGTCGGTCGTCTCGAGCGTGTTCCTCATGGCACTCGCCGACCGCGTGCTCGTCTACGGCGACTGCGCGGTGATCCCCGATCCGACCAGCGAGCAGCTCGCCGACATCGCGGTCTCGTCGGCGGCCACCGCGACCCAGTTCGGCATCGAGCCGCGGGTGGCGATGCTGTCGTACTCGACGGGCGAATCGGGCGCCGGCGCCGATGTGGAGAAGGTGCGCGAGGCCACCGCGCTCGTGCGCGAGCGGGCGCCTGAGCTGCCCGTGGAGGGGCCGATCCAGTACGACGCCGCAGCCGATGCGGCCGTGGCCGCGGCGAAGATGCCGGGGTCGGATGTCGCGGGCCGGGCGACCGTCTTCATCTTCCCCGACCTGAACACCGGCAACAACACCTACAAAGCTGTGCAGCGCTCCGCGGGCGCCGTGGCCATCGGCCCGGTGCTGCAGGGTCTGAACAAGCCGATCAACGACCTGTCGCGGGGGGCCCTCGTCGACGACATCGTGAACACGATCGCCATCACCGCGATCCAGGCGCAGGGCGCAGCATCCACCATCGGAGAATCCGCATGAGCATCGTCCTCGTCGTCAACAGCGGCTCGAGCTCGTTCAAGTACCAGCTGCTCGACATGGAGTCCGAGGGCGTCCTCGCCTCGGGGCTCGTCGAGCGCATCGGGCAGGACATGGGTCGCTGCCGCCACACCGTGCACCTCGAGGTCACCGAGGGCGAGCCTGCGCCGACGATGCTCGACGCGAACTACGAGCGCGAACTGCCGATCCCCGACCACTTCGCGGGCTTCGCCGCGATGCTCGAGGACTTCGCCGCCCACGGACCGAGCCTCGCCGACAATCCGCCCGACGCCGTCGGCCACCGTGTGGTGCACGGAGGCGCGCGGTTCTTCGAGCCCACCGTCATCACGCCGCTGGTCGAGATCAACATCGAAGAGCTCGAAGTGCTGGCGCCACTGCACAACCCCGCGAACCTCGCCGGGATCATCGCCGCCAAGCGCGCGTTCCCCGGTGTGCCGCACGTGGCGGTGTTCGACACCGCCTTCCACCAGACCCTGCCGCCGGCCGCCTACACGTACGCGATCGACGCGGAGCTGGCCGCGCACCACCGCATCCGGCGCTACGGCTTCCACGGCACGTCGCACAAGTACGTCAGCGAGGCGGCGGCCGCCTTCCTCGGCCGGCCGCTCGCCGACCTCAAGCAGATCGTGTTCCACCTGGGCAACGGCGCATCGGTCACCGCCGTCGACGGCGGACGCTCGGTCGAGACCTCGATGGGTTTCACGCCGTTGGAGGGGCTGGTCATGGGCACGCGCTCGGGCGACATCGACCCGGCCGCGCTCTTCCAGCTGCATCGGCGCGCAGGCCTCGACGTCGATGCCCTCGACGACCTTCTCAACAAGCGCAGCGGCCTGAAAGGACTCAGCGGTTTCTCCGACATGCGCGACGTGATGGCGGGATGGGAGCGCGGCGAGCCCGCCGCGACCCTCGCCTACGACGTGTACGTGCATCGGCTGCGCGCCTACGCCGGGGCGTACCTGGCACAGCTGGGCGGGGCCGACGTCATCTCGTTCACCGCCGGGATCGGCGAGAACGCCCCCGAGGTGCGGGCGGACGCCCTGGCGACCCTCGGATTCATCGGGGTGGAGGTGGATGCCGCGCGCAATGAAGCCCGTGACCGCGGCATCCGCATCATCTCCACCGACACCTCCGCGGTGACGGTGCTGGTGGTGCCGACGAACGAAGAGCTCGAGATCGCCCGGCAGACGCTGCAGGCAGCCGGGGCGTGAGGGGCCGGGCGAGCGGCGGCTCGTCGTCGCTCAGGCTCGTGATCAGCCCCTCGACTCGTCGCCGGATCTCGTCTCTGATCGGGCGCACAGCCTCGATGCTGCCGCCGGCGGGATCGTCGAGCGTCCAATCCTCATAGCGCTTGCCGGGAAAGAACGGGCAGGCGTCGCCGCAGCCCATGGTGATGACGACGTCCGAGTCCTGCACGGCCTCGGTGGTGAGGACCTTGGGCTGCTCGGCGGTGATGTCGATGCCGACTTCGCGCATCACCTCGACGGCGACGGGGTTGATTGCGTCGGCGGGGAGGGAACCGGCGGAGCGGACCTCGATGCGCTCTCCGGCGAGGTCACGCAGGAAGCCGGCGGCCATCTGCGATCGGCCGGCGTTGTGGACGCAGACGAACAGGACGGACGGATTCTTCGTCACGGGGCCTCCTCGACGCGCGCGGCCCGATAGTGCCGCTTCAGAGCGAGGGCCACGGAGACGAGAGCCACCAGGACGGGAACCTCGATCAACGGGCCGACGACTCCGGCCAGCGCCTGGCCGGAGGTGACGCCGAAGGTCGCGATGGCCACCGCGATGGCCAGTTCGAAGTTGTTGCCCGCGGCGGTGAACGCCAGCGTTGCGGTGCGCTCGTACGGCAGACGCAGCGCGCGCCCGAGCACGAAACCGCCGCCCCACATCAGCGCGAAGTACGCCAGCAGCGGGACTGCGATCCTGGCCACATCCCAGGGCTGCGAGGTGATCTGGTGCCCTTGCAGCGCGAAGAGGATGACGATGGTGAACAGCAGCCCGTACAGCGCCCACGGGCCGAGCCGGGGGAGGAAGCGCTCTTCGTACCAGCCGCGGCCCTTGGCCTTCTCTCCGAGGCGGCGGGTGAGGAATCCCGCGATGAGGGGCACGCCGAGGAAGACGAGAACCGATCCGGCGATCTGCCACGGGGACACACTCAGATGCTCTTGTGGCAGCCCGAGCCACCCGGGCAGCACGGCGAGATAGAACCAGCCGAGGACGGCGAACATGACGACCTGGAACACGGAATTGATCGCCACCAGCACTGCGGCTGCCTCGCGGTCGCCACAGGCCAGGTCGTTCCAGATGATGACCATGGCGATGCAGCGTGCCAGCCCCACGATGATCAGCCCTGTGCGGTATTCGGGCAGGTCAGGCAGCAGCAGCCAGGCCAGCGCGAACATCAACGCAGGGCCGAGCACCCAGTTGAGCGCGAGCGAGCTGATCAGCAGGCGCTCGTCGCGGGTGACGCTGCCGAGCCTGTCGTAGCGGACCTTCGCCAGCACCGGGTACATCATGATCAGCAGGCCGAGGGCGATCGGCAGGGAGATGCCCTGGACCTCGACCGCGCTCAGTGCGGTGCCCAGCCCCGGCACCAGCCGCCCCAGGGGGAGCCCCGCGGCCATGGCCGCAGCGATCCAGGCCGGCAGGAGGCGGTCCAGCGACGACAGCCGTCTCAGCACGGGCGCATCGTTCGCCGTGGCTCCCGCCCTGTGGGTCTCGGTGATCGTCATCGTCGCGCGTTCATGGCCGGCTTGACGGCTCGGATGAGCGCGGAGTGCATCCCGGGTGCAGCCTCGTGTGTGTAGCGGACCTCGGCGTCGGTGAACCCCGCAGCGGTGAGGCCGTCGAGATACTCCGCCCGTGACAGTGCGCCCGCGATGCAGCCGACGTATGAACCTCGTTCCGCGCGGTCGTCGGGGGCGAGGTGATCCTCGGCGACGACGTCGGAGACACCGATCCGGCCCCCGGGTCGCAGAACGCGGAACATCTCGGCCAGGACGGCGGGCTTGTCGGTGGAGAGGTTGATGACGCAGTTGGAGATGACCACGTCGACGGAGTCGTCGGGCAGGGGCACGTTCTCGATCGTGCCCTTGACGAACTCGACGTTGGTCACGCCGGCCCGGGCCTTGTTGGCCTCGGCGAGCTCGAGCATCTCCTCGGTCATGTCCACGCCGTAGGCGAACCCGGTCGCACCCACTCGCCGGGCGGAGAGCAGCACGTCGATCCCACCGCCCGAGCCGAGGTCGAGAACCGTCTCTCCCTCGCGCAGCTCGGCCACCATCATCGGGTTTCCGCAGCCGAGCGAGGCCGCGACGGCCTCCGCCGGCACTTCGCCCTGCTCTCGCGCGGAGTAGAGGGATGCACCGAAGGCCTCGTCGACCTCTCCCGTGCCCCCGCAGCAGGATGCGTTCTCTGCAGGTGCGCAACAGGACTGCGACGCGTCGACGAGTGCCAGCGCGTCACGGTCGCCACGTATCACCGCGGTGGCGGCTGCGGCGTAACGGGCGCGCACCTGCTCGCGGGTCTCGTCGCCGGTGGAGTCAGCCATGGTTCACACTCCTATCGAAGAACGTCAATGTGACAATCGTGCCGGACATATCGAAACACGTCAATATGTCGGTTACGATGAAGGCATGAGCACGAGGATCGAGTTGCGTGTCACGCCCGCGGGCGCATGCTGTTCGCCGCTGACCGGCGGCGCTCTCGACCAAGAGTCCGCCCGTCAGCTGGCGACGATCTTCAAGGCTCTCGGCGACCCGACTCGGGTCCGGCTGGTCTCGTTGATCGCCGCAGCGGAGGGGGCAGAGGCGTGCATCTGTGACCTGACCGACCCGGTCGGGCTGAGCCAGCCGACAGTGTCCCACCACATGAAGGTGCTGGCGGAGGCGGGCCTTATCACTCGGGAGCAGCGCGGCAAGTGGGCGTACTTCCGGCTAGTGGGAGACGCGTTCGATGCGCTGGTCGCGGCGATCAGTTTCGAACGGGTGCCGACCATCTGACCTGCGCCTCCGTCCGCGGCATCCCGCCCGCTCATGAGGGATCGCGGCCACTGCATGCGCGGGCCTACGCTGGAGACGAGAGGGGCGTGCGATGACCGACGAAATCGACCTGACCGCGTACGACGCGGTGCTGTTCGACCTCGACGGGGTGCTCACGCCCACCGCCGAGGTGCACATGCACGCGTGGCAGAGCCTGTTCGATGCGCTGTTCGCGGGCTGGAACGTCGAACCCGCCTACACCGAGCGCGACTACTACGAGTACGTCGACGGCAAGAAACGGTACGACGGCGTCGCGGCCGTGTTGCGCAGCCGGTCGGTGGAGGTGCGCTGGGGGGAGCCCTCGGACCCGCCGGACGCCGACACGGTGTGCGGCATCGGCAACCGCAAGAACGCGTACTTCGAGGCGGCGCTGCGTGCCGACGGAATAGCGCCGTATCCGGGCTCGCTGCGGGTCCTCGACCGGCTGCGTGCCGCGGGGACGCCTGTTGCGGTGGTGTCGAGCTCGAAGAATGCGCAAGAGGTGCTGCGCACGGCCGGCATCCGTGACCGGTTCGGTGTCGTGGTCGACGGTGCGCTCGCCGAGCGCGACGGTCTCGCGTCGAAGCCGGCGCCCGACATGTTCCTCGAAGCGGCGCGGATGCTGCAGGTCGAGCCCGCCCGTGCGGCCGTCGTCGAGGATGCCCTGAGCGGCGTGCGCTCGGCTGCAGCCGGCGGCTTCGGACTGGTGCTGGCGGTCGATCGGGGAGTGGGCGCGGACGCCCTCTGGGCGGCCGGTGCCGATGCCGTTGTCGGCGATCTCGCCGAACTGGTCGAAACCGGGCGGCGCGGTTCCTAGACTCGTGTGGTCGTACTTTTTTCAGACAGGACCCGAATGATCAATCGCGACCGCTTTCCCGTCGACCCGTGGCGGCTGATCGAGACAGAGTTCGATCTCAGTGACGCCGGTGTGACGGAGTCGCTGTTCGCCGTGGGCAACGGCTACCTCGGCATGCGCGGCAACCACCCGGAGGGGCGCTACGCGCACGAGCAGGGCACGTTCATCAACGGCTTCCATGAGACGTTCCCGATTCGCCACGCAGAGCAGGCGTACGGCTTCGCCGAGGTCGGGCAGAGCATCATCAACGCGCCCGACGCGAAGGTCATGCGCGTCTACGTGGATGACGAGCCGCTGAGCTTCGGCGTGGCCGACGTGCGCGAATACGAGCGCGTCCTCGACATGCGCGACGGGGTGCTGCGCCGCCGCATCCTGTGGGTCACGCCCAGCGGCAAGCGCGTGCGCGTCGACTTCGAGCGGATGGTGTCGTTCGAGGAGCGCCATCTGGCCGTCATGACGGTGGATGTCACGGTCGAGAACGCCGATGCTCCGGTCACGGTCAGCTGTCAGATCGTCAACCGCCAGGACGGCGAAGACGTCTACGGCGGCACACCGATCGCGCCGCGGCGCGCGGGCTTCGATCCGCGCAAGTCGGAGCGATTCGCCGAGCGGGTTCTGCTGCCCGAGCAGTACTGGCAAGACAAGCTGCGCTCCGTTCTCAGCTACACCGTCTCGCACTCACGGATGACGCTGGCAGTGGCCGCCGATCACACGATCGAGACCGAGAACGCCTACACGGCGCGCACGCTCGTCGAGCCCGACATCGCCAAGAACGTGTTCCGCGTGCAGGCGAAGGCCGGCGTTCCGATCCGCGTGACGAAGCAGGTGAGCTACCACACCTCGGCGACGGGCGTGCCGGCGGGCGAGCTCGTCGATCGCTGCCGGCGCACGCTCGACCGGGCCGCCGGCGTCGACCTCGCCACGCAGTTCGCGCACCAGCGCGCCTGGCTCGATGCGTTCTGGGAGCGTTCGGACGTGCGCATCGGCGGCCGTGAAGACCTGCAGCAGGCCGTGCGCTGGTGCTTGTTCCAGCTCGCGCAGGCAACGGCGCGTGCCGACGAGCTCGGAGTGCCGGCGAAGGGCCTGACCGGCTCGGGCTACGGCGGGCACTACTTCTGGGACACTGAGATCTACGTGCTGCCCTTCCTGGCATACACGACCCCGCAGTGGGCGTTGAACGCACTGCGGATGCGTGCGCTCATGCTGCCGGCGGCCCGTCGACGCGCGCACCAGATGACCGAAGCGGGAGCGCTCTATCCGTGGCGCACGATCAACGGCGAAGAGGCGTCGGCGTACTATGCCGCGGGTACCGCGCAGTACCACATCAACGCCGACATCGCCTTCGCGCTGGCCCGCTACGTGCGGGCCACGGGAGATCACGAGTTCCTCTGGCGCGAGGGCGTGGACATCGTCGTCGAGACCGCCCGACTCTGGGCGACCCTCGGCTTCTGGCGCTCGCACGACGGCGTCGAGGAATTCCACATCCACGGCGTCACGGGACCCGACGAATACACCACGGTCGTCAACGACAACCTCTTCACGAACGTCATGGCGCGGTTCAACCTGCGGTTCGCCGCCCGCACCGTGCGCGCGATGGCCGAGCGCGACGGCGAGGTGTACCGGCGCATGCTCGCGCGGCTGAAGCTCGATCCCGCCGAGGCCGATGCGTGGGACCGCGCCGCTGAAGCGTTGCACATCCCGTACAGCCCGCAGCTCGGCATCCACCCTCAAGACGAGGTGTTCCTCGAGAAGGAAGTGTGGGACCTCGAGAAGACGCCCCCGTCGCAGCGGCCGCTGCTGCTGCACTTCCACCCGCTGGTCATCTATCGCTACCAGGTGCTCAAACAGGCCGACGTGGTGCTGGCGCTGTTCCTGCAGGGCAACCACTTCACGCCCGAGGAGAAGCTCGCCGACTTCGAGTACTACGACCCGCTCACCACGGGCGACTCGACGCTGTCGGCGGTCGTGCAGTCGGTGCTGGCCGCCGAGGTCGGCTACCAGTCGCTCGCACATGACTACTTCGAGCATGCGCTGTTCGTGGATCTCGCCGATCTGCACCACAACACGGCCGACGGCGTGCACGTCGCCTCGGCGGGCGGTATCTGGACGACCTTGATCTCGGGCTTCGGCGGCATGCGCGACTACGACGGGCAGCTGACGTTCGACCCGCGGCTGCCGAAGGAATGGGATGACCTCGAGTACGTCATCCACTGGAAGGGCACGCCGGTGCACGTGCGGCTCGAGCGCGAGCGCATGACCGTGCGCGCGGGCGACGGCGCACCCGTGCCGTTCAGCGTGCGCGGTGAGGCGTTCACCGTCGAGCCCGGCGGGCGGATCGTCGTCGAGCTCGACGACCAGGGCCCCGACATCCCGGGCCGGCCGACGCTGCGCGAGCTGATCGGTGAACGCCGTGAGGACGGCACGCTGCTGTCGGCTTCGGTGCCCACCGCGCACACCACGGCGATTCCGATCATCGACATGCACGGCGTCGGCTGAGCCGATGCGGGGGGAGGGGTGGCCATGTCGGGGGCACACCGTAGGCTGGAGCAGTGACCACAGCCCTGTACCGCCGCTACCGGCCCGAGACGTTCGCGGAGATGATCGGGCAAGCGCAGGTCACCGATCCGCTGATGACCGCGCTGCGTGCCGATCGGGTCGGCCACGCCTATCTGTTCTCCGGCCCGCGCGGATGCGGCAAGACGACCTCTGCGCGCATCCTGGCGCGCTGCCTGAACTGCGCCGAAGGCCCCACCGACACCCCGTGTGGCACGTGCGAGAGCTGCGTCGAGCTCGGCCGCGGCGGCGGAGGATCGCTCGACGTCGTCGAGATCGACGCGGCGTCGCACAACGGCGTCGACGACGCCCGTGACTTGCGCGAGCGTGCTGTGTTCGCGCCCGCGCGCGATCGCTTCAAGATCTTCATCCTCGACGAGGCGCACATGGTGACTCCGCAGGGGTTCAACGCGCTCCTCAAGCTCGTCGAAGAGCCGCCTGAGCACGTCAAGTTCATCTTCGCGACGACCGAGCCCGAGAAGGTCATCGGCACTATCCGCTCTCGCACGCACCACTACCCGTTCCGCCTCGTGGCGCCTGCGGCGATGCTCGAGTACGTCGAGCAGCTGTGTGCGCAAGAAGGCGTGCAGGTCGAGCAGGGTGTCCTGCCGCTCGTCGTGCGTGCCGGTGGCGGGTCGCCCCGCGACACTCTCTCGGTGCTCGACCAGCTCATCGCCGGTTCTGAAGAGTCGACGGTCACGTACGCACGGGCTGTCGCGCTGCTGGGCTACACGCCGGCGGAGCTGCTCGACGAGGTCGTGGCCGCGTTCGCGGAGGGGGATGCCGCTGCCGCCTTCTCCGCGGTCGACCGGGTCGTGCAAACCGGACAGGATCCGCGCCGCTTCGTCGACGATCTGCTTGAGCGGCTGCGCGACCTCATCGTCGTCGCCGCGACGGGCGAGGGCGCCGCTGCCGTGCTGCGCGGCGTGCCGGCCGACGAACTCGCCCGCATGGCGCAGCAGGCGACCGGCTTCGGCGTCGAGCGGCTCTCGCGCACGGCCGACATCGTCGTCTCGGCGCTCGACGAGATGAGCGGTGCCACGTCGCCGCGCCTGCAGCTCGAGCTCATGATCGCGCGCGTGCTCGCCCACGGCGGTGCGGTGGCCGCGCCTGCGCCCGCGTCGCAGGCGTCTCCGGTCGCCGCCACGCGAGCGTCGCAGCCCCCGGTCGTTGAGCGAGTGCCGCAGCCGCGAGTCGAAACGACGCCGAACCCCGCACCCACTCCTGAGCCGAGCCCGGTGCCGACTCCCGAGCCGTCGCCTGTTCCCACGCCCGAGCCGAACCCGATTCCGACGCCGGAGCCTGCTCCCGAGCCGGGCCCGATTCCGACGCCGGCCCCCGTGCCCCCGGGACCGG
>Ga0164242_10007034_pt1 | contig 12330 bp, 10 predicted proteins | sample OricomgcompostMG_FD_108783 | JGI IMG/M metagenome (GOLD analysis project Ga0164242, IMG submission 108783) | Miracle-Growth compost microbial communities from Emeryville, California, USA - Original compost - Miracle growth compost (MG) ... | reverse complement strand
GCGCATTGGCCGGTTATTTCTTCTGGGACGAAGTCCTATGTGTCACCTCTACAAAAGTACTTTTGAGCACTCACAGTATGCCTGATTTGGGGATAAAGTCAAGGGGGAACTGGAGTTTTGAATGATGAATTACGAATGATGAATTACGAATTTGTGGGTAATTTAACTTTCTTCCGCTGTTTTCAATGTCGAAAATAAATCTTCCCGCGACATCGCGCCAAGATTTTTGCGTCCATGTGCGCGGAGTGAAATAGAATTATCGTCCACTTCTTTATCACCGAGGACAATCATAAAGGGCACTTTTTGTGTTTCCGCCTTGGCGATTTTCGCGCCGATTGTTTCGCTTTCATAATTGCCTTCCACGCGATATCCGGCATTTTGCAATTCCTGCTGCAACGCTTTCGCGTAATCATGATGGCGGTCGGAAATTGGCAAAAGTTGTATCTGCACCGGCGCCAGCCAGAATGGAAACGCGCCCGCAAAATGCTCGATCAGCACGCCGCAAAAACGTTCCAGGCTGCCAAACGGCGCGCGATGAATCATCACGGGACGATGTGATTTTCCGTCCGCGCCGATATATTCCAGATCGAAACGCTCCGGCAAAACGTAATCAACTTGCACCGTTCCCAATTGCCATTCGCGACCCAATGCATCATGAACCATGAAATCCAGTTTCGGGCCATAAATGGCGGCTTCGCCTTCGGCAACGGTATATTCCAAATCGAGGCCTTTCACGGTTTCGAGCAATGCGCTTTGCGATTCATTCCACGCTTCTTCGGAACCGACATATTTCTCGGTATTTTGCGGATCACGCAATCCCACACGCGCCGTGTATTTCAGGTTCAACCGATTGAGCACTAAAAGTACTAAATCCACATTCGCCTTAAATTCCTCGCCCAATTGATCACTGCGCAAAAACAGATGCGCGTCATCCTGTGTAAATCCGCGCACGCGCGTCAATCCACCCACTTCGCCGCTTTGTTCCCAGCGATACACCGTGCCGAATTCCGCATAACGCAACGGCAAATCGCGATAGGAACGTTGCTCGGATTTATAAACCTGAATATGAAATGGGCAATTCACCGGCTTGAGCACGAACTCGTCATTTTCGCTTTTCATCACCGGAAACATCGAATCGGCATAAGCCGTCATGTGGCCGGAAATTTTGAAAAGTTCGGTGCGCGCGATGTGCGGCGTATAAACCGGTTGATAACCGCGTTTCACCAATTCTTCACGGATAAAATCTTCCAATGTTTTGCGCAAAGTTGCGCCTTTGGGCAGCCAAATCGGAAGCCCCACACCGACGTCCTGCGACAGAACGAATAATCCCAATTCACGCCCCAGCTTGCGATGATCGCGCTTTTTCGCTTCTTCCAATAATTCCAGAAATTGATCCAATTCCTTGCGTGAGGGAAACGATGTTCCATACAAACGCTGCAACTGCGCATTATTGGCATCGCCGCGCCAATACGCGCCGGCGACCGATAACATTTTGAACGCTTTGATATATCCCGTCGATGGCAAATGCGGCCCGCGACATAAATCGAACCAATCGCCCTGGCGATAAATCGTGACGGTTTCGCCTTCGGGAATGTCATTCAATAATTCCAATTTATACTGATCGTCCGTGAAAAGTACTTTTGCTTCGTCGCGCGAAACTTCCTCGCGCTCGATAGGCAAATTAGCCTTGGCAAATTCCGCCATCTTCGCTTCGATCTTTTCAAAATCGCTATCGGAAATTGGCTGCATGTCGATATCGTAGTAATAGCGATCTTCCAGCGGTGGCCCGACGGTCAGTTTTGCATCCGGATACAACGCCTTCACGGCCTGCGCCATCAAATGTGTGGAAGAATGCCGATAAACTTCACGGCCTTGTGGATCGCTCCAGGTCAGGATTTGCAACGTGCAATCAGATTCCAACGGCCGCGTCAAATCCCACGGTTGTCCGTCCACCAGCGCGCCCAGGGCTTCTTTGCCCAGCCGGCCGCTGATGCTTTTGGCAATTTCGCGCGGCGAAATGCCTTTTTCATATTCTTTTACACTCTGATCGGGAAAGGTGATGTGAATCATACTCAATTGCAAGGCAGTTTATCGCATGAGGCAAAAATTGTCTTTGAGAGGCCCATATGATTTTCATGGCTAATATAAATCATGAGATAACTCTCAGTTTAGAAATGGGAAAGTTGTGGCATAATAAAAAGTACTTTTACGCACAAGTAAATTTCTCATGCCTGCTACGCAAAAAGACATCGCACAAAAACTCAATATTTCCCAGCAGTTAGTCAGTTACGCATTAACGGGCGCGCCAGGCGTGGGGGAGAAGATGCGGCAGCGCATTTTGAAGGAGGCGGAAGCGCAGGGATATGTCCCCAACCGCATGGCGCGCGCGCTGGTGACGGGCCGCACCAATCAGATTGCGCTCTGTTTCCCTACTGTGACTTCTCCGCTGGCCCAGGATTTATCGCGCCAATTCCAAAAATTAGCACAGCCCACGTCCTACGATTTGTTGACGATTAGCACGCAGGGCATCGAGCACCATCCGGGTTTGGTGGCGGTGGACGGCGCGTTCTTTTTTGGCAGCGCGCCTGGAAACATCCCTATTGATTGCCCCACGGTCGAGATACTGCTGGACATGCGCGGTTCTAACGCCGGCCCGCCGCCGCGGCACGATGCGATTCTCGTCAATCTGGAAAAAGCTTCGCGGGCGGCGATCGAGCATTTGTTGGAACAGGGCGCGCGGCGCATTGCTTATGTGAGCACGCCGATCATGATGGGAGCGCGCGAGCCGCGCTATCGCGCCTACAGCGCGGCGTTGCGAAAGAGAGGGTTGCGCATCGAAGATATCTCGGTGAAATTACCGGCGGATGAATTCCATCGCGAGCTGACGCATCAAGCTTTGGAAAAGTACTTTTCGCAACGTGGTTTCCCCGACGCGCTGTTTTGCTCCAATGACGAGGTCGCTATTGGCGCCTATCGCGCATTGCGCCAATTCGGGCGGCGCATTCCCGAAGAAACTGCTGTGATCGGATGCCACGATTATAACGAAGCGCCGGATCATGTGCCGGCACTGAGTTCGATCCGGCTGCCCATTCCCGACATCTGCCGATGCGCCTGGGAAATGTTGACCGCGCGCATTAAAAATCCCGCCTTGCCGCCACAAGAAAAGCAGTTTGTTGCTCAACTGGTGGTGCGCGAATCGTCTTTGTGGAAATGTGATGCCCGTTAATTAAAGGTGTCAAAGTACTTTTACGCACAAGTAACAGGAGGAAAAATGTTTGGAAACAAAACAGGTTTACAGAGTAAGGGGCAAGGTTTCACTTTGATCGAAATTTTGGTTGTTATTGCCATTATAGCTATCTTGGCTGCTATCCTTTTTCCCGTCTTCGCGCGGGCGCGGGAAAACGCGCGGCGCGCCAGCTGTCTTTCCAATATCAAAAATCTGGGGCTGGCCGTGATGATGTATTCGCAGGATTATGATGAGAGAATGCCGCGCACCACGACATACGGGCCTCTATTGCTCGAAACAGGTAAAAATTCAAGCAACGGCCCGGATGCGTCCGGCCAATATCTGCATCTGTGGCAGCATGTGATTTATCCGTACGTCAAAAGTCCGCAGGCATATTTGTGTCCCAGCGCGAGCGTTACATGGGATGGCTCTTATACGGGCAAAATGGCTTTCGGCTATAATCTGGGGATGAGCGGCGTGGCCTTGGCTGCTATTTCAAGCCCTTCGGAGATGATTCTGATGGGGGATACTGTTTATAATGCGTCGACTAGCCCCAATTCGTATATTATAACTCCCTATTCAGGAGATCTTCCCAATCAATCGCTTCCCGATGCGCGTCATCTGGATACGTTCAATATGGTGTTTGTGGATGGCCATGCTAAACCGCAAAAGTTGTCCAACTGGCTTGTCTCGGCAGCCTGGAACGGAGCGACGACGCCGGCGAGCTGCCCGGCAGGATATACAAATTGGCGGCCGAGTTGCCATAGTTAAAAGTACTTTTCACCTAAACCAAAGAGAACAAAAAGGACACCAATGAAATTTTCTTTGTATCGAACAATTGGACTAATTTTAGGAATCGGAATAGCAGCGCACAGCGCGATGGCGCAGGAAATGACGCCGCCACAAATTCGACTGCCGCTGATGGCCAAAGCACCGGTGATCGATGGCGTTATCAACGCGGACGAATGGGCCGGCGCGGATGAGATGCAGGGATTTACGCGCTATCAAATGGGCAGTCTCGCTCCGCAGCAGGCGGCGTTCTGGGTGGGCGCTGATTCGCAAAATTTATATATCGCCATGCGTAGCGAAACGCCGCCTGGCGGCAAGCTGCTGGCACGGGCCAATCCCATTGCGGGCGGCGCAGCTCCGGGCGCGGTGTTCGCGGATGATTGCATCGAAGTGCGCCTCGTTCCCAATCCGGACGCGCCATTGGCCGAGCGCCATTTGTATTTGGGATTATTCAATGCACGCGGCGCGGTGTCCGATTCGGTGACCACGCAACGCGGTGGTTTGAAATGGCATGGTAATTGGACAGTTAAAAATAGCATCGCGGATGATCACTGGGATTGTGAAATTTCGTTGCCGTGGAAAGACATTGGCGTGGATAATCCGCAGGGAAAAACCATGGCGATGCGCCTGGGGCGCGATTGGCGGCAGACCACGAAAGATATCGAAACCGATTGGGGATTGGGAAATACAGCATTTGACGATGTCTCCAGCATGCCGCGCGTGACGTGGGATGCGAACGCGCCGGTGGTGCAGTTGCGGCAATTACAAAATGCGCCGAATAGCCCTGCAGATATTCATTTGGCAATCGCCAATCCCGGCTCCACGGCGTTATCGGTGAAGGCGAGTGTTCAAGTGACGCCGACGGGCAGCGCCGAAACCGATTATCAAAAAAGTATCGATCTGCCGCCGGGGCAAAGTCAGGAATTGCAAATCAAGCCGGATGCGGCGCATGGGGAAAATTTGGAAACGCGCATTCGTGTCACTTCTGCCGACGGAACAACGATCTATTACCGTCGCGATTTCAACTGGCAAATCGACCGCCCGAAAGAAATCTGGAATCTCAATCCCGAAGCGGCCAAACGCACCAATGTGCAGTTCGCCTATTTTCCGTCCTATAACGCGTTGCACGTCAAAGTGGATGTTTCCAATTTGTCCAATCACGATCAAGTGACGGGCATCGCTTTGGCGATCCGCAAAAAAGATTCAACTGAGAATATCACCACAACAACTATAAATTCTTTGAAAGATGACATCGGCGAATTGATGGAATGGAAAATTCCCGTGTTGGATGACGGCGATTATGAATTGCTGGCCACGCCGTTGGGCATTACGAGCGAACCGGTCAAAAGTACTTTTGTGCGCCATCACTTTGACTGGGAAAATAACAAATACGGCACGTCCGATATTGTGGTGCCGCCGTTTACACCCATCAAAGTGCAGGGCAACAATGTGGATGTCATTCTGCGCCGTTATCAGACGAACGGCGCGGGATTGTGGGATCAGGTGACGGCTCTCGACAAGCCGCTCTTAAAATCGCCGATGCGGCTGGAGGCGACCATTGGTGGAAAAGTACTTTTGGCGCAGGGACAATCAAAAGTACTTTCGCACAAAGCCACGCAGGCCATCATGGAATCCAATTGGCAGGCTGGCGCATTGAAAGGTACGACGCAAAATGTGTGGGATTACGACGGCGTAGTGAAAAGTACTTTTACCTTAGCGCCCACATCGCAGCCGGTGCAAAGTTTAACATTGGTCATTCCGCTGGATAACAAAATGATGCCGCTGATGCACGCGGTGACATTCGCCTCAAAAGCCAGCTATTCCGGCAATGTGCCGCCGGGCAATGGCGTGGTGTGGAAAAGTTCGCAGATGCCGGATAATCGTTTCATCGGAAATTTCGTTCCCTATATTTGGATCGGCGCGCAGGAACGCGGCATCGCGGTCTTTGCCGATAACGACGCGGGATGGATCAGCGATGATAAATCCGATTCGCAGGAAATCGTACGCAACGCCGATGGCACATTGGAGTTGCGAATGCATCTAATCCAAAAAACTTCCACCTGGAATACGCCGCGCCAGATCACCATCGGCTTTCAGGCGACGCCCGCCAAACCGATGCCGAAGAACTGGCGTTTATGGACGGTTTCCGCGGCGCGTACATCGACATCGACCAGCAAGGCCGATGTGCCGGGAATGTTGAATCAGGCGTTTTTCGCGTCATCGACTTATTGGGGCGGCCTTTCCGGTTCCGGCGATGTGCAGCCGGATGACGGCGATTTAACTCTGTGGAATGAGTTCAAACGGTTGCGCGAAACCGGCAAAGCTGATCCCACGTTTTTACAAAAATGGAGTGACTTGGCATATAGTAAATTGACGCCGGAACGCCGCAAAAACCGCGAGATCGGCGTGAACGCAGGCCTGCGCAGCATGGCCACGCAGCCGCAAAATGTGATGCTTTACACCAACGCGCGTGGCATGCGCACGGACACGCCGGACGCGCAAACTTTCATCAACGAATGGGACATCCAGGCTTTTCCGCAGCGGCAATGGGGTTACGCCACCGGCGTGGATTACGACGCGGATCCGGTAAAAAGTTTTCGAGATCATCGCGCCTGGTGGTATCACAAGAGCCTGGAAATTTTCAATGATGCGATTTATTGGGATTGCACTTTCCTGTCGCCCAATTACAATACGATCAGCTCTGCTGCTTACGTGCGGCCAGACGGCCAGGTACAACCGTCCGCAGGAATTTGGGACGTGCGCGATTTGGTCAAACGCGGCGCGGTGCTGGTGGATGAAATGGGCAAGCCAAACACCAGCATGGTGCATATGAGCGGGCGGGAAATAATTCCCATCAACGATTTTGCCGCCACGCAATCCGACTGGGAATTGAAATACGGCGAGGGTGATTTTCAAGACAAATTCCCGCGCGATCTCATCCAGGCGCAAACCATCGGACGGCAGGCGGGGCTGGTGCCGATTGTTATTCTCAACGGCAAATTCATCGTCGGCAATAAGGATGAAGCCGCCTGGCAATATCGCACTGCCGCTGGCGTGATGTTGACGCATGAACTGAAACCGTGGTCATCAAATGGCCAATGGGCCAAGCCGGATCCGTTCTGGGAAAATTATGATAAGTTGGTGGAATTCGGTTACGGCCAGCCGGGCACAAAAGTGTATAACTACTGGGAAAGTACTTTTCCAGCGAAAATCAGCGGCCAGACGTCATCACTAATCGTCAGCAAACCCGGCAACGCCATGCTGGTATTATGTGATTACGGCGATGGCGGAGACTATACAATAAATTTAGATACAAAAGTACTTTCATTAAACAGCACGCTCAAAGCCACCAATGTTGAAACTGGTGAAGCGATTGATGTGACAGGAAATACGTTGAAAGTCAATTTGAAAAAACACGATTTCATAATGATTCGAATTGACTAAGTAGGGAACATGATGAAAAAAGTACTTTTATACCTATTCCCCTTACTATTGCTGAGCGCGGGATTTGTTGCTGAAGGAGCAAATCCCGCGTTGCAACAATTCAATCAGGCCATCACTTTTTACGCTTCTTTCGATGGCCACGCCATCGCTGATTTATCCATTGGCAAAGGCGCGCCAACCGGCAACGCGCAAAATTTAGAATGGAAGCCGGGCGTTTGGGGCCAGGCGCTGCAAGGCCGCAACGTCAATCTCATTTACGATGCAACAGATAATGTCGACCTTCTCCATTCCGGTTCCTTGATGGTATGGATCGCGCCGTCTGATGAGTGGACGGATGCAGATGAACCCGTTCAGTTAGGATTTGTCATCATTCACACGCAAGGAAAATCGTTGCTGCTGGCGCGCCAGGGCGGGAAAAATAATGGCCAGGCTTTAATGGCGATTTTCGGTTCCAAAACCGGCGACGCGGCCACGCGCGCCTTGATCCAAAGCGGAAATACAACACAATGGAAAAAAGGCGAATGGCACTTGCTGGCGGTGAATTGGTCGAAAGGTTATGTGGAACTTTCGGTGGACGGCAATCGATTCACCAAAGGAATTTCGCCCGCGCCGACCGCGCCTCCCACAGATGACAAAAGCGAATACATCGCGCTGGCCGGGCGCTCCACCGAAAAATCGCCGTATTTAATGGATGAATTGATGGTTCTCAACCGGCCTTTGACGAATGATGAGGTAAAAGTACTTTTCCAATCAAAGCCATAGCGCGCCAATTTTATCCGGCATTTTCCATCAGCCACAGCATCACGGATTTCTGCGCGTGCAGCCGGTTTTCCGCCTGATCAAAAACCTTCACCTGCGGCGAATCCATCACTTCCGCCGAAATTTCCTCGCCGCGATGCGCGGGCAAACAGTGCAAAATAATTGCGTCCGCTTTGGCATGCGCCATCAATTCTGCATTGACCTGGAACGGCGGAAACACTTGCAAACGCTTTGCGCTTTCCTCTTCCTGGCCCATCGAAGTCCAGACATCGGTATAAATGACATCGGCATTTTGGGCGGCCTCGGCGGGGTTATTTGTAATCAGTACCTCGCCGTCGCGGCGCGCTGTTTCGGTGATTTCGTTATTTGGTTCATAACCTTCCGGCACGCCGGCGGCGAATGACAACCCAAGTTTTGTGCATAATAACATCAGCGAATGGCACACGTTATTACCATCGCCCAAATAGGCAACGCGCAAATTTTCCAACCCTTTATGTTCCTGAATTGTCAGCAAATCCGCCATCGCCTGGCACGGATGTTCCATGTCGCACAAACCGTTAATCACCGGCACGGTTGCATGTTGCGCAAATTCGCGCAGATCACTATTGCGAAAAACACGCGCCATCACAATGTCCGCCAGACGCGAAAGTACTTTTGCCACATCGGCGATGCTCTCGCGTTTGCCCAGGCCAATTTCCGCTGGCGACAGATATAAGGCATGTCCGCCCAATTGATAAAAACCCACATCAAAAGAAACGCGCGTGCGCAAACTGGCCTTTTCAAAAATCATGGCCAGCGCTTTGCCGCGTAAATAGCGAAGCTGTTCTTCAGGATTTTCGCGCAATTGCGTTTTCAGCCGCGCCGCTTCGGCGAGCAGAAATAACGCTTCGTCTTTGGAAATATCGTTGATGGATAGGAAATGTTTCATGTTATTTTCTTTAAAGTTCGTAGTAGCGCCGTGAGGCGCGTTATTATTGAGCTAACGCGCCTTACGGCGTTACTACGAACAATGCTGCTTTTAATTTTTCCATCGCCAAATCAACATCCGCATTGTTGATGGTCAATGGCGGGAGAAAACGCAAATAAGAATCGCCGACGGCGTTCAAAACCAAACCTTCTTCCAACGCCGCCAAAAGTACTTTTCGCGCAATCGGTTTTGCCAGCGTCACGCCAACCATCAAACCACGCCCGCGCACTTCTGTAATCGCGTTTGATTGCAATTTCCATTGATTCAATTGATCGATAAAATACGCGCCAACTTGCGTTGCATTCTCCATCAAATTTTCATCGTGCAAAACATCCAACGTCGCCAGGGCGGCGGCGCAACTGAGGAAGTTTCCGCCGAAAGTGCAGCCGTGGCTTCCGGGCACAAACGCCTGCGCCACTTCATCCGTTGCCAAAACAGCGCCGATGGGAACACCGTTCGCCAGACCTTTGGCGAGCGAGATAATATCAGCTTTTACGCCAGCCCATTCATGCGCGAAAAATTTGCCGGTGCGTCCCATACCGCTTTGAATTTCGTCAAAGATCAAAAGTACTTTGTGTTGATCGCAGAGCTGCCGCGCGCGTTGCAGATATTCATCCGGCAACGGCCAGACGCCGCTTTCGCCCTGAATGGGTTCCAGGATCACCGCAGCAGTTTTATCGGAAATTGCGGTTTCCAGCGCATCGATATTACCGCGTTCCACATAACGAAAACCTTCCGGCATCGGGCCGAAACCTTGCTGATATTTCGGCTGCGCCGTGGCCGCCAGAGCGCCGTAAGTGCGCCCGTGAAAAGAATCCGTGACGGAGATAATTTCAACTTTCTCCGCATCGAATTTGCTTTGATATTTGCGCGCCAGTTTGATGGCCGCTTCGTTGGCTTCCGTGCCGCTGTTGCAAAAAAGTGCGCGCATTCCGCCGGATAATTCCGACAATCGCGCGGCCAGTTGCACTTGCGGTTCTATATAAAAAATATTAGCAGTATGGATCAGTGTTTGCGCCTGGCGCGTTATTGCTTCGGTGATTTTGAGATGGCTGTGTCCCAGCAAAACCACGGCAATTCCACCCAGAAAATCCAGGTATTCCTTGCCATTAATATCCCACAACCTGGCGCCTTCGCCACGCGAAAAAGCAAATGGCAACCGGCCATAATTATGGATGCAGCATTGTTCGTCTGTCTGTATAAGATTTTGTATTTGGTCTGACATTTTAATTCCTAAAAGTACTTTACCGATCCCTATGTTTAATTGAGTATACCGCGTCTTCAATATGATAATTGATATACTTTGTTCATGGGGTTAAAGTTTGAATGGGATGGGGCGAAAGCGCGACAGAACATTATTAAACACGGAATTTCGTTTGAAAATGCTGCCACCATTTTCGGTGATCCACTCTCGTTGACCATTCCTGACCCGCTTCACTCTACGAATGAAGATCGTTTCGTTACCATTGGCATGACAGAAAATGACATTCTTCTTGTAGTCGTGCATACTGCGTGTGAGAGTGCGATTCGCATAATCAGCGCGCGTGAAGCCACACTGCGGGAAAGGAGAAATTATGAAAAAGCACCCTGACAAAAAAGATCTATTGGATGAATACGATTTCAGCAACGGCGTGCGTGGGAAGTTTTCCGAGCAATACACGCAAGGCAGCAATGTTGTGGTGCTGTCGCCGGATGTTGCGGAAGTTTTTCCCAATTCGGCTGCTGTTAATGAAGCCTTGCGCGCCTTGATCAACGTCGCTCATCAATCGGTCAAAGCACGATAAAAGTACTTTTACGCTTCAATCATCGTTCCGCAGCCGTGATCGGTAAACAGCTCGACTAATATCGCATGCGGCGCGCGGCCGTCCACGATTTGCGCGCGTTCCACGCCGTTGCGCACCGCGTCCACGCAGCATTGCACTTTGGGAATCATGCCTTTAGCGACGATTCCATCGGCAATTAATCGCTCGGCTTCGTCTGCGTGCAAAGATGCGATCAGCGAATCAGCGTCATTGACATCGCGCAAAATTCCGGCGATGTCGGTGAGCAATAATAATTTCACCGCGCCCAACGCGGATGCGATTTTTGCCGCTGCCAGATCGGCGTTGATATTATACGTCGCGCTGTTTTCGCCGGGCGCGATGGGCGTCACGACCGGCACAAAACCTTCTTTTGCCAGCGTATTCAGAATATGCGGTTGCACCTTTTCAATTTCGCCCACAAAACCCCAATCAGTTTTGCCCTGCAATTTATGCGCCCGCAACAAATTGCCGTCTTTGCCCGAAAGCCCCACCGCCGGCGCGCCATGTCGTTCGAGACCGGCAGCGATATTTTTGCCGATTTGTCCCAGCACCATTTCGGTGACGCGCATGGTAGGTTCGTCGGTGACGCGCAGGCCATTTTCAAATTTTGGCTCGATGCCCATTTGTTTGCAGATAGCGGAAATTTCCGGGCCGCCGCCATGCACCACGACGGGATTGATGCCGACGTATCGCAGCAACGCAATATCGCCTAAAACGGCATCTTTGAGCGATTCATCCACCATCGCCGCGCCGCCGTATTTGATGACGACGGTTTTGCCGTGCCAATGGCGGATGTAGGGTAAGGCTTCTGAAATTATTTGTGCACGTTGCAATCCGCTATTGGTGTCCACGGGATTCCTTCCTTGTAAAAGTACTTTTGTGAAGTGAAGTAGTTTAGCGTAATTTTAAAATATAGGATTAAAATAATTTTCGCGCAGAGGCGCAGAGAAAAACAGCTAATTATTAATTGCTAATCGCACCGTTTCCCGCGATACATTTTCTACACGCTCCACGTGCCCCAACTTTGTCGGCAATACAAAATTCACCTGATTTCCTCGCGCTTTTTTATCCAGCGTCATGGCGTTCCATAACTCATCAAAAGTACTTTTATCCGGCATCACAACGGGAAGGCCAGCGCGCTGGAAAAGTTTTGTTTGGCGTGCGATTAAATCATCGACATCTTCGCAAATGTCCAAAAATTTTGCTAATCGAGCCGCGATTTCCATGCCGATGGCGATGGCTTCGCCGTGCAGTAACTGGCCGTATTCGGTGGTCGCTTCGATGGCGTGGCCGACGGTGTGGCCGTAATTCAAAATGGCGCGGCGGCCCACGGAATCGCTTTC
>Ga0164242_10007032_pt1 | contig 12332 bp, 13 predicted proteins | sample OricomgcompostMG_FD_108783 | JGI IMG/M metagenome (GOLD analysis project Ga0164242, IMG submission 108783) | Miracle-Growth compost microbial communities from Emeryville, California, USA - Original compost - Miracle growth compost (MG) ... | reverse complement strand
GGCGGTTGCGAAGATCCCCGTGTGGCAAAGACAGAAAATGGAATGTATGTAATGTTTTATACCCAATGGAATCGCAAGTTGCCAAGGCTTGGTGTAGCAACCTCTATGGATTTAATTCATTGGAAAAAACATGGGCCGATCTTTCAAAAAGCATACAACGGACGCTTTTTTGATATGGCTACGAAATCCGCTTCCATAGTGACAAAGATGATTGGCGATAAACAAGTAATCACAAAAGTAAATGGAAAATATTGGTTGTATTGGGGCGAGCATCATGTTTATGCTGCCACTTCATTTGATTTAATAAACTGGCAACCGGTTTTAAATAAAGATGGAAAACTGAAAGAATTAATTTCGCCGAGAAAAGGTTTTTTTGATAGCGACCTAACAGAATGCGGGCCTCCTGCATTGATGACAAAAAATGGAATTCTTCTTTTTTATAATGGTAAAAACAAATCCGGCGATGAAGGCGATAAGCGCTACAATGCTGATTCTTATTGTGCGGGGCAGGTTTTGTTTGATTTAAAAGATCCTTCAAAACCAATTGCAAGATTAGACGTTCCGTTTCTGCGCCCAATGGAACCATTTGAAAAAAGCGGCCAGTACGTAAACGGAACTGTTTTTATTGAAGGAATGGTTTTCTTAAAAAAGAAATGGTATTTATATTATGGCTGTGCCGATTCAAAAGTGGGAGTTGCGGTCTATGATCCAGGGAATCGGGTTGAGGGTGATCCTATTATTTTAAATCATTAATCACTTTAAATAACTTTTCAACTTTTATTAATTCTAACACTTTTCCCATTTTCAACCTTTATAACTAAACGAAAATGAAATTTACTAAAATTACCTTCGTTGCCATTTTTTTCCTTTTACCATTTAGCAATTTTGCGCAGCATGCAGTCAACTTTCAAAATGGTTATACCACTGTGTTTTTCTCTCATCAACTCAATTTCGATGACCTTTCGAAAATGAAAAAAGAATTATCAGAAAAAGGAATTAACCTTAGTTATGATTATATAAAATTTACAAAGGATGGAAAATTGTCCGGAATTGAATATCATGTTACTTCAGGAAAGGTAAGTGCCGCTGACAAATCAGAAGACCTGGACAAAGAAATAGGATTTATTATCAATAACGATCCTAAGGGAAAATATGGAATTATTGCAGGTGAAAAAGAATCGATCCTGAAAATGAGAATCGAAAAGGAAAAGAAAAATTAAATCCTTTTCAACCTTGTTGTAAATAACCACACTTCTTATAAAGTGGCATACATTGAAAAAGAAAAACTATTTTTATCTTTTTTTACATCAACATTTTATTTAAAAATAACTCTTAAAACTTCTTCGTCTTGAATTCACAACAATCAGATCACCTGGAATCGCCGGTAGAATATGCAATTGGAATTGATATTGGTGGCACCACAACTAAGTTTGGAATTGTAAACCATCGCGGTGACATCTCTAATCGGGGGGAAATATCTACAACAAATCATAAAGAACTGAATTTATTCATTGATGAATTGTACGAGGAACTTCAACCGGCAATCGATGCAGTTGGAGGTATCGATTTTATAAAAGGTATGGGCGTTGGTGCACCTAACGGAAATTATTATAGCGGCACAATTGAATATGCTCCAAATCTGCATTGGAAAGGTATCTTGCCAATTGCAAAACTGATAACCGATAGATTTAAAAAACCATGCACACTTACAAATGATGCAAATGCGGCGGCAATCGGAGAATTAATGTATGGAGCTGGTCGCGGAATGAGAGATTTTATCATGATCACTTTGGGAACAGGAGTTGGAAGTGGCATCATTGCAAATGGGCAATTGATTTATGGCCATGATGGATTTGCAGGAGAATTGGGACACACGATCATTCGTCCGGGAGGCCGTCTTCATTGGGGCACAGGAATGAAAGGCAGTTTAGAAACTTATGCTTCAGCCACTGGAATTTCTATAACTGCAAAAGAAATTCTGGATGAAAGAGTGGGTGAAAAAAGTTTATTAAGAGAAATTCCACATGAACAAATCACTTCAAAAAGAGTATTTGAGGCGGCGGTAAAAGGCGATCCAATTGCTAATGAAGTTTTTGAAATTACAGGCAAAATTTTGGGAGAAGCACTTGCTAATTTTGTAATGTTTTCTTCGCCCGAAGCAATTATTTTATTTGGAGGCGTCATCAAAGCGGGCAACCTCCTGCTAGATCCTGTAAAAATACACATGGAGAAAAATCTGTTGCCAATTTTTCAAAATAAAGTCAAATTATTATTCAGTGAATTAAAAGAATCAGATGCTGCTATCCTCGGAGCAAGTGCATTAGTTTGGGAAATAAAACCAGATGTTTTGAAAAAGGTTCCTGAGCTTGACAAATAAATATTGCTCTTTAGAAAGTGTTTGCATTCTATAATCAGCCAGGAAAGAATTTGTTTAGGGATCTGTTTAACTTTGAAAGTACTCATTTTCAAAAGTTATGAAAATTCACCAGCAACATATTCGCCTTAAAGAAAGAAGAAGAGGCTTTCATTTGATCACTCATCAAATTGAACAATCATTTCCACAGTTAAAAGAATTTTCAAAAGGGATATGCCAGGTTTTTATTCAGCACACCTCTGCTTCTCTTGCTATTAATGAAGATGCTGATCCGACAGTAAGAACTGATTTTGAATATTTTTTCAATAAAATAGTGCCGGAAAACGATCCGCATTATATTCATAATTATGAAGGAGATGATGATATGCCGGCTCATTTGAAAGCCGCTATCCTCGGCACTTCTGTAACGATCCCGGTTCAAAATGGACGATTTGCTCTTGGCACCTGGCAGGGAATTTATTTATGTGAACATCGAAATCATAGAGGAGCAAGAAACCTAATTGTTACGGCCTGGGGAGAATAAAAATTAAGGGAGATTATTTGGGAGTAGTTATCCACCAAACATTTTCAAAAGGATCTTTTATTCCACCTCCACGACCATATTCTTCATCTGTAATTTCTCTTACAATAGTTGCACCTTCGTTAATTGCTTTTTCAAAAGTAACATCAGCATTTTCCACATAAATAAACAAGGTTCCTGTGGAAGTTTTAAACTGTTCAGTAGCATCCGCAAACATGATCGTACTGTCTCCTATCATTATTTCTGCATGCATTATTTTATTTTCATCCCGCATATGTTTCAAAAGTTCTTTTGCACCAAAAACTTTTTGTGTGAATGAAATAAAATCAGTGGCATTCACCAGGATTAAATAGGGCATTACTGTTTGATTATTTTCCGGAATTTTCATTTTCTAAAAATTAATGATTAATAAAGAATCAAATTTAGGAATCTGTTCAGGCATTCACTAAAAATTTAACTCCTTTACTACCCTACTTACCGGCAATCCCATTACATTGTAAAAATCTCCTTTAATCGATTTGATTCCAATCGCCCCTATCCATTCCTGGATGGCATAAGCGCCGGCCTTGTCGTAAGGCTTATAATGATCCACATAATATTCAATTTGCGAAATAGAAAGCGGATGAAATTCAACTTCTGTTTCTTCAGCAAAACATTTTTTTTTCTTTGCTGATAAAATGCATACACCCGTAATTACTTGATGTTTTTTGCCTGATAGATTCGATAGAATCTGAATTGCCTCATGCCGGTCTTCTGGTTTACCTATGATTTTATTATCCAAAACGACAATTGTATCCGCAGCTAGTATCGTTTGTGCTTGCCCGTTATTTGATGATTGAAAATTTGATTGTACGGCATGTGCTTTATTTTCAGCAATATGAATGGCTACTTCAGCAGAGGTCAGATTTTCAGGATAAGTTTCATCTGTTGCAGAAACAATTACATCAAAAGGAATTTCTGCAAGTTCCAATAGTTGTTTCCGACGTGGAGAGCCTGAGGCTAAAATTATTTTATTCATTTTTAATAAAAACATTTAGAAGAAAACCATGGAAATAATTCCCGCCAGCATGATCCATTTCACAGCTGAACTTAATTGATGAAAGTCTGCAGAAGTATTTGCCAGGTACAATTTGCGTAAAACCCAAATTAAAGGAATAATGATTGCAAGGACAGAATATAATGCAGAAAGCCACCAACCCAATTGAATCACATAAATTTGTATTCCACTTAAAACCCCTATCAACACTACAATCCAGACGGCTGTAAAAACTTTTGACACCGGAATTCCCCAAACAATCGGCATCGTTTTACATCCATATTTTAGATCACCTTCTACATCCTCCATATCTTTAATTACTTCACGAACCAGGGAAATGATGAAAGCAAAACCAGCATAAATGAAAGATAGTTTCAACAAACGTTGCCATACCACATCATGAGGAGAAATTCGGAAACGATATTCAGCTAATGTCAAAACTAAAATTACCCATGCGGTTAATAATGAAATTAAAATGTTGCCGATTAAAATTTTCTTTTTGAAAGTGCTTGAGTAAAACCAAAGAATATTGATGGCGATAAAATTAAAAACCGGAATAAAAATATTATTGATACTGATTCCCACATAAATGCTCAAAACCAATCCAACAAAGGAAAGCAGCGCATGAAGCAAGATTGCAGATCTCCTGTTTATGTATTTGCCGATAATAACTTTTGAAGATTTATTAACCTGGTCAATATTGACATCAAAATAATCGTTAATTACATATCCTGCTGCTGCAATGCAAACAGATGCAGTTGTCAACAAATAAAAAAAACCTTCGGAAAGCTTGATATTTTCATAACCCACATTAGGTTCTTTATAAACGAATGGCAAAATAAAATACCTGAAAAGCATTTGCGTTAGCACAATAAAAAGAAGATTGGGCCATCGGATCAATCTGAAAAATGCTGCAATTGCCTTCATAAAAAATGCATCAGGTTGAAGGAATATTATTGTCTAAAGTCCATTTATGATTAAGTTTCAAAACTTTTTCTATCACATCTCTTACACATCCCTCTCCACCATTAAAAGGAGAAATATAAGAAGCAATTTGTTTAATCTCAAAAGCGGCATCAGCAGGACAGGCGCTGATTCCAGCCATTTCCATACAAAAGTAATCAGGAATATCATCGCCCATATAAAGCAATTCATTCAAAGAAATTTCATTTTCAATGACATATTTCCTTAAAAATTCTTCTTTGTTTTTTACATCCATAAAAACTTCTTTTACGCCGAGCCGATTCAAACGATCATGCACCGCCAAAGAACTGCTTCCGGAAATTACCATTATTTTAAAACCTAAGCGGGCAGCGAGTTGAAGCGCATAACCATCGCGGATATTCATTCTCCGAAGCCAGCTGTTTTTTTCATCAACAATAATATTTCCATCAGTAAGAACGCCATCCATATCAAATGCAAAAGTTTTGATGAGTTTGAAGCGTGAAAGAATTTGCATTACTTATAGTTAAGGAAAGAATGATTTAAAATATGAGTGTATTATTTTTTCAAATATAGTTATAGCAAACTGATTTATAAATTCGGAATGCTCTGAACATAAATTAAACTATCGTGGTATTCTTTCATTTTCATTTGATAAAAAAATCGTGTTTTTGGCATAGCACTTGTCGTTGGTTTATTAAAAAAACCATGTCAGATAATAAAAATAATATAGGAAGTCCGGACAGGGATCGCATCAGTTTATCAGAAGATTACGAAATACGTTATTGGTCACAAAAGTTTGGAGTAAGCACTGGTGCCTTACAGAATGCGGTAAAGCGTGTCGGTTCTAATCCAAAAAATGTTCGTGATTATTTGAAAAAATAATCAATTATAAAACTCGGTTCAATTCCACCTTAAAAACAAATAATTAAAAAGGTATATTACATCAAAATAGAAATATTTTGAAAAAAATATACTTTTTAGTCATTTCGACTTTATTGATTACTTCATTGTTTGCTCAAACAACCGATAAAAATCGGTTTGAAATAAAAACGAATCTTATCAATTTAATTGCTCGCGGTCCTTCAGCAGGTTTAGAATATAGATTGGGAAAAAACAGGAGCTTCATGATTTCATTGGCTTCCGGCAAAATTGATTATGGCGATTTTGGTGGCATCACCTGGTACAAAACTTCAACTTTTGAATTCAGAAAATATTCTTCGGATAAAATATTTTTTGCCGGCCCTTATCTTAAAAATATTACTAAACAAATCTTTTGGCAGACCTCTGTTATTGCAGGAATAATTCCTATCGGACAAGACCGAAATTTTATTGGAAACGGGGTTTCTGCAGGTGCAACAACAGGTTTCAAACTTCCGGTTTCAAAAAAATTAAAACTTGAAATGAGTTCTCAAATTGGTTTCGGGAAGTATTATAAAATGTCGGATAAAAACAATAATCTTCCTTCCGGAAATTACCTGGATGCAAGAATTGCTTTATGGTTAGGGTTTCAATTTTAGAAGTTAAACAGATTCTAATCCTTCCTTTCATTTTTAATTTCTCAAATATTAATTCCTCAATTATCATTTACTTTGCTGCTTAAAAGAAAAACGGATTCATGAAGAATTTCAATTTCAAAAGGATACTTCCACATCTAATTGCCATCGCCATTTTTTTAATTGTAGCAGTTATTTATTGTAAACCAGCATTACAGGGAAAAGTTGTACAACAAAGTGATATACAGGGCTGGCGGGGGATGGCGCAGCAATCTTTTGAATTTAAAGATAAATATGGCCACTTCCCTTTGTGGTCAAATAGTATGTTTAGTGGAATGCCTGCATACCAGATTGCTCTTGATCCGCGAACAAAAATTTCTGTTGGCTACCTTACTTCGGTTCTGACATTAGGCCTTCCCATTCCAATCAGTTTTTTCTTCCTCGCATGTATTTGTTTTTACTTTTTGTGTTTGGTTGCGGGTGCCAATCCGTGGGTCAGTATATTGGGAGGATTAGCGTATGCTTATTCAACTTTTGACCCGATAATTATTTCCGTCGGGCACAATACTCAAATGATGTCAATAGGATATGCGCCGGCAGTAATTGCAGGATTACTTTTATTATTTCGAAGAAAGTATTGGGCCGGGTTTACCATTACAGCTTTGTTTTCATTTTTTTTAATATCCGAAAACCATGTGCAGATTGTGTATTATACTTTGATCATTGCATTGATTATGACGATTGCATTTTTGATAAAAAGTTATAAGGAAAAGCAATTTGGAAAAGCAATAAAAAGCGCTGCCCTGGGGCTTTTGGCAGGAATTATTGGATTGGCGTGTTGTGCAGTTTCCATGATACCAACCTATCAATATGCAAAAGAAAGTATGCGTGGAGGTAAGTCAGAATTGACTCCGGAAATACAAGGAAATAAAACAAAAGGTGGACTTGATAAGGATTATGCTTTCAGATATAGTTTGGGCTTGGGTGAAACATTTACTTTCATTGTACCAGGTTTATATGGAGGAAGTAATGGTGGGGATGAATATAATTCCTCTTCAAAATTTGTTGAGAAATTTTCTGAATTAGGCGTTCCGGAAGACCAGGCATTACAATACGAAGATCATTACTCTTATTGGGGTGATCAACCGGGAACATCAGGACCTGTTTATCTTGGAGCGATAGTTTGCCTCCTCTTTATTTTTGGGATATTCTATTTAAAATCGTGGTACAAATGGTGGCTCATAGCAGCGAGTATTGTAGGAGTTTTACTTGCTTACGGAGCTAATTTGAAAGGTTTAAACTATTTCCTGTTTGATTATCTACCATTCTATAGTAAGTTCCGGGCTCCAACAATGGCCTTAGTTATTCCTCAATTCTGTTTTCCATTAATGGGTGTGCTTGCATTGACAAAATTAATTTCAACAGAAGACATCGAAGAAGCATGGAAAAAATTAAAATCAACAGCAATTGTTACAGGAATAATTTTCGTTTTACTTCTTGGATTTTATATCACTGCTTCTTTTACAGGGCCAAATGACAAATCATTCAGGGAAGGCATTAAACAAAACATGTTGCGTGTTCCTCCGGGTCAACAAGCGCCTCCGCAAATGGAAGAACAAGCGGAACAAACAAGCCGTGGAATTGTATCAGCGTTGCAAAGCGACAGGAAGAGTTTGATGGGAAGTGATTTACTCCGGTCATTTATTTTGATTGGCCTTTCGGTTCTTTTAATGGGATTATATTTAAAGAAAAAAGTTTCAGCGACGATACTTGTTGCTGGTTTGATCATTCTTAATGGATATGATTTGCTCGGTGTTGCTTCCCGATATTTAAACTCTGACAAGTTTGTTGAACCGGAAGATTTTGAAGCAGCATTTATTCCTACTCAGGCTGATCAGCAAATTCTGAAAGACCCTGATCACGCTAATTTCAGGGTGTTTAATGAAACAACAGGCGATCCCTTTAGCGATGGCATAACCCCGTATCATTTTAATGCTATTGGCGGTTATCATCCCGCAAAATTGGATTTATATAATGACATCATTACACGACAGCTGAGCAAAGGAAATATGGAAGTGTTTGATATGTTGAATACGAAATATTTTATTGTTCAAAATCCACAAACCGGAAAGCCGCAGGCACAATTAAATCCAAATGCTTTTGGAAATTGTTGGCTGGTAAAAGGGATAAAATTTGTTGAAAACGCAGACCAGGAAATGGCAGCTCTTGATAATACTGATTTAAAAGACACAGCTGTTGTAGAAAATAAATTCAGATCAAAAATTACATCAACGCCGAAATATGATTCGGTCGCATATATAAAATTAGTAGAAAATAAAAATGATGTAATTGATTATAGATTTTCTGCACCAAGCCCGCAGTTTGCTGTGTTTAGTGAAGTATATTATCCAAAAGGATGGAATGTAACTATAGATGGAACGAAAGCTGATTATGTAAAAACAGACTATGTTTTAAGAGGAATGTATATACCAGCAGGCAATCATAATATTGAATTCCGTTTCGAGCCACAATCCTTTTATACTGGCCGCTTGATCAGTATTATTGCAAATATTTTAGTTGCGTTATTAATTATTGCAACGATCATTTATTATGCAACAAGAAAGAGGAAACCTGATGCACACGTGCTATAAGACTTTATAAAAGTAGGGTTTACCAGAAATGATTTTTCCAGAAAGTTTAATTATGCTGAAAACATTTTCAGCATAATTTTTTGTCTGTGAAAAAGAATATTTTTTTGAAAAAAATATTTTAGAAATTAAAACACCAATAAAAAAGATGGGAATTTCTAATGTATAAACTGATAGGATAATAACAAACCATGCAACTCCAAATTCTTTTCTGATGCGTACCAGGTTTGATAAAATGATCTGCCTTCCTTTTCTGTCAAATAAATTCATATAACCTTTTCCTGAAGACTTAAAAGTTTCATTGGATGTTTCACCTTGCAAGTGAATAACATGAATATCTCCATAAATGCAAAGTTTACCGACTTTTTTCAAACGGCTGCACCATTCCGCTTCTTCTGCATAAAGGAAAAAGTCTTCATCCAACAATCCGGCTTTTTCAATTGCCTTTTTTTTCACCATTAAAAAAGCTCCATTGATCCAATCCACTTCTACAACTCCTGTTGCATCCGGAACATTTGGTTTTTTTACACCAAAAGTATTTGCAAATGATTTTAATATTGGTCCAATGAAAGGCAATGGCAGCAGGTAATTCAAACCACCCTTCATTGCATAATTGCCAGAGATCTGAGCACTTCCATCCATATTCAATAATTGTACGCCACAAGCAATAAATTCAGAAGGATAAAATTCATTCACACACCTTTCGATCGCATTATTTTCAATAATCGTATCAGCATTCAACAATAAAACAAGCTTTCCGTTTGATTTTTTAATCCCTGCATTATTAGCTCTTGCAAAGCCAGCATTGTAATCCATTTCAATCCAGATAACCTGTGGGAATAGTGAAATAATTTTTTCCCTGCTTCCATCTTTAGAATGATTATCAACTACGATAATTTCAAATTCATTTGCAGATTTCAGAGCATAAATCGATTGCAAACAATCATAAACTAATTGTGCGCTTTTGTAATTGATGATGATGATGGAAAGCAGCGGCATGATAGCTTCTGTTTTTTCCCGCATAATTGCATTCTCTCCCATAACAGCTACAATATTAAAAAACATTATTTTTACCGATGCTTATATTTTTAAAATAAAAAATGAAACCAGCGATAAGTGTGATCATTCCGTGTTACAATGACGGAATTTTTCTTAAAGAAACGATTTCAAAACTTAAACTTCAAACTTTTAAAGATTTTGAAATTATAATCGTTGATGATGGTTCTACTGATTCTTACACACTTGATGTCTTTATCCAGCTAAAAGAAGAGGAGCAAATAAAAATTTATCGTACAGCTAATCAACGAATGTCTGCCGCAAGAAACTTTGGAATAGAAAAAGCGCATGCAGAATTAATTGTGACTCTCGATGCAGATGATTATTTTGACAAAAGTTTTTTTCAAAAAGCCTTGAACATTTTGAACAAGGACAAGAATATTGCTGTTGTTTCATGTTATATTCAAAATTTTGGATTGAATAAAAATCTGTTCAAGCCCAGGGGCGGAAACATTTATAATTTTCTTTTTTCGAATCAATGTGCCATGTGTGCGATGTTTAGAAAATCTGTATGGAATGAAGTCGGAAAATTTGACGAGCAAATGAAATTGGGATACGAAGATTGGGAATTCTTTATCCGTGTAACAGCAAATGGATATGACATAAAAATTATTCCGGAAGTTTTATTTTTTTATCGCCAAACAAAAAAATCAACACTTAAAAATGATACGATTCCGAATGAAAAAGAAATTGTAGAATATATTATTGACAAGCATTCTGAGCTTTATAAAAACAAACTGACAGAATTAATTATTAAAAAGGAAGTATTGTATACAGAATCAAGAATCTCCTGGCAAAATATAATGAAAATGATAAGTAACAGGCTGAAAGGGAAATATAAATAGGCGCCTTAAATGTATTTGTGTTTATTAAAAAACCAGGTTTTAAACATAAGAGTTTTTGAAAAAAAACCATTCTTTAATGTTTCATTCGAAAACTTTTTTTGTTCAGTGATAATATCTCTCAAAGGCAAATTAATTTCTTCTCTTTTTACTCCGGTTTTTTCCAGATCTTCAAAAGATCTTACTTTATAATTTCTAATCAGTCTCCAGAAATAATCATAAACAAAAATCTTAGTAAACGAAGCCAAGGGCCGTTTTTCAGCATACAAAATATTTTCCTTGAGCATAATATCCGGATTGTCGTGACAAAAAACAGTTGCCTGTTTACCATGCATTCCGATAGTAACAAGATGTTCATCAATAAAAGAATATTCAACTCCGCTTTCAATCATTCGTACACAAAAATCTACATCTACCAGCCAGATAAAACGTTCATCATATCTGGTTTTAATTTTCTTAGAAATCATCACATTACTTGGCGGCCCAATAACGAAAATATCAACCAGGTAATCAGCTTTATTTTTTAAATGATTTATAATTCTTTTATCCCTTCGCACGCCTTCAACAAACGTTCCATTGTCATAGATTGGGGTGTTTCTTGAAAATGCAAACCCAAGATTTGCATTTTTCCTAAATTCGTTTAAATAAGTGCTAACAGAATTTATTTTTGCAAAATAATCATCCTGATGGATCAACATGATGTAATCGCCCAAAGCCTGATCCAGTGCAAAATTCCAGTTCCTGGGAGTTTTCAAAGAAGGCTCGTGTTTGTAATAACGAACAGAGAATTTCTCATCATATTGCTTACATAAACTTTCTATTTCATTGTGAGGGGAATCATCAGAAACAATAACTTCTATATTTTTATAATCCTGCATTAAAATTGAATCAAGCAGCCGCTTTACATATTTTACCTGGTCATAAACAGGAATGCAAATTGAAACTAAAGGGTTATTGGTTTCCATTTCTAAAAGCAAAAATATTTAATTGCACGTCATAAGTATCTACAACTTTCTTATCATAAAATGGCCGTGGATACACATCAGTAGCTTCTTTGATATACCATTGAAAATTTTGTTCAGTCAAAATATTTAGAATCGAATTTAATTTATGCATCTCATTATAATAACCGTGATACTCCACGAATATTTTTTCTATGTTTTTCAATTCATCTTTGATATCCAACAACACTTCATACTCGGCACCTTCGATATCTATCTTTAAAAAATCTACTTTCTGGTTCAAAAAATCCTTTAGCCTGATAGCAGGAATTTTTACAAGCTTTCCTCCTGTGGCCAAAGGCCTGACAGAACTAGCCATGCTATTTGATTCATAAAATTCTATGTAATCATTATTTGTCCATACTGCTTTTTCATACAACTCAATATCATTGAATTTCCACGATTCAATATTCTCTT
>Ga0164242_10007031_pt1 | contig 12333 bp, 10 predicted proteins | sample OricomgcompostMG_FD_108783 | JGI IMG/M metagenome (GOLD analysis project Ga0164242, IMG submission 108783) | Miracle-Growth compost microbial communities from Emeryville, California, USA - Original compost - Miracle growth compost (MG) ... | reverse complement strand
GATGCAGGTGCTCCTCGAGCGCCTCCTTGGTCTCCCAGGCGGTGCCGTAGATGCGCTGGAGCTGCTTGTTCTTCTCGTCACCACGCCAGTAGGCGGCGGCGCTGCGCATCAGTTTGAACGCCGGGATGCGCTTGGTGGTCGGCAGGTGCGGACCGCGGCAGAGGTCCTTCCACGCCACCTCGCCGTTGCGGTTGATGTTGTCGTAGATGGTCAGCTCACTGCCGCCCACCTCGACGTCCGCTCCCTCGACCGCCTCGGCGGTCGAGCCTGTCGAAGCCCCGGCACCCTTCAGCCCGATCAGCTCGAGCTTGTACGGCTCGTCGGCCAGCTCGGCGATGGCATCGTGGTCGCTCACCGGGCGGCGGGAGAACCGCTGGTTCTCCTTGATGATCTTGCGCATCCGGGACTCGATCTTCTCCAGATCGGCCGGGACGAACGGGGTCTCGACGTCGAAGTCGTAGTAGAACCCGTCCTGGACCGGCGGGCCGATGCCGAGCTTGGCCTCCGGGAAGACCTCCTGAACGGCCTGAGCCATCACGTGCGCGGTGGAGTGGCGCAGGATGTCGCGACCGTCCTTGGACCTGATCTCGACGCCTTCGACCTCATCGCCCTCGACGAGTTCGTAGGAGAGGTCCTTGAGAGCAGCCTCGTCGGCCGAGCCTGTGGAGACCCGCGCTGCGATGATCTCCGGATCGTCCTTGAACAGCTCCCAAGCCTTCGTGCCCGTCGTGACCGATCGCTCCTCACGCCCCTGCGCGGTGAGTACGACGATCTTCAGATCCGACACGATGCATCTCCTGGACTCGATGTTTGAGCTGGCCACACTCGACCAGCAGCGCTCCGATGCTATCGGCCGACCCGGCTCTGGTTCGCATCAGTTCTTTCCCGATGCTCTACAGCGGTTCGAGTCCGGTGACCTTCCAGGTGCCGTCGATCCGAGCCGCGTCGACCTTGAGCTGTGCTGCCGAGACACTCGGTTGCTTCTCTGCGGCCCGCTGGGAGGACTGGTCCAAGAAGACCAGGAGCGTGGCCGTCGATGCCGTCAGCGTCTTCACCGCAGCGCTCTGCACCTGGGCGCTGAGGACGAGCTGCTGACTGGGTGCCTTCTGCTTCAGCGTGGTGAGGAGGGTGTCGTACTGGCTGCGAGCGTCACCGGCAAGCAGCGCAGAGGCGGCCTGCTCGGTCGGCGTCGGGTCGCTGAAGTCGTAGCTCAGCACCTTGGTCAACGTCTGAGAGACCTGGGCCTGGACCTGGGCGGTCAGACCGGCGTCGGTCAGGGCGAGGTTCCGAGCAGAGACAGTGGTCCGCAGCTGGTGCGCGCGGAACACGCCGACGCCTCCCCCGGCGACCAGCAGGACCGCGATCGCGATCACGACGACGAGCGTGGACCGCCTCATGAGATGTCCACCGCGACCTGCTGCAGTTTCTCGACAAGCCAATGGCCGTGGACCATCACCATGTCGGCGCTGAACCGATTGCGCTTGACCGTGGCCGGCTGGTCGGGATGGAGGTCGTCCTTGACGCTCACCTCGACCGTGGCGACGACTGTCGCCGTGTCTTTGTCGAGGGAGAACACCGCAGCATCGGTGACCTTCCCGGTCGAGATCTTCTTCTGGTCGGCCAACAGCTTCCGCTCGTCCGCGCTCACGTCGCCGATCTGGTCGTGCAGGGTGCCGGTCGTGATGGCGCTCCACCGCGCCAGGCCGGTGTCGACGTGGCGGTAGTCGAGACTGTTGAGCGCCTCGATGTGCGATGTCGCCGCGATCAGCACCGCATCGCGGCTGCGGCCCAGCGCCAGGTCATCGTCGTGGGCCGCGCGCCACCAGGAGAACAGGCCCATACCGGCGATCAGCACGGCCACCACTAGCAGGGCCACCGGCCAGGCGCGACGTACGCCGGAAGCTGTCCTCTGCCGCGCTTCGACGGGCGGCTCCGTCGCCTCCTCCATCTCGTCACCCACGTCCACGGTAGTCACTGATCTGCGCCCATCAGCTCGCTGAGACTGTTCGGCACGCTGATCCGCGCGCCACCACCGCCCGAGCCGAGACTTGCCGGCCCCATCACATCGGTGCCCGAGGATGGCGAGGCGGTGCAGCCGGCCGCGAGGTTGAGCGCGGGCTTGCCGGAGGTGTTCGTGCCCGAGCGCATGGTGGTGCCGCTGTAGCCCTGGGTGCAGGGCAGCGGGTCGAAGAACGTCGGCACGAGGCCCAGGTTCATCCCCTTCGACCCGTTCACGGCCCAACCGATGCTGATCGCCTCCGGAGCGCGGACCAGGGTGTCCTTGAGGCCGTCGGCGTTGGTGCCGAAGATCTCCGAGGTGGTGATCAGGTTGCCCATCAAGGTGCCGAGCGGCTTGCCGATCTGGTCGAAGAGCTCTCCGAGCTGCCGGGCGGCCGCGGGCGAGTCGTCGATGAGCCTACGCAGGTCGCCGTTGGAGCTGGACAGAGTCTTGGCGAACAGGTCAAGGTCCTTGCTGTAGCTGGTGATGTCTGCCGATGACTCCTCCTGGGTCTTCAGGACGGTCGAGGAGTCGTTGATCAGGGCCTGGCTGACCAGCCAGTTGTCATCGGCCTGCTTCTCGAACTGGCTCGAGGTGGTGACCAGCCGGCGCAGGCTGTCGGCTGCGCCCTGGGAGAGGTCGTAGCTCTCGTCGATGACGGTCTTGAGGTCGCCTGTGGGCACCGAGCCGGTGAAGTCAGCGCCGTCCTGCAGCAGTCCGGACAGGTCGGGTGGCAGGGTCGCGTCGGTGGCCTCGATCCGGTCGCCCGCGCGCAGCTGGGTCTTGCCTGGCGCCGGCCCGGCGAGCTCGAGGTACTGCTCGCCGATCGCCGACCGGTCGGCGACGCTCACCGTCGGCTCGGCCGGCATCGCGGGAGCACCGGAGTCGATCTTCACCGTGACGACGACGCCCCGAGGCGTGGGCTCCAGGTGCTTGACCCGGCCGACCGGAACGCCACGGTAGGTGACCTCGCCGTTCTGGAACAGGCCGCCGGCATCGGGAAGTACGACGGTGACCTGGTAGCCGGAGCTGAGCAGGGAGATACCGGCGTATCGGCCGCCGAGGAACGCCGTGGCCAGCAGCCCGACGACGACGAAGGCGATCAGCTTGACCTTCACGGAGGCGGTGAGCATCAGTCGTCACTCCCTGCGGAGGTCGTTGAGGGGTTCGACCCCGATGGCGGCGTCGTCGGCGGCCGGGAGGGAGCGAGGCTGGACGAGCCCTGGGAGGGAAGGCCCGCCATCGAGGTCGAGTGCGGGGACGGAGAGCCGGTGCTCCGCGAGGAGGATGACGGCGAGGGCGAGCCCGAAGCAATGCCCGACGCGCTCGTCGTCGGGCTCGCCGTCGGGCTGGTGGTCGGGCTGGCCTTGGCGCTGTTCATCGAGGTCACCAGGCCGGCGAGCCCCGAGGTCGCCGGGGAGGCGACCCGACCCGACGCGGCGCCGCTGACTTGAGGCCAGGCACAGCCGATGCCGGTGCAGCTGTTGGGCACGGTGCGGAAGTTCGTGGTCATGTAGGCGTTGAAGTAGTCACCCTTGATCGCGTCGAGGACCGAGTCCGGGAAGGGGTAGGTCAGCAGGATCTGGAGCGCGTCGGGCAGGTCCTTTCCAGCCTTGGCGAGCTGGGTCAGGATCGGGTCGAGCGTCTTGAGGTCCGCGACCATGTCCTTCTGCGACTTGTCCAGGGTGGAGACGGTGACGTCGGACAGCTTGTTCAGTGACTGCAGCATCGCCACCAGCTGCGGTTCCTGCTGGGCTAGCACTTTCATGCCGGGGCTGAGTCCGTCGAGCGCCTTCGCGATCTTGTCGTCGTCGCCCTTGAGTGCCCTGGAGAGGTTGTCGAGGCCGTCGAGGGCGCCGGTGATGGCCGACTTGCGCTGATCGAGCGTGGAGACGAACCGGTTGGTCTGGGTGAGGAAGTCGCGGATCTCCCCGGTGCGGCCGGCGCTGACCTTCTGCAGCTCCTCGGAGATCTCCTTGAACTGCCCGATGCCGCCACCGTTGAGGACCAGGGACAGTGCCCCGAGCACCTGCTCCACGTCGACGGCTTCCGACGTCGACGCCAGCGGCAGATGCGAACCGTCCGGCAGCGGCGCCGAATTTGCAGAAATGGAGGCCTGAGTCTGCACAGCTGAGGTCACACCGGCTGTGTCGGAGCCGTCGCTGCCCGGGTCGCTGCCCGGCGGAACAAGGGCGACGTACTTCTCCCCCAGCAGCGAGCTCTGCTCCAGCCGTGCTGTGGTGCCTGTGACCAGGTCCGCGTCGCGGTTCACCTTGAGCGTGACCCGGGCGCTGTGACCGTCGGGCTCGAGGACGATCTTGGTGACCCGACCGACGGCGACGTCGTCCACCTTCACGCTGGACTCCGGCACGAGATCGAGTACGTCGGCGAAGTCGGCGGTCAGGGTCAGCGGATGGGAGCCGAGCTTGGCACCACCGGGCAGGTCGGCGTTGTAGACCCAGCCGCCGAGCGAGCAGCCGGACAAGGTCAGCGCCGAGGCGGTGCCGAGCACGACTGCCGCGATCAGGCGCCTCGACCGACTCGGCGTACGGAAGCTGCTCATCACTTGGCACTCCCCTGACCGCCGGCCTGCTTGCCCCACAGGGTGAGTTCGTTGAGGTCGCCGCGGCCCTCGATGGTGTTGGACTTGACGTCATAGGCGTTCATGAAGTCCTGCAGCGCGAGAGGCAGCGTCCGAACCGCCTTGACCAGCGACTTCTGTTCCTTCTTCAACACCGCGGTGGGACCGGTCAGTCTGGTCACGCTGGTCTTCAGTTGTTGACGGTTGTCCTTGATGAAGTCGTCGAGATCCGCCAGCGCGTCGCCGAGGTTGGCAACCGCGGCGGCCATGTCGTCGCGGTCGTCGGCAAGGTAGGAGGTGACCGTCGCGAACTGCCGGTTGATCCCGGCCACGCTGGTGTCGTGGGTGGCGAGGGTCTTGTTGATCGCCTCGAGGTTGCCGATGGTGGCGAAGAGATCGTCGCCGGAGTCGGCCAGGGTGCCGGTGGCCTTGCCGAACTGCCCGATCATGGTGTTGATATCGGTGCCGTTTCCATTCAGGTTCGCGGCGGCGACCTGCAGCAGTCGTGAGAGTGCGCCGTTCTTGTTAGCGCCCTTTGGCCCGAGGTCCTTCGCGATCGAGTCGAGGCTGTTGTAGAGCTGGTCGATCTCGACCGGAGTGGCGGTGTGGGTGATGGTGGCGCCGTCGTGCAGCTTGGCTCCCCCCGTGTACGGCGTCGTCAACTGCACGTACCTGTCACTGACCAGGGTCGGCGCGACGATCACGGCTCCGGTGTCGGCCGCGACCGACTGCCCGTGGTCCAGGTGCATGGAGACCCGGACCCGTGAGCCCTCCGGCTTCACTGCCGTGACCGTGCCGACCTTGACCCCCAGGATCTGCACGTCGGAGCCCTTGTAGAGACCGACAGTGGTGTTGAACAGTGCGCTGACGCTGGTGCCCCCTCCGCGCATCAGGCGGAAGCCGGTGAAGCCTGCGGCGACGAGCACCACGGCGATGATCGCGATCACCGTGGCGCCGCGCTTCGCCGTCCTCATGCTGGGCGGGTTCACTTGGCACCTCCGGGGTGGCAGTTGCGGACCACGTTGTTCTGCAGCACCGGTGCGTCGTGGTCGTCGAAGAGACCGCAGATGTAGGCGTCGACCCAGCGGCCGCTGCCCATCGCGGAGGTGAGCATGTCGTAGTAGGGGCCGAGCTTCTTGGCGGCGGCGTCCAGGTTGTCCTGGTTGCTCTGCAGAATCGCGGAGACCTTGTCGAGCTTCTGCAGAGCCGGGGTGAGGGCGGCCTGGTCGTCCTTGATCAGGCCCTCGACCTGGGTGCCGAGCGCTGCGGTGCCGGCGAGCAGCTCCTTGACCGCGTTGCGACGGGCGGCGAGCTCGGCCATCAGGCTGTTGCCGTCGTCGACGATCTTGGCCAGCGCGTCGTCGCGGCTCGAGATCGTCTTCGACACCGAGGTGGTCTTGGTGAACAGCTGCGAGAGCTGCGTGTCACGGCTCGAGATCGTCTTCGACAGCGCCGTCAGGCCGCTGACCATCGAGCGCACCGCCGGCGGCGTGTCTTTGAACGCGGCGCTCAGGGTGTCGAGGCTCTTCTCCAGCTGCGGGGTGTTGATCTGGCCGAGGTCGGTGGACAGGTCGGAGAGAGCCGCGTTGACGTCGTACGGCGTGGTGGTGTGATCCACCGGAATCGCACCACTCAGCGGCTTGGTGCCAGCTGGAGCCAGAGCGAGGTACTTCTGCCCCAGCAGCGTCTGGACGTCGATCGCAGCGTCGGTCTGGTCGCCCAGATCGACGCCCTTGACCCGGAAGTCGACCTCGACCTTCGCGCCGACCAGCTTGATCCCGGTGACCTTGCCAACCTTGACCCCGGCGACGCGGACCTCGTTGCCGGTCTTCAGGCCACCAGCCTCCGCGAAGTAGGCCCTCTGGAGCTTGCCGCTGCCGATGACCGGCAGCGACTCGGCCCGGAAGGTGACGTAGAAGGCCAGCGCCAACAGCACCAGACCGACGACCGCGATCACGACCTTGTTGCGCTCGGCGAACGCCATCGGATAGCGCTTCATCGCTTGCACCTGTCCGCGACCGGGGTAGCGCCGAGGTCACCCATGTAGCCCTCGGGCAGCGGGATCTTGCCCTGGATGGAGCACTCGTAGACATTGAGCCAGCCGCCGTAGCTGACGGTGCGACCGATCGTGTCCAGCTTGGTCGGCAGTGTCTGCAGGAAGGTGTCCAGCGTGTCGCTGTTATCGGACAGATTGCCCGAGAGCTTCCCCAGGCCGGCGATGTCCCTCTTCAGCGGCGCCCGGCCCTGCCGGAGCAGGTCGGCAACACTGGTGGTGAGCTTGCCGAGTCCCTCGATCGTGCCTCCGATGGTGGCGCGATCGCCGGCCAGGCCACTGACCAGCTGCTGCAGCGTGGTCAGGGTGGTGTCGAGCTGACTCGAATGCTGGTCTACCACACCGAGGACCTGGTTGAGATTGGTGATCAGCTCGCCGATCACCTGGTCGCGGTCGGCCAGGGTCGAGGTCAGGCTCGCCGTACTGGAGACGAGGTCGTCGACCGTCGGACCCTCGCCTTGGAAGACGGAGATGATCTCGCCGCTCAGGGTGTTCACGTCCTTGGGATCGAGGAACTGGAACAACGGCTGGAAGCCGTTGAACAGCAACGTCAGGTCGAGGGCGGGCTTGGTCTGGGCGACCGGGAACGTATAGCCCGCTGGCAGCGTCGGCCCCGCCGTGGTGGGTGGCTCGAGGTCGACGTACCGCTGGCCGACGAGGTTGCGGAACTTCAGCTCGGCCGTCGCGCCGCGCTCCATCGGCGCCGACTCGGCCACCGAGAAGGACACCAACGCCTGGGAGTTGTCCTTGAGGCTGATCCCCGTCACGGTGCCGACCTTCACGCCGGCCATCCGGACGTCGTCGCCCTTGTTGAGGCTGGTCGCATCGGAGAAGACCGCATGATAGGTGCGGCGCGGGCCTGAGGTGCCGTTGCGGATCACGCTCGCCAGCACGAGTGTCGCGAGCACCGTCACGAGCGTGAACGCGATGCTCTTGGCCAGCGTGGCCTTGAAGGGAGCGCTCATTTCAGCGTCACCTCTGCTCCGCGCAAGAGCGGCCCGACGAGCAGGCTCCCCCAGTCCGGGTACGCCGAGGGCGACAGCCCGACCGTGGGTGCCAGCAGCTCAGCGATCATCTGGTTCTCGGCCGGCGAGTTGGCCTGCCCCAGTCCACTGCCGGCGATGCTGGACACCTGCTGCTCGAGAGTGTCCGAGGGCGGCGCGGGGATGGTCGGGATGGCCGTCGCAGAGTCCGTGGCATTCCCGTTGGTCGAGTTCGTCGAGGTGCCCTTCGAACGGCCCGAGCCGCTCGATCCGGCGGTGCCGAGGCCAGCACTCCCCACACGGGCGCTGGACCCGGCACCTGTCTGTGCCGCAGACGCGGAGTCGTCGGCCGCAGCGTCTGTCGTCGCGAGCCGCGGAGCGGCCGTCGTACCGCTCTGCCCGGTCTCGTAGGGGCAGCGCGGACCACCGGTGGCGTGGGTCGGCCTGTCCCTGCCCGCGACGTACCTGCCGCGGGAGGGCTCGACATTGAGGACCACATGCAGGCCCGGCTGGTCGGTGCCCTTGCCGAGGGTCTTGTCCATCGCCGGGACGAAATCGGCCGCGGCCTTGAGCAGGCATGGGAACTCGCCGGCGTAGGGCGCCACCGCACTCAGTGCCTTGCGGCTCTGCTTCGAGAGGATGGTGATGTTCTGGGAGTTCTTGTCCATGAAGCCCGTCGTGGTGTTGCCGGCCGAGGTGACCGTCGCGAAGACGTCCTTCAGCTGGGTCTGCTGGTCGGCGAGGGTCGCCGAGGTGGTGGTCATGGAGTCCAGGGCGTCGAGCAGATCGGGGACGGCGTCGGCGTAGGTGTTGGCGACCTTGCCCAGCGCGGCGAAGTCATCGGCCATCTGCGGCACCTCGGGATTGAGCTTGCGGAAGTAGGAGTCCCAGGACGTCAGGTCATCGCCGATCGCATCGCCCTCGCCGCGAAGGAAGTCGGCGAGCTCGCCGAGGGTCGCGGCGAGCTTCTGCGGCTCGAGGGCCTGCAGCATCGGCAGCAGCTTGTCGAAGACGTCCTGGAGCTGGACAGCCTCGTCCGTCGACTCCTGCGCGATCACCGCACCGGAGCGCAGCCCGCCCGCCGGTGCGCCGGGCGGCGCAACCAGGTCGACGTACCTCTCCCCGAAGAGGGTCTTGGGCAGCAACAGTGCCGTCGTTGTCGAGGGCAGCTGCTTGATGATCGAGGGGTCGAGGTCGAGCTTGAGCCGCGCTCCGGTCCCGCTGGGCGTGACGGAGGCGACGGTGCCGACCGGGACGCCGTGGTACTTCACGTCCGACCCCTTCTGCAGCGCGTTGCCCATCGAGGAGGTGGTCAGCGTGATCGGCGTGGTGTGGCTGAACGCCTTGTCGTAGACCAGCACCACCGCGGCCAGGAACGCCACGACCACCAGCAGGTAGCCGACGCCGAGCCCGGCGTCGAGCGCGCGCCGGGCTGAGATGACGGCCGGCTTCGGAGAGGATCTGCGGCTCATCCGGCGATCCTCACGGTCGTGGTCGAGCCCCACATCGCCAGCGAGAGCAGCAGATCCAGGACGGCAACGGTGACGATGGTGCGGCGTACCGCGTGGCCGACCGCGATGCCGACCCCCGCGGGGCCGCCGCTGGCGCGGTAGCCGATCCGGCAGTGGATGAGGATCGTCAGCACGGCGAAGATCAGCACTTTGATGAAGGACAATCCGATGTCGACCGGGGGCAGGAACAGGTGGAAGTAGTGGTCGTAAGTGCCCGCTGACTGGCCGCGTAGGTAGACGGTCACGAATCGCGAGCCCGCATAGGAGGTCAGCAGCCCGATGACGTAGAGCGGGATGATCGCGATGAAGCCGGCGATCACCCGTGTGGTCACCAGATACGGGACGGCGGGCACGCCGATGACGCGCAGCGCGTCGATCTCCTCGCTGATCCGCATCGAGCCGAGCTGGGCGGTAAAGCCCGCTCCGACAGTGGCCGAGAGCGCCAGCGCCGCCACCAGAGGGGCGATCTCACGGGTGTTGAAGTAAGCGGAGATGAAGCCGTTGAGGGTGGCGGTACCGATCTGGTCCAGTGCGGCGTAGCCCTGCATGCCCACGACCGTGCCGACGAACAGCGACATGCCGACCATCACGCCGATCGTGCCGCCGATGACCGCCAGCGCGCCCGAGCCGAAACTGACCTCGGAGAGTAGCGCGAGGATCTCCTTGCGGTAGTGCCGCAGCGCGTGCGGGATCGCCGCCAACACGCGGCCGTAGAACCGCATGTCCTCCCCCGCTTGGACCAGCCCGTCGAGCGCGCGGTCCCACCAGGGCCGCTTCGCGGCCTTCGGCTTCGGAGTCGACGTCGGGCCGGGCTTCGGGGCCGACGTGGTCACCTTGGCTGTTGCGTCTGCCATCTCACGCCGCCTTTCCGGGCACGAGCTGCAGGTACAGCGTGGTGATGACGAAGTTGACGAAGAACAGCAGCAGGAACGTGACGACCACCGACTGGTTGACCGCCTCGCCCACACCTTTGGGGCCGGGTCGGGTGTTGAGTCCTCGGTGAGCGGCAACCACACCTGCCAGGAAGCCGAAGATCGCCGCCTTGACCTCGCCGATCACGAGGTCGGAGAGCCGTGCGAGTGCGGTGAAGCTGGCGAGGTAGGCGCCCGGCGTACCACCCTGGATCATGACGTTGAAGACGTATCCGCCCAGGACGCCGACCACCGAGACCAGGCCGTTGAGCAGGACCGCTGAGCCGGCGCACGCCCACACGCGAGGTACGACGAGGCGTTGCACCGGATCGACCCCGATGACCTTCATCGCGTCGATCTCCTCGCGGATAGTCCGCGCGCCGAGATCCGCACAGATCGCCGCACCGCCGGCGCCTGCGATGACCAGCGTGGTCACGATCGGGGCTGCCTGCTGCACGACCGCCAGCACCGACGCGGCACCGGTGAAGGACTGCGCGCCGACCTGCATGGTCAAGGTGCCGAGCTGGAGCGCGATCACGGCACCAAACGGAATCGCGACCAACATCGCCGGGATCCAGGAGACGCTGGTGACGAACCAGAACTGCTCGAGCAACTCGCGCCACGCGAACGGACGCCGACCCGTCGCGCGCACCGTGTCCATCGCCAACGCGAACAGGTCGCCAACCTGAGTCAGAGCGCGGCTGACCGGGTCGCCCTTGCTGAAGAAGCCTCCTCGGTCATGCTCCTCGTCGTCGGCGACGTACAGAGGTGCTTGACCGCTCTTGACACGCGCGGCATGGCGCTGGCCACTGGTGCGGACCGTGCCACCGGCGGGGGTGAGCTGGCGGGGCAACACCTCGATCGCGCGGGCGCCGGCACGCACCATGACGTTGCCGTCGGCGACACTCAGGTAGGTCGGCTCGTCGGGGCCGCTCAGGTTCTCGACGAGGCTGTGGTCGACCTCCTCGCTCATCCCGATCGGGCCGACGGGATCGCCACTCATGAACTGCGAGACCACCGGGTGATCGGTGAGCAGGAACTCTTCACGCGGGCCGAACATCACCAGGCGGCGGCGGTAGAGCATGCCGAGGTTGTCCGGGAGCGTCCGCGCCAGCTCGATGTTATGGGTGACGACCAGCATGGTGGCGTCGGTCTGCGCGTTGACGTCCATCAGGAGCTGGGCGAGATTCGCGGTGCGGACCGGATCGAGGCCCGAGTCCGGCTCGTCACACAGGATGATCTCCGGGTCGGTGACCAGCGAGCGGGCCAGTCCAGCCCGCTTCTTCATGCCACCGGACATCTCGCCGGGGAGCTTGTGCTCCTGACCGAGCAACCCGACCATGTCGAGCTTGTCGTTGACGATCTGGCGGATCTCCTTCTCGCTCTTGTGCGTGTGCTGCCGCAGCGGGAAGGCGATGTTGTCGAAGACGTTCATCGAGCCGAACAGGGCGCCGTCCTGGAAGAGCACACCGAAGCGCTTGCGCAGCTCGAGACGGTGGGCCTCACGGGCCTTGACCATGTCGACGCCGTTGATCAGGCAAAGACCGTCCTCTGGACGGATCAGGCCCATCAAGGACTTGAGGAAGACCGACTTGCCCGTGCCCGAAGGGCCGAGCAGCGCCGTGATCTCCCCCGCGGGGAGCTCGAGGGTGACATCGCTCCAGATGTTCTGGGATCCGAAGCTCTTGCTGAGTCCTCGAACCTCGACTGTGCCGCCCATGCGTCCTCCGCTTTCCGATTCAAGCGGCGTCGTGGGGCGACCCCGCGAGCCAGACGCTAGGTGTGATGGCGCTCACGGCGGGAGAGCAATGCCCCAACTTCCCGCCCGCCACGGCCTCGTTTGTCACACCGGTGATAAGAAATCGGATTCGGGCCGCTCACGAGCGGCCTTCCCCGAGCCCGATCACGCGTTGCACCGTGTACGGCGCACTCCCGCTGGGGGCCATGCCGCGGTCACCTATCCAATGGCCGGGGAGCTGGCACCGTGGCGACTCTGCTGCAGGGAGGCAACACTTCTTGCCCTGTGCGAGCGACTTGACCTGCGCGAGCGACTTGCCCTGTGCGAGCGCTGGCCCCGCCGCAATCGGGAGGGAGCGAGACCAGCGCCCAGAGGGGAGGGTGTTGCGCGTCAAGGGCACCACCACCCGACCCAAAAGCACACCGTGTTGGGCTCATCAGACGGCTCCAAGCCCGCTATTTGTCATGTGCGTGACAAGAAACGCCCGACGACGATCTGTGCAGCGTCCATCCGACGCCGAGGTCCGGTGACGCAGTCGAGATCCTTCGCCCGCAGCG
>Ga0164242_10007030_pt1 | contig 12334 bp, 10 predicted proteins | sample OricomgcompostMG_FD_108783 | JGI IMG/M metagenome (GOLD analysis project Ga0164242, IMG submission 108783) | Miracle-Growth compost microbial communities from Emeryville, California, USA - Original compost - Miracle growth compost (MG) ... | reverse complement strand
CGTGGTCAGATGCTCGACACGACCAAGGTAGTCTGAGGGCCTTCCCCCAGAGCCTGGTCGCGGCCCGTGACCGACCCTGATGACGCATGCCCAGATCGACCGAGAGGGAGCGATGTCAAGCGACTCGTTCGTCCACCTCCACGTCCACACCGAGTACTCCATGCTCGACGGGGCGTCACTGCTCGGTGGACTCTTCGAACGTGTCGCCGAGCTCGGAATGCCGGCGATCGCGATGACCGACCACGGCAACATGCACGGGGCCTACGACTTCTGGAAGAAGGCCAAGGCACACGACATCAACCCGATCATCGGCATCGAGGCCTACCTCACGCCCGGCACGCCGCGCGGCGAGCGCAAGCGGGTCCGGTGGGGCAAGGGCGACCAGTCCGAGGAGGGCGGCGACGACGTCTCGGGCGGCGGCTCCTACACCCACATGACGATGTGGGCCGAGTCCACCGAGGGGATGCACAACCTCTTCCGGCTCTCCAGCAAGGCCAGCCTCGAGGGCTACTACTTCAAGCCCCGCATGGACCGAGAGCTGCTGGAGACCTACAGCAAGGGGATCATCGTCTCGACCGGCTGCCCCTCGGGTGCCATCCAGACCCGACTGCGGCTCGGGCAGTGGGACGAGGCGGTCGCAGAGGCCGGCTACCTGCAGGACGTGTTCGGCAAGGACAACGTCTTCCTCGAGCTGATGGATCACGGCATCTCGATCGAGAAGCGGGTCCGCGACGACCTGCTTCGACTGGGCAAGCAGATGGGCATCCGCCCGCTGGCCACCAACGACACCCACTACACCAGCCCCGACGATGCCTCCGCCCAGGAGGCACTGCTGTGCGTCAACTCCGGAAGCCGGCTCTCGGAGCCGACGTACGCCCAGGGCGGCAAGCGCTTCGCCTTCGAGGGCACCGGCTACTACGTCAAGACCGCTGCGGAGATGCGCGAGCTGTGGGGCTCCCAGGACCTGATCGAGGCCTGCGACAACACGCTCCTGATCGCCGAGCGGTGTCAGGTCGACTTCACCGAGTCCACCGGCGGCTACATGGCGCGCGCCGACATCCCGGCCGGCGAGACCGAGGAGTCGTGGCTGCGCAAGGAGACCTGGCGCGGCATCGAGATGCGCTACCCCGGTGACAAGCTCACCCAGGAGGTGCGGGACCGCGTCGAGTTCGAGATCGACGTCATCCTGCAGAAGGGCTACCCGGGCTACTTCTTGGTGGTCGCCGACTTCATCCAGTGGTCCAAGGACAACGGGATCCGCATCGGCCCGGGACGAGGCTCGGGTGCCGGCTCGATCGTGGCGTACGCGCTGCGCATCACGGACCTCGACCCCCTGGAGCACGGGCTCTTCTTCGAGCGCTTCCTCAATCCGGAGCGTCCCTCGATGCCCGACTTCGACATCGACTTCGACGACCACCGGCGCGGCGAGACGATCAAGTACGTCACCGAGAAGTACGGCGCCGACAAGGTCGCCCAGATCGCCACCTTCGGCCGGATCAAGGCCAAGCAGGCGATCAAGGACGCGGCCCGCATCCTCGACCACGGCTTCGCCATCGGCGACCGGATCACCAAGGCGCTGCCGCCCGACGTGATGGGCAAGGGCGTCCCGCTCAAGGAGCTCTTCAACCCGGAGCACAAGCGTTACGGCGAGGGTGGGGACTTCCGGGCGCTGCACGACTCCGACCCCGACGTGCGTCGCATCTACGAGGTCGCGCTCGGCCTGGAGGGCCAGATCCGACAGACCGGCGTCCACGCGGCCGGCGTCATCATGGCGTCCGAGCCGCTGTTGGACATCGTGCCACTGATGGACCCCAAGCAGGACGGGTCGGTCATCACCCAGTTCGAGTACCCGGCGTGCGAGTCGCTCGGCCTGGTCAAGATGGACTTCCTCGGCCTGTCCAACCTCCACACGCTCGACGACGCAGTGGCCAACATCAAGGCCAATCGGGGCGAGGATCTCGTGTTGGAGGAGGTCCCCTTCGACGACAGGGCCACCTACGAGCTGATGGGCCGCGGCGACACGCTGGGCGTCTTCCAGCTCGATGGCGGCGGCATGCGGGCCCTGCTCCGCTCGATGCAGCCCGACGTCTTCGCCGACATCACCGCCGTCTCCGCCCTCTACCGTCCGGGCCCGATGGGCGCCGACTCGCACAACAAGTACGCGAGGCGGAAGAACGGGCGCGAGGAGATCGAGCCGATCCACCCGGCGCTGGCCGAGGCGCTGGAGCCGGTGCTGGGCGAGACCTATGGCCTGATCGTGTATCAGGAGCAGGTGATGGCGATCGCCCAGGTCCTCGCGGGCTTCACCCTGGGCGCCGCAGACAACCTGCGCCGCGCGATGGGCAAGAAGAAGAAGGCCGAGCTCGACAAGCAGTACGCCGGCTTCCAGGCCGGCATGCTCGAGCGTGGCTATCCGCAGGACGCCATCGACAAGCTCTGGGAGATCCTGCTCCCGTTCTCGGACTATGCGTTCAACAAGTCGCACTCGGCCGCCTATGGCGTCGTCACCTACTGGACCGCCTACCTCAAGGCCAACTATCCGACCGAGTACATGGCGGCGCTCCTGACCTCGGTCAAGGACAACAAGGACAAGATGGCGATCTACCTCGGCGAGTGCCGGAGGATGAAGATCGCCGTCCTGCCGCCTGACGTCAACGAGTCGGCCCACAACTTCACCGCGGTCGGCAACGACATCCGCTTCGGCCTGACCGCGGTCCGCAACGTCGGCTGGAACGTCGTCGACGGCATCGTCGCCGCCCGCGAGGAGAAAGGCCGGTATGAGGACTTCAACGACTTCCTGTCCAAGGTGCCGCAGCCGGTCTGCAACAAGCGCACCATCGAGTCACTGATCAAGGCCGGCGCCTTCGATGACATGAAGCATCGTCGCCGTGCCTTGGTGGCGGTGCACGAGACGGCCGTCGACCAGTTCGTCGACATCAAGCGCAACGAGGCGATCGGCCAGGACTCGCTCTTCGGTGGACTGGACGACGACCTCGGTGGCTCCTTCGGCGCCTCGGTGACGATCCCGGACATCGACGAGTGGGACAAGATGACCCTGCTCGGCCATGAGCGCGAGATGCTCGGGCTCTACGTCTCCGACCACCCGCTCTTCGGTCTCGAGCACGTCCTCTCCAACGGCACCGACTGCACCATCGGTCAGCTCCTCGTCGACGAGGACCGGCCGCACAACAGCACCATCAACGTCTGCGGCCTGGTCACCTCGGTCAACCGCCGGATCACCAAGAAAGGCGATCCCTGGGCGACCGTCACCCTCGAGGACCTCGAGGGTTCGATCGAGGTGCTGTTCTTCCCGAGCTCCTACGTCCTGGCGGCTCCGCAACTGATCGAGGACGCGATCATCCGGGTCAAGGGCCAGCTGTCCCGGGACAAGGACCAGCCCGAGATCCGCGGCCAGGAGGTCAGCGTCCCCGACCTGACCGACGGCCCGAGCGGTCCGGTCGTCGTCAGCCTGCCCTCGACCCGGTGTACGCCGCCGGTCGTCTCGCAGCTGCGCGACGTGCTCGCGTCCCACCCGGGGATGACCGAGGTACGGCTACGGTTGCTCACGCGTGAGTCCACCCGGGTGTTGCGGCTCGACGACCGTCTCCGCGTCACTCCGAGCTCAGCGCTCTTCGCCGACCTCAAGCAACTGTTGGGACCTGGATGTCTGACGAGCTGATCACCAATCCGGCCGTGCCGGGGGAGCCGGACCGAGCCGATGCGGCCGAGCCCCGGCGCACGGGCGCACTCCTTCACACGGTGCGGCAGGCCGCGGTGATCGTGCTCGTCTTCGCCGTCGCCGGCGTCGCCTGCGGGTTCCTCTGGGAGGCGGCATGGAGCCCGGAGCCCGGCGAGGTGCTCAAGCACGTCTGGTACCCGTTCTCCTGGGACCGGGCGATGCCCACCGACTTCGCCGGCACGGGCTGGTACGTCGTGATCAGCATGATCGCGGGCGTGATCCTCGGCGGCCTGCTGTCCTGGCTGCAGGATCGGGCCGAGCTGGTCACGCTGGCTGCGGTGGTCGTGGGCGCCTTGCTGGCGGCGTACCTGATGCGGGTGGTGGGTCTCCATCGTGGCCCCGGCGACCCGCAGCGGATCGCCAAGACCGCGGCGGACGGCACCAAGCTGCCCAGCGAGCTGCGACTGGCGAGCTGGTGGCTGCTGGCGACCATGCCCGGCGCCGCACTCGCCGCGCTGAGCGTCGTTTTCCTGACCGTCACCAAACGCGGCTCGCGGCCGGGAGCAAAGTCGGAGAAGGCAGCGGTTCAATCGCCGAATGCTGGGTAGCCTTGAGACATGCCCGACTACGGTACGCAGCCTCCGCCGCCTGACACGGTCACGCTCGGCGGCGGTGCCTGGAAGGACCCGAACGAGGGGCGTCCCAGCCGCAAGTGGTGGTACGTCGGGGGTGGCGCAGTCCTCGCTGTCGCGCTGATCGCCGGCGGCACCGTCTACGCCGCAACCCAGCTGCGCGCCCAGCACGATCCTGGGCCGGCCGCCGGGCTGCCGAGCGACACGATCGCCTACGCAGCGGTCGATCTCGACCCGAGCGCAGGCCAGAAGATCGAGGCGATCAAGGCACTGCGGAAGTTCCCCGCCTTCACCCAGGGCGTCAAGCTCGACCCTGACAGCGACCTGCGCAAGCTGTTCGTCCAGAAGGAGCTGACCGGCGGCTGCAACATCGACTGGTCGAAGGACGTCGAGCCATGGCTGGGCAATGACATCGGTGGCGCGGTGGTTCCGACGGACAGCAACGGGCCCCAGCCGGTCGCCGTACTCGCCGTCAAGGACCAGGCCGAGGCGAAGAAGGACCTGCCCAAGCTGCTCGACTGTGCCCCGGCTCCTCACGGCCTCTCGATCGCGAACGGCTGGGCGGTGATCGCTGCGAGCGACAGCATCGCGCAGGGCGTGAGCACCAGTGCGACGGGCGACACGCTCGCCGACGACTCCGGCTTCAAGACCTGGGTCGACCGCACCGGCGATCCGGGCGTGGCGACCTTCTACGCCTCCAAGAGCGCCGGCACCCAGCTGTCAGGCTTCCTCGACAAGGCGATGGGTGAGCTCGGCTCCTTCGGCGGCATGGGCAGCGGCTTCGGGTCCTCCTCCTTCGCCGCCAACTCCGCCTACGCGCCGACCGCCTACCGCAGCAACGTCGGGGCGGCCGCAGCCGACGACCCGAGCGCACCCATCGACCCGTTCGAGACCACGGATCCCAACAACCCGTTCTCGCTCTTCATGGACATGTGTCCCGGGGCCCTCTCCGGCTCGGGCGGCGGCATGGGCTCGAGCATGCCCGGCCTCGACGCGCAGAAGCAGGCCCTGAAGGACTTCCAGGGCGGGGCCGCGACGCTTCGCTTCGCGAGCAGCGGCTTCGAGGTGGAGACCGCCTCGGCCAGTACGGCGACGGCCGCGTCCAACGGCGACCTCACCACCGACCTCGGCACGCTTCCGGCTGACACGGCCATCGCAGCCGGTGCGGCTGATGACCCGAAGGTGTTCGACCAGGTCCTCGACAGCTTCTTCCAGGGCCTTGCCACCGGCTGCAGCTCCACGCCCGCCAAGGTGGAGGGTGACCTCAGCAAGCTCACCGGCCTGACGTTGCCCGACGACCTGACAACCGTCTTCGGCCATGGCGCCACGCTCGCCGTCTCTGGCGCGCTCGACCCGGCCAGCTTCGACAGCCCGACGGTGCCCACCAAGGACTTCCCGGTGGGGATCCGCCTGCACGGCGACCCGGGGCAGATCACGTCCGTGCTGAAGAAGCTCCCCGGCTCACAGCTCCAGCAGCTGATCGCCACCAGCTCGGGCGACGGTGTCGTCGCCGTCGGCCCCGACGCCGCCTACCGCGACGCGCTGCTCAAGAAGGGCGACCTCGGCAGCGACAAGACCTTCGCCGACGTCGTCCCGCACGCCGACAAGGCCAGCGCGGCGCTCTTCATCTCCTTCGACCGGCTGCGCACGATCATCGGCCGCGACAGCAGCGCCGATTCCAGCCAGGTCGCGAAGAACCTCGAGCCGCTCTCGGCGCTCGGCGCGAGCAGTTGGGTGGACGACGGTGTCAGCCACGGTCTGCTGCGGCTGAGCACCAAGTAGCACCAAGTAGCGCTGAGGAGCGGTCAGTTCGGGGACCAGCGGTTGCGGGCCACCTCGGTGGCCGGCAACGAGGGGATCACGTTCATCGCGCGCAGTTCGTCGCGCAGCAGGTCGGTGACGAGGATCAGTCGCTCCTCGGCGTTGGCCGCCTCCAGCAGGCTCTGTCGCTCAGCCATCGGCAGCGGCGCACACGCGGCCAACGTCCACGACAGATACTCCGGGTCGCGCGGCAGCGTGCCCTCGTAGGGATCAGAGCGGAACTCGGTCAGCGCCAGCCGATAGGCGGAGAACGTCGCGCGTGCCCGCTCCACCACATGCTCCGGTACGGCGACCGCAGGCTCCGGCAGCTCGTGCACCTCACCGACCGGGTAGGGGCCACTGCCGTCGAGCGCCTCCAACCGGACCCGGTCGACGCCGACGGCGACGATCTCGTAGCTGCCGTCGGGGTTCTCCTCGACCTCGGTCAGGTGGAGCCGGCACCCGATCCGGAACAGCGACTGCGCGCCGTGGTCGCCGACCTCGTACCCCTCCCGGATCGCGACCGACGCGAAGGTGCGCTTCTCCGGGTCGTCGATGCTGAGCAGATGTTGGACGAGCGTGCGGTAGCGCTCCTCAAACACATGGAGTGGCAGCGTGACGCCGGGAAACAGGACCGTGTTCAGCGGGAACATCGGAAGGGTCTCGGGCACACACCCAACCTAGCGGCCCGCCCAGCCGTCCAGCGGCGGCTCACCGACGGGCGTTGCCCGCGGCGTACTCGTAGAATCGAGTCATGATCCGCCGCATCGACCTCCGGGGAGCCCGTGCTGCAAGCGGGGCGCCCGTGGACTATCGCGCCGCCGTGCCGCGCGCTGAGTTCGACATCGAGGCGGCCACGCATGCAGTGCAGCCGATCCTGGACGCGGTCCGCACGCGCGGGGTCGAAGCGATCCTGGAGTACGGCGAGCGCTTCGACGGCGTCCGCATCGACGACATCCGGGTGCCGCGGGAGGCCCTGGCCAAGGCCCTCGCCGACCTCGATCCCGACATCCGCGCGGGCCTCGAGGAGTCGATCGCGCGGCTGCGCGCCACCTGCTCCAACGAGCTCGAGTCGGACGCGGTCACCGAGCTCGGCCGGGGCGCTCAGGTGACCCACCGCAAGGTGCCGGTCGGCCGCGTCGGCCTCTACGTCCCCGGTGGTCTCGCGCCGCTGGTCTCCAGCGTGCTGATGAACACCGTCCCGGCGCAGGTCGCCGGCGTCCGGTCGATCGCGCTGGCCTCGCCGCCGCAGAAGGAGTTCGGCGGACTTCCGCACCCCAACATCCTGGCTGCCTGCGAGCTCCTCGGTGTCGAGGAGGTGTACGCCGTCGGCGGCGCCCAGGCGATCGCGATGTTCGCCTACGGGGTCGGGCCGTGCGACAAGGTCGACCTGGTCACCGGTCCCGGCAACATCTACGTCGTCACCGCCAAGCGCCTGCTCAAGGGCGAGGTCGGGATCGACTCCGAGGCCGGCCCGACCGAGATCGCCATCCTCGCCGACGACTCGGCCGAGGCCGCCTTCGTCGCCGCCGACCTGATCTCCCAGGCAGAGCACGACCCGCTCGCCGCCTCGGTGCTGGTGACCGACTCAGAGGCGCTGGCCGACGATGTCGAGGCGGAGCTGGAGAAGCAGGTCGCCGCCACCAAGCACCAGACCCGGATCCGCACCGCGCTGTCCGGCTCGCAGTCGGGCGTCGTCCTGGTCGACGACACCGACCAGGGGATCGACGTGGTCAACGCGTACGCCGCGGAGCACCTCGAGATCCACACCCGCAACGCCAACGTCGACGCCGGCCGGATCCGGAACGCCGGGGCGATCTTCATCGGCCCGTTCGCGCCGGTGTCCCTGGGCGACTACTGCGCCGGCTCCAACCACGTGCTGCCGACCGGTGGTTGTGCCTGCCACAGCTCCGGGCTCTCGGTCAGGGCGTTCACCAAGTCGGTGCACGTCATCGACTACTCCCGCGAGGGCCTGGCCGCGGTCAAGGACCACGTCGTCACCCTGGCCCACGCCGAGGACCTGCCCGGCCACGGCGCCGCCGTCTCGGTGCGGTTCGAGGGCGACGCAGAGAGCGAGCAGGGCTGATGGCGTCGACCAGCGAGTACCGCCCTCCGATCCGTGAGGAGCTCGCGGGCATCGCGCCGTACGGCGCGCCCCAACTCGACGTGCCGGTCCAGCTCAACGTCAACGAGAACCCCTACGGCCCCTCCGAGTCGTGCATCGAGGACATCGCCGCATCGGTCGCCGCGGCGGCGCGCACGCTCAACCGCTACCCGGACCGCGAGTTCGGCGAGCTCCGCTCGGCGCTCGCGGCCTATCTCAGCCGTGACTCCGGAGCCGCGTCCGTCACGCCGGAGATGGTGTGGGCGGCGAACGGGTCCAACGAGGTCATGCTCCAGCTGCTCCAGGCCTTCGGCGGGCCGGGCCGCACGGCGCTGAGCTTCGCTCCGACGTACTCGATGTATCCGGAGTACGCCCGCGACACCAACACCGAGTGGGTAGCCGGTACCCGCGAGAGCGACTTCTCGCTCGACCTGGAGAAGGCGCGCGCGCTGGTGGAGGAGATCCGGCCCAGCGTGGTGCTGCTGCCGAGCCCCAACAACCCGACCGGTACCGCGCTGCCGCCCGAGGCGATCGGTGCGCTCTGCGAAGCCGTCGGTGAGGGGGGCATCGTCGTCGTGGACGAGGCGTACGGCGAGTTCCGCCGCGCCGGTGTGCCCTCGGCGCTCGAGTCGTTGAGCAGCCACCGCAACCTAGTGGTGACGCGCACGATGTCGAAGGCGTTCGCCGGGGCCGGGCTGCGGCTGGGCTATCTCGCGGCCGACCCGGCGATCTGCGACGCGATCCGCGTGGTGCGGTTGCCCTACCACCTCTCCGCCGTCACCCAGGCCGCCGCGCTGGCCGCGCTGCGCCACACCGACGAGCTGCTCGGCAACGTCGCCGCGCTGCGCGAGGAGCGTGACGCGACGGTGAGCTGGCTGCGCGAGCAGGGCTTCACCGTCGCCGACAGCGACGCCAATTACGTCCTGTTCGGCATGCTCGAGGACCGGCACGCTGTCTTCGAGGCGCTGCTGGAGCGGGGCGTACTGATCCGCGAGACCGGCCCCGACGGCTGGCTCCGCGTGTCGATCGGCACGCCTGCCGAGATGGACGCATTCAAGAAGGCCCTACTGGAGGTCACCAAGCCATGACGAAGAGCACTGCGCGCACCGCCCGGATCGAGCGCCAGACCTCGGAGTCGAAGGTCCTGGTCGAGGTCAACCTCGACGGCACCGGTCGTCACGACATCTCCACCGGTGTGGGGTTCTACGACCACATGCTGACCGCGTTCGCGCGGCACGGGCTGCTCGACCTGACCGTGCAGACCTCAGGTGACACCCACATCGACGCCCACCACACGGTCGAGGACACCGCGATCGTGCTCGGCCAGGCGCTGCGCGAGGCGCTGGGGGACAAGAAGGGAACCCGCCGCTTCGGCGACGCGACCGTGCCGCTGGACGAGGCTCTGGTCCAGGCGGTCGTCGACATCTCCGGCCGGCCCTATTGCGTGCACACCGGCGAGCCCGAGGGTCAGGTCTACGTCACCATCGGCAATGACGGGTACGTCGGCTCCCTCACCCGCCACGTCTTCGAGACGATCGCGTTCCACGCCCACCTCGCGCTGCACGTCCGTGTCCTCGCCGGTCGCGACCCGCACCACCTGGTGGAGACGCAGTTCAAGGCGTTCGCCCGGGCGTTCCGCGATGCGATCGCGTTCGACCCGCGGGAGACCGGCATCCCCTCGACCAAGGGCGTCATCTGACGTGGCGCAGCCTTCGGTAGTTGTCCTGGACTACGGCTCGGGCAACCTGCGATCCGCCGTACGGGCCGTCGAGCGGGCCGGGGCCGCGGTCGAGCTGACCGGCGACATGGACGCCGCGATGGCGGCCGACGGTCTGCTGGTGCCGGGCGTGGGTGCGTTCGAAGCGTGCATGCGTGGCCTGCGGGAGATCCGCGGCGAGCGGATCATCGGGCGCCGTCTCTCCGGTGGCCGCCCGGTGCTCGGCATCTGCGTCGGTATGCAGATCCTCTTCGCCCGCGGCGTGGAGCACGGCGTCGAGACCGAGGGTTGCGACGAGTGGCCTGGCGTCGTCGAGCGGCTGCAAGCGCCGGTGGTGCCGCACATGGGCTGGAACACCGTCGAGGTGCCCTCGGGGACGTCCCTGTTCGCAGGGGTCGAGGACGAGCGGTTCTACTTCGTGCATTCCTACGGTGTACGGCGCTGGGACCTGGTCACCAACGACCGGACCAGGGCGCCGCTGGTGACCTGGGCCGAGCACGGTGGCGACCGGTTCGTGGCAGCCGTCGAGAACGGTCCGCTGTCGGCGACCCAGTTCCACCCGGAGAAGTCCGGGGACGCGGGCGCCGTGCTGCTGCGGAACTGGGTCCAGTCGCTGAAGTCGGCCTGATCCGCCATGCCGAGCGGGGTGCGTGCGCGGGCGCGAGCGGAGCGGGAGCGGGTGGCGGCGGAGGCCGCCGCCGAGCGCACCGCCCGTGAGGCTGCGCTCGCACGTCGGCGGCAGCGGGTGGCCCGGTTGGCGCGGTTGCTGCCGAGCGATCGCGGTCGGCAGACCGGCATCCTCGCCGCGCGTCGTCGGCTGCAGGCACGGTTGCTGATCGCCGTACTCCTGCTTCTCAATGTGCTCGTGTGGTTCGTCGAGCCGTCCGGGGCGGCGCGTGCGCTCGCCCTCGTCGCCAGCGTCCTGGTGGCACCCGTCCTGTACACCGTGTTGTTCCGAAAGGCCTGAACGTGTCCTACCTCGAGCTGCTCCCCGCCGTCGACATCAAGGGCGGCCAGGCCGTCCAGTTGGTCCAGGGCGTCGACGGGTCCGAGAAGCGCTTCGGCGACCCGATCGAGGCCGCGCTGCGGTGGCAGGAGATGGGTGCCGAGTGGCTCCATCTCGTCGATCTCGACGCGGCCTTCGGCGTCGGCACCAACCGTGAGCTGCAGGCCGAGATCGTCGGCCGGCTCGACATCAAGGTCGAGATGAGCGGCGGCATTCGCGACGACGAGTCGCTCGAGGCGGCCATGGCGACTGGCTGCCGGCGGGTCAACATCGGCACCGCTGCGCTGGAGCAGCCGGAGTGGTGCGCCGCCGCGATCGCGAAGTGGGGCGACCGGGTGGCGATCGGCCTGGACGTCCGCGGTACGACACTGGCCGCTCGCGGCTGGACCCGCGACGGTGGCGACCTCTACGAGACGCTCGCCCGCCTCGACTCCGAGGGCTGCGCCCGCTACGTCGTCACCGATGTCAACAAGGACGGCATGCTCCAGGGTCCCAACCTCGAGTTGCTGCGCGACGTCGCGTCCCGGACGCCGGCGCCGATCGTGGCGTCAGGCGGTGTCACGACCATCGACGACATCCGCGCGCTGATGACGCTGGTTGACGACGGGGTCGAGGGCGCCATCGCCGGTACGGCGCTCTACACGGGGTCGCTGTCGCTCGAGGAGGCGCTGGCCGTGACCAAAGCGTCAGCTGGCGCGGAGCGCAGCGACCGACGCCCGGGTGCTGCGTCGTGAGCCTCGCCGTACGTGTGATCCCGTGCCTGGACGTCGACGCCGGCCGGGTGGTGAAGGGCGTCAACTTCGAGAACCTGCGTGACGCCGGTGATCCGGTGGAGCTGGCGCGGCTCTATGACCGGGAAGGCGCCGACGAGCTGACGTTCCTCGACATCTCGGCCTCCTCCGACGGCCGGTCGACGACGATGGAGATCGTCTCCCGCGTGGCCGAGGAGGTCTTCATCCCGCTGACCGTGGGTGGCGGCGTGCGCGCGGTGTCCGATGTGGACCGGCTGCTGCGCGCGGGGGCTGACAAGGTCGGGGTCAACACAGCCGCGATCGCGCGCCCGGAGCTCATCGCGGAGATCGCCGACCGGTTCGGCAACCAGGTGCTGGTGCTGTCCGTCGACGCTCGTCGCGCCGCCGGTACCGACTCGGGCTTCGAGGTGACCACCCACGGCGGCCGGCGCTCTGCGGGCATCGATGCGATCGAGTGGGCCACCCGGGCGGTCGAGCTCGGGGCCGGCGAGATCCTGATGAACTCGATGGATGCCGACGGTACCCGCGACGGCTTCGACCTGGAGATGATCGAGGCGGTCCGGGCCGCTGTGTCGATCCCGGTGATCGCCTCCGGCGGCGCCGGCGCGGTGGGTGACTTCGCGCCAGCGGTGTCTGCCGGGGCG
>Ga0164242_10007029_pt1 | contig 12334 bp, 10 predicted proteins | sample OricomgcompostMG_FD_108783 | JGI IMG/M metagenome (GOLD analysis project Ga0164242, IMG submission 108783) | Miracle-Growth compost microbial communities from Emeryville, California, USA - Original compost - Miracle growth compost (MG) ... | reverse complement strand
CGCGGCGTCCCGAACGCGTGGACACGTGACCGCACGGTGCTCGAGGTCGCCAACGTGCCGGTGTCGACGGGCCACCTCGGTGTGCGGGTCACGGCACACGGCAGGCAGGTGACGCTGCGGCTGACCGGCGACCATCCCGGCGGGCCGGTGCTGTTCCAGCTGCCCGCGTTCGTACACAACCTCGCGCGGTCGAGCGCAGGCGCCGTCGACCCGATCACGGGAACGGTCACGCTCTCGGCACACACCCGCTCGGTCACCGTCACGATGAACCACCGGGTGTGACGCCGGAGCGGGGCATGATGGTGGTGTGGCACTGCGGAGGCAGCTCGGGGAGCGGGTGTTCGCGCTCGTCGCCGGCGCGGACGGGCCGCAGCACCGCGACCGCATCCACCTGACGCCGGGGGAGCGCTGGTTCCCGCCCGACGCGCCGATCCGTGAGGTGCACGCCGACTCCTCGATGTTCGTCGGCGGGCTGCGCGCGCTGCTGCTGCAGTCGCTGCACCCGCTCGCGATGGCCGGCGTGGCCGAACACTCCGACTACCGCGGCGACCCGTGGGGCCGGCTGCAGCGCACCGCTTACTTCCTGGCCGCCACCACGTTCGGCGCGGCCGAGGACGCCGAACGCGCCGTCGCCCGGGTGCGCGGGATCCACCGTCGGGTGCGCGGCGTGACGTCCGGCGGCGTGCCCTACTCCGCCGCCGACCCGCACCTGTTGCGCTGGGTGCACGTGGCCGAGGTCGACAGCTTCCTGCGCGCCCACCAGCTCTACGGCGCCCGCCCCCTCGACCGGGCCGGCCGCGACCGCTACGTCGCCGACGCCGCGGTGGTGGCGCGGCGGCTCGGCGTCGTCGAGCCACCGACCTCGGTGGCCGAGCTTGCGGCCCAGCTGGCGGCGTTCCGGCCGGAGCTGCGCTCGACGCCGGAGGCCCGCTCCGCCGCCCGCTTCCTCGTGGTGCGCCCGCCGCTGCCGCTCGTGGCCCGCGGGCCCTACGCCGCGCTGGCCGCCGCGGCCGTCGCGTCGCTGCCGCGCTGGACCCGGCTGCCGCTGCGCCTGCCCTACCTGCCCGTCGCCGAGGCCACCGTGGTGCGCGCGGCGGGCAAGGCGGTGATCGGCGGCCTGCGTTGGGCCACCGCCGCGTAGCCCGTCTTGGCGCCCGGTGTGGTCGCTGCGGGCCCCGGGAATCGCGACCACCCGAGGGGTAAAGACAGTCCTTAAGTCGTCTTAACCCTGTCTTGACGCTCCGATGACGCCTGCCTGAGCCACCCCCCGACAGCCTGGATGCGATCACCGGGCATCTGTGCCCGGTCGGGAGACAGAGGTCAGATGGGCGCCACCGATCGGGCAGCCGCGCGCGGCGAGCACGCAGCGAACGACGAGGACACCGAGAAGGAGACGGCCGGCACCGCGGCCTCGGCCGTGGCCGGCCGGGCGTGGCGCGCGGTCGCCGCGCGGCCCTGGGTCAGCAGTGTCGTGGCGGTCGTGGTCGTCGGCGGCATCGTGGCGGCCACCGTGCTGGCCGGGGGGTCGGACAGCGCGGCCGCCGGCGTGCGCACCACGACCAGCCTCGTGGCCGTCTCCACCGGCAGCGTGAAGGAGTCGGTGTCCACCACCGGCACGCTGACCCCGGGGGATGAGGAGGAGGTCGACTTCGGCTCCTCCGCCGAGATCACGTCGGTCAAGGTCACCCAGGGCGAGAAGGTCGCCAAGGGCCAAGTACTCGGCACGATCGACACCGTCGCGCTGACGGCGTCGCTCGCCGGGGCGAAGTCGACGCTCGCGCAGGCCGAGTCCACGCTGGCCACCGCCGAGGACTCCTCGTCCACCACCGACGCACAGCTCGAGGCGGACAAGGCCTCGGTGACGAGCGCGAAGCAGAGCGTCACCGACGCCGAGGACGCGCTCACCGCCGCTACCCTGCGCTCGCCCATCGCGGGCACGGTCGCCGAGGTGAACGTCGCCGTCGGTAACACGGCCAGCGGCTCCGGCTCGACCGGCTCCGGCTCCGGCTCCGGGAGCTCGGGCGGCGGCGCGACCGGCAGCACCGGTGGCGGCAGCTCGACCGGCAGCACCTCGTCGAGCTCGTCCGGCGACTTCCTCATCGTCGGCATGAAGTCCTGGACGGTGTCGGCCACGGTGGACGACACCCAGGTCGGCCTGATCGCCAAGGGCGACCAGGCGCAGATCACCACCGACAACGTCGCCGGCACGGTGTTCGGCACCGTCGCCTCGGTGTCGGTGCTGTCGTCGAGCTCGTCCGGGTCGGCCAGCTACCCCGTCACGATCGCGGTCACCGGCACGCCGACCGGCCTGCACGACGGCGCCTCGGCCACCGTGTCGATCATCTACAAGCAGGTCAGCAACGTGCTGACCGTGCCGAGCACCGCGGTGCACGCCGACAACGGCGCCAGCTACGTCTACCTCGCGAAGAACGGCAAGAAGACGAAGACGACGGTCAAGACCGGGCTGTCCTCCGGCGGCACCACACAGATCACCTCGGGCCTCGCCTCCGGTGACCAGGTGTACGTGGAGACGGTCGTCCGCACCAGCGGCACCGGCAACAGCACCCGGGGCACCACCCGCACGGGTTACGGAACCGGCACCGGCCGGTACCCGGGTGGCGGGAACTTCGGCGGCACCGGCGGTTACCCAGGCGGTGGCAACTTCGGTGGTGGCGGGAACTTCGGCGGCAACGGGGGACAGCGCCCATGACCGGGCCGGTCAGCACCGAACCGATCATCTCCCTGACCGACGTCCGCAAGGTCTACCGCACCGGCACCGTCGAGGTGGAGGCGCTGCGCGGCGTCACGATGGACGTGGCCGAGGGTGAGTACGTGGCTATCGTCGGCCCGTCCGGCTCCGGCAAGTCGACGCTCATGCACATCCTCGGCTGCCTCGACGTCGCCACCAGCGGCTCCTACCGCCTGGCCGGTGAGGACGTCGCCGACATGGACGAGGAGGAGCTCGCCGAGGTGCGCAACCGGCGCATCGGCTTCGTCTTCCAGCAGTTCAACCTGCTCGCCGGCCTCACCGCGCTGCGCAACGTCGAGCTGCCCCTTGTCTACGCCGGCACCCCCAGGGACGAACGGCGGGCGCGGGCGGCCGAGGCGCTGGCCCGCGTGGGGCTGGCCGAGCGGCTGAACCACCGACCGGGCGAGCTGTCCGGCGGCCAGCAGCAGCGTGTCGCCGTGGCCCGCGCCCTCGTCACCGAACCGGCGATGATCCTGGCCGACGAACCCACCGGCAACCTGGACTCACACTCCACAGCGGACGTGCTCGGCCTGCTCGACGAGCTGCGGGCGGCCGGCCGGACGATCGTGCTGATCACCCACGAATCGGACGTCGCCGCCCACGCGCAGCGCACGGTCCGCGTGCTCGACGGCCTCGTCACCGAAGACGCCACGGAACACCTGGCGGGGGTGCGGCTATGAACTGGGGCGAGACCCTGCGCACCGGCCTGCAAGCCGTGCAGGCACACCGGCTGCGCTCGTCGCTGACCGTGCTCGGCATCCTGATCGGCATCGCGACGGTGGTGCTCTCGGTCGGGCTCGGCCAGGGCAGCAAGACGTCGGTCAACAACTCGATCAGTGCGCTCGGCAGCAACCTGCTGATCGTCTCACCGGGCAGCAGCACCAGCTCCACCGGCGTGCGCGGTGGCCTCGGCTCGGCGTCCACGCTGACCGTCGCCGACGCCACCGCCCTCGACTCGAAGACCGCCGCGCCCGACGTCAAGGCGGTCGCGCCCACTGCGCAGAGCTCGCTGGAGGTCGACAACGGCAGCACCAACTGGACGACGACGGTCGTGGGCACGACGAGCGACTGGGCGACCGTTCGCTCCCGCAAGCTGCTCGTCGGCTCGTTCTTCACCACGGCAGACGACACCAAGGCGGCGACGTCGATCGTGCTCGGCCCGACGACGGCGCAGGAGCTGTTCGGCCGCGCGCAGTTCGCGGTGGGGCAGTCGGTGACGATCTCCGGCTCGACGTTCACCGTCTCGGGCGTGCTGACGTCGGCCGGGTCGGACTCGACGAGCAACCTCGACGACACCGCGCTCGTGCCGCTGACGACGTACAGCCAGCGGCTGTCGACCAGCACGTCGCGCAGCTCGATCTCCTCGGTCTACGTGGCCGCGAAGTCGAACTCGTCGATCTCGGCGGCCTATCAGGAGATCGACGCGATCCTGCTGGCGCGGCACTCGATCACCGCGGCCGCCGACGCCGACTTCACCATCACCACTCAGGACTCGCTGCTGTCCACCGCCGACTCGGTGAGCTCGACGCTGACGGTTCTGCTCGGCGGCATCGCGGCGCTGTCGCTGCTCGTCGGCGGCATCGGCGTCATGAACATCATGCTGGTGTCGGTGTCGGAACGGACGCGGGAGATCGGCCTGCGCAAGGCACTCGGCGCGACGCCGGTGCTGATCCGGCGGCAGTTCCTCGTCGAGGCGTCCGTGCTCGGGCTCGTCGGGGGACTGCTCGGTGCGGCGCTCGGCATCGGCGGCGCGCACATCATCCCGCACTTCGTCTCCGACGACGTCGTCGTCTCGGGCACGGTGGTGGTCGGCGCGATCGCCGTCGCCGTCGCCATCGGCCTGATCTTCGGCGTCTACCCGGCCACCCGCGCCGCCCGGCTCGCGCCGATCGACGCCCTCCGCAGCGAATGACCACCACCCGCCCGGCCACCGCCCGTCCGACCGAAGGACCCCGCATGATCCGCACTCCGCCCCGTACCACCGCCATCGCGCTGGCCGGCTTCGCGGCCGTCACCCTGGCCGCCTGCTCGAGCAGCAGCGGTGGCAGCACCTCGGGGGGTGGCGCCAGCTCCTCCGCGACGGCGGGACAGGGCAGCGGAAGCGGCACAGGCAGCGGCACCGGTACGCGCAGCGGCGTCGGGGCCGGCGGGGCGGGCTCGGCGGCCTCGGGCACGATCGCGGCGATCAGCGGCACGACGCTGCAGGTGCAGAGCACGACGGAGCAGACGGCGGTCACCTACACCGGCACGACGACGTTCACCAAGACCGCCAAGGCCACCCTCACCGACGTCACGGTGGGGTCGTGCATCGTGGCCACCAGCACGTCGACGTCCGGTTCGTCGGGATCCTCGAGCTCGGGCACCGGCTCCGCCACCACGGCGATCACCGCCACCACGATCCGCATCTCCGCGGCGAAGAACGGCTCATGCACGCAGGGCTTCGGCGGCGGCGCCCGCCCGACGGGGTCGTTCCCGAGCGGCTCACGGCCCTCCGGGTTCCCGACCGGGTCGCGGCCCTCCGGGTTCCCGACCGGCGCCCGCGCCAGTGGCGAGAACGGGGGCCGCAACTTCGGCGGCTTCGGCGGGTTCGTCACCGGCAAGGTGACCGCGGTGTCCGGCTCGACGATCACCGTCAGCGAGCGGACGTTCGCCCGGTCGGGCTCGTCCTCGTCCAGCCCCTCGGCGACCACCCGCACCGGCACCGTCACGGTCACCTCCGCCACCACGTACACGCAGACGGTCACGGCCACCAAGGCGGCGCTCGCCGTCGGCCTGTGCGCCGACGTCCAGGGCAAGTCCGGCACCAACGGCGCGGTGACGGCCAGCGCCATCGAGCTGAGCTCGGCAACCAACGGTGAGTGCACGACCACCGGCTTCGGCGCTGGCCGTCGTGGCGGCTTCGGCGGCGCGGGCAGGGCCGGCGGTGCCGCGCCCAGCGGTGCCGTGGGCGGCCGCTGATGGCCGAGTCCACCGCCTCGGCCGTCCGGGCCCGCCGCCGGCGTCGGCGCCGCCGGCGGGTCATCGTCACCTCCGTCGTGGTGGTGGTCGTCGCGGCCGGCGCCGGTACCGCGTGGGCGATGCAGGGTTCGGACGGTCCCCAGTACCGGCTGACCACCGTCAGCCGCGGCTCGGTCAGCCAGACCGTCGACTCCGACGGTTCGCTCGCCGCCAAGCGCGTCGTCGAGTCCGCGTTCGCCGTGGCCGGCACGGTCAGCTCGGTGAAGGTCGCCGTAGGCGACACGGTGACGGCCGGCCAGACCCTGGCCACCCTCGACCGCACGTCGCTCGACTCGGCGGTCACCAGCGCGAAGACGGCGCTCGCCACGGCTGAGCAGACGCTGACGGATGCCGAGAACGGCATCGTCGACGCGAACACCGGCACGGGCCGCACCGGCTCCGGCTCGAGTTCGAGTGGGCTCAGCACGAACAGCCTGTCGGCCGTGAAGCTGACCGCGGCCCGCACCGACTCGCCCAAGTCCGGCGGCTCGGATCCGTCGTCGACACAGCTGAGCACCGCGCTGCAGAAGGATGCTGACCAGGTCGAGAACGATGCCAACGACCTGGTGACGCTGCTCAACTCGATCAGTTCGTCGTGTGCGCTGACGACCGAACAGGTCTCGTCGGTCAAGGTGACGCTCGCCGCCGACGACACGATCAGCGGCACAGTCGACTACGGCGACGTCGGTAAGGCCACAGTGACGATCAGCGGACAGACCGACCCCGTGTCGATCGCCTCTGACGGCACGTGGACGAGCGCGGTGTTGCCCGCTGGCACGTACACGGTCGCGACCTCCGAGCAGGTTGTCAGCGACGCGAGCGAGTGCAGCACGGCGGTCAGCAGCTCCGCGAAGGTCACGCAGGCTCTCGGCACGTTCGAGACGGCTCTCGCGAAGCTGCGCGACGCCGTGGCGTCCAGCTCGAACACGGGATCGGGCTCGACCGGATCCACCGGGCCAACTGGGTCCACTGGCGCCGGATCGACTGGGTCGAAGACCGGTAGCGGAACGGGATCCGGCGGCGGCACCGGGACGCGAACCGGCTCCGGGGCATCCACCGGCAGCGGCCGGGTCGGCGCTAAGACCGGCACCGGCACGTCCACCGGCAGCGGCTCGCCGAGCTCGTCTGGCACGACCAGCACCGTCGTCACGGCCGAGCTGATCGCCGCTGACTCGGCGGCCGTCACCCAGGCCAAGGCCGACCTCGCGCTCGCGAAGCAGCAGCTGGCGCAGGCGACGCTCACGTCGACGATCAGCGGCACGGTCGCCGCCGTCACCCTCACCAGGGGCGGGTCGGTCTCGGCCGGTTCGTCGAGCAGCACGGTGACCGTCGTCGGCACCGGCGCGCTGTCGGTCGACCTCACCATCCCGCTGACCAGCATCGACCTCGTCAAGGTCGGGCAGACGGCCCAGGTGACCGTCGACGGTCGCAGCGCGCCGCTGCCGGCCAAGGTCACCTACGTCGGCGTCGTCAACTCGGCGAGCAGCGGGTCGACCGCGAGCTATCCGGTGACCGTCCAGCTCGACGCCACGTCGTCGGACCTCTACGACGGCATGGGCGCCCAGGTGGCCATCGACGTCGGCACCGCGACGAACGCGCTGCTCGTGCCGCTGTCGGCGCTGACCACGGTCGGCTCGCGCACGATCGTCGAGGTGTACCGCGGCGGCAAGGTGGTCGACACCGTCGTCACGCTGGGCGTGGTCGGCAACGACGCCGCGCAGGTGACGAAGGGGCTGAGTGCGGGGCAGCAGATCGTGCTGGCCGACGCCTCCGAGGCGGTGCCGTCGACCACCTCCACGAGCACGACGGGCCGGTTCGGCCGCACGGGCAGCGGGTTGAGCGGCCTGACCGGCACCGGCGGGCTCCGTGGCGCCGGCGGCCTGACCGGCGGCGGCAACTTCCCTGGCCGCAACTGACCCCGGCACTCCCCGGCGCTCCCCGGGGCTCCGTCCGGTTGAGGGTGGCGCGGGGCGGGCCCCGAAACGCAGCGCTGAACGCCGGGGTAACGGCCGGGCTCGTGGCACGATCGTCGGGTGGATCCGCTGCGCGACGACGACCCGAGGGCGCTCGGGCCGTTCACGCTCCGCGGCCGCCTTGGCGCCGGCGGCATGGGTGTCGTCTACCTCGCGAGCAACGACGCCGGCACCGAGGTCGCGGTCAAGACCGTGCCGCGCGGGGTCGGCGACGACGTCCGCATCCGCCTGCAGCGCGAAGCCGAGCTGCTCGCCACCATCGACCACCCGCGCATCGCCCGGTTCGTCGACGCCGACGCGGACGCCGACGCGCCGTGGCTGGCCATGCGCTACGTCTCCGGCCCGTCGCTGTCCGACGCGCAGCTCCCGCTGCCCCCGCAGCAGCTGCGCCAGCTGGCCGACGGGCTGGCCGAGGCGCTCACCGCGCTGCACCGCCTCGGCGTCACACACCGTGACGTGAAGCCCGGCAACATCATCATGACCACGCACGGCGCGGTGCTGGTCGACCTCGGCATCGCGGTCACGGCCGACGCGAAGTCGATGACGATGGCCGGCACCGCGGTCGGCTCGCCCGCCTGGATGGCGCCCGAGCAGTTCGCCGGCGACCCCACCGGCCCGCCCGCCGACGTCTGGGGCTGGGCCGCCGTGCTCACCTACGCGGCCAGCGGCCACGAACCGTTCGGCACGGGCAGCCTCACCGCGCTCGCGCACCGCATCATGACCCAACCGCCGAACCTGCAGGGCGTGCCCGACTGGCTGGCCGGGCCGGTCCGCGCCGCGTTCGCCAAGCAGCCCGACCGCCGCCCCACCGCCGGCGACCTCACCCGTGGTGGCCGCGTCCGGGTGGCGTTCGCCGCGGCACCGGCGATGGGCGCCCGTCCGTTCGGCCCGGTGCCGCCGCCCGTGCAGCCCCGACAGCCAGGGCAGAGCCTGCCGCCGGGCACCGGCCAGCCGTCCGGCCCGGTCCGGCAGCCCGGCGTCGGCCCGGTGAACCCGCAGCTCGGACCGCACCACCCGTCCGGTCCGCAGCAGCTGCGGCCGTCGACCGCCCGCCGGCCGGCTGGTCCGCGGCACGCCGCCGCGAGCTCGCCCCCCGCAACCCCGCGCCCGCCGACCCAGCGCGCATCAACCCAGGTCCCGTCAACCCAGGGCCGCCCGTCCGGGCGGCAGCCGGTACGGCCCCGGCGCCGCACCTCACTGCCGTGGCTGCTCAGCGCGGCGGTGCTCGTCGCCGCGGCCGTCGTGGCGGCCGTTGTGTTCGTCCTCGACTCCGGCGGCGACGGTGCAGGTGGTGGCGGCACCGGCAGCGCGACCGCTACCGCCGCGTCCGGCCCCGCGGTCACCGTCAGCATGCTCAAGGACAACGGCCTGTGCGAGGACGGCTGTGTCATCACCGGGCAGGTCACTTTCACCCATCCGAAGTGGGGGGAGGTGCGGCTCGTCAGCACCCAGGCCAGCAAGAACGGCACCCAGCTCAAGGACGGCTACCTCGCCGTGTTCGACGCGCACAACCAGATGCGGTGGAGCAACACGGTCAGCCCGGTGCGCACGCTCAAGCCGATCGCCGACCCGGTCGACGACCTCAGGCATGTCTTCTTCGTCTACAACCAGGGCAGCTCCAACGGGATCATCGTGCTCAGCTCCGACAACAGCAGCGAGGGCATGACCAGCTACTCCTCGGTGCCGTTCGGCGGCAACGACGGCCGGTTCACCGACGCGACGGTGGCCAAGGTCGACGGCCGCTACCGCATCACCGTCGAGACGAACAACTGCGACCCGAGCTGCTCCGACGGCACGATCAGCAAGACCACCTACGCCTGGGACGGCTCGGAGTACAGCGCCGTCAACTGACCCGGCGCGCCACCCGCTCCGCGAGGTCACCGAGTTCGGAGCCGGTGCGGCCGGGCCAGCCGTGTAGCGCCTCGCGCCACGCCGCCGGCACCGCCGACTCGCCACGCGCCGCACCCACGAGCGTGCCGGCGATCGCGGCCACGGTGTCGGTGTCGCGCCCGCCGCGCACAGCATCGGCCAGTGCCGCGGGCAACTCGCCGCCGGTGCGGTGGATCGCGCTCCAGGCGCCCTGCAGCGCGTGCACCACCCAGCCGTTGTGCTCGAAGTCGGCGGGGGTCGCCTGCTCGGCCGCGGCCAGCCGCCCGGCCCAGCCGGTCCGCCGGTGTATGGGCAGGTGTTCCAGGCCAACGCGGACGTCGAGCTCACCGGTCAGCACGGCGTGCCGTTCGGCCAGGCCCCACAGCACGCACGCGTCGCCGGAGTCGGGGTCCCAGTGGGTGAGCTCGCCGACCGCGCGGGCGACGCGCGCCAGGCCGGCCGGGTCGTCGAGGTGGGCGAGCGCGATCGGCGCCGTGCGCATCAGCGCGCCGTTGCCCGCGGTGTGCCCCGTGCGCTCGTGCAGCGTGCGTGCTGCCGCCCTCGCCGCGGCGGCGGCGCCGGGGCCGGGGGTGACGCCGCCGAGCACCGCGCTCGTCTGATGGCCGACGTCCGGTGCGCTCGCCGCCCACTCCACCCAGCGGCCGACGAGCCGGTCGAGCGCGGCCTCGTCGGTCAGTGAGGACTGCGCGGCAACCTCGGCGATGGCGACGGCCATCGAGGTGTCGTCCGTCCACTCGCCCGGCGCCCAGTGGAACGCCCCGCCGCCGCGCATGCGGACCGCGACGTCCGGGGCGAGCGGCGGGCCGAACTCGTAGCCTGCGCCGAGCGCGTCGCCGGCCGCGCAGCCGACGAGTGCGCCGCGGATCCGATCTCGCAGCAGCGGGTTCATCGGCTCCGCCGGGACAGGAAGATCTCCGTGCCGGGTGTTGGGACCGCCTCGGCCGCGCACAGGGCTGCGAGGGCCTCGGTGATGTTGCCGACGAGGGATCGGTTCTGTGGGAACGTGCGGTTGGCGAGGTAGACGAGACCGTGGTGGACACGTCCGGCCGCTCGCCAGTCGTTGGCGATGGCGGCAAAGTCTGCGATGTTGGCGGTGACCAGGGCGCGGTGCTGCTCGGTCGCGTACGCAAGCAGGTCTTCGTCTGACGTCGAGACCAGCGACGGGGTGTCGACGACTGCCGTCATATCGAGACCGCGACCGCGCAGGTGGGCGGCGACGGTGCCGCTGAGCATCTCGTCGAGCAGGAGCTGAGGTCGTTGTGCTTCGGTCACCGGGCGAGAAGATCGTGCTGGCGCTCCCAGGCGGCGAGTGCTTCGTTCTCGAGTTGGTCGACGTCGGCGATCCAGGCGTCGATCTCGTCCGGATAGGACGACCAGTAGCGCACTGCCGTGTCGATCAGCCGGGCGGGCACCGCGGTGTTGGCCTCGACGAGGGCGACGATGGCGGCGGCGTCCAGCTCGGGCTCGGCCGTACGCGCGGACTTGACGGCGCGGATCACCTCGCGCACGTCGGGGCCACCCACCAGGACGGCCCGCCGACCGGTGCGGCCGTCGCGGAACAGCACGCCGGGATGTTCCTCCATGCGCAGCGCCTCGTCGACGAACCGGTTGGCCACGGAGGATCCGGATGAGCCGGGGTGCCGCGCAACGTAAGCCGAGAGCCGAGTGTCCACTCGTTCGTCGAAACGAATCGATCGAGGTGCGCGACTACCCATGACTACAGTGTAGCCAGCGCGCGTCGCACGGGCGGCAGCAGAGCCGGTAGAGATCATGAGAAAGTGTGCGCCATGACGGCCACCGAACCCACCGAGCGCGCCGCCCAGGGCGCCTCCGCCCTCGACCGCTACTTCAAGATCACCGAGCGGGGCAGCAGCCCCTTGCGTGAGGCCCGCGGCGGCCTCGTCACGTTCGTGGCGATGGTCTACATCGTCGTGCTGAACCCGATCATCCTGGGCAGCGCGAAGGACGGCAACGGCCATCTTCTCGGCAGTTCCACGCAGATCGCCGGCGCCACGGCGCTGGTCGCCGCGGTGTTCACGCTGCTGATGGCGTTCGTCGGCCGCTACCCGTTCGCGCTGGCCACCGGCCTCGGGCTCAACGCCTTCGTCGCCTTTCAGGTGGCGTCGAAGATGTCCTGGGAGTCGGCCATGGGCATGGTCGTCATCGAGGGTCTGGTCATCACCGTGCTGGTGCTGACCGGGTTCCGGACGGCCGCCTTCCGGGCGATCCCCACCGAGCTCAAGAGCGCGATCGCGGTCGGCATCGGGCTGTTCATCGCGATCATCGGGCTGGCCGACGGCGGCATCGTCCGGGCCGGCGCGGGCACCGTCGTGCAGCTCGGTCCGGACGGCAACCTGCGCGGCTGGCCGATCGCCACCTTCGTCGTCACCCTGGCAGTGATCGCCATCCTGATGGCCCGCAAGGTCAAGGGCGCGATCCTGATCGGCATCATTGTCGGCACCGTCTTCGCGTTCGTCGTGCAGGCCATCCACGACCAGGGTCTCGCCGGCGCCAAGAACCCGCTCGGCTGGCAGCTCAACGTGCCGACCTTCAAGGGCCACCACTTCGGTGCGCCCGACCTCGGCCTCGTCGGGCACTTCTCCCTCGGCGGCGGGTTCGACGCCGTCGGCGTGTGGTCCGGCATCGTGATCATCTTCTCGCTGGTCCTGTCGGACTTCTTCGACGTCATGGGCACGACGATCGGCCTGGCCAGCGAGGCGAACCT
>Ga0164242_10007028_pt1 | contig 12335 bp, 13 predicted proteins | sample OricomgcompostMG_FD_108783 | JGI IMG/M metagenome (GOLD analysis project Ga0164242, IMG submission 108783) | Miracle-Growth compost microbial communities from Emeryville, California, USA - Original compost - Miracle growth compost (MG) ... | reverse complement strand
GGCCGCGCACGACGGAGTCACTGGGGATGCGGGGATAGGCGGTCACGGTGGCGCTGTCGGCGGGCAGTCCGGCCCGGGCCAGCGCGGCGCCGAGCCGGCTCACCACGGTGGCCTTGTCGACCTCGTCGTACTGCAGGACCAGGCGGCGGCGCTGACCGACGTCGCCGTCGCTGCGCACCTGGTACGGGAAGTCCAGGCTCATCCCGGCGGGCAGCGGGTAACAACCGGTGTCGAGCGCGGCGGCGGGCAGCGGCGGCCGGTAGTTGCCCGACGGCTCGGCGCGGCCGACATGCGGGCTGACCAGCACGAGCGCGAGCAGCACCGCCGCCACCGCCCACAGCCAGGGCCGGACCCACCAGCGCCTCATGCCGGGCACGGTATCCAGGCCGGCCTGACCGCAACCTGTCTGCGCAGCGACGGCACGGTGACCGCCGGGAGGCGACTCAGGCGGTGAGGCGCTCCACGGCGGCCTCGACCCGCTCGTCGGTGGCGGTGAACGCGACCCGCACGTGCTCGCGGCCCGCCGCGCCGTAGAAGTCGCCGGGCGCGACCAGGATGCCGCGCTCGGCCAGCCAGGACACGGTGTCCCAGCAGGACTCGCCCCGCGTGGCCCACAGGTAGAGGGAGGCCTCGGAGTGGTCGATCGCGAAGCCGGCCTGGACCAGCGCGTCGCGCAGGCGGCTGCGCCGGGCGGCGTAGCGGGCGTGCTGCTCACGGGCGTGCTGGTCATCGCCGAGCGCCGCCACCATCGCGGCCTGGATCGGATCGGGCACCATCATGCCGAGGTTCTTGCGCACGGCCAGGAGCGCCTCGATCACCGACGGGTCGCCGGCCACGAAGGCACAGCGGTAGCCGGCCAGGTTGGAGCGCTTGGACAGCGAGTGCACGACCAGCAGGCCCTCGTGCGAGTCGCCGCACACCGCCGGGTTGAGCACCGAGAGCGGGGCCTCCCCCTCCCACGCGCACTCGATGTAGCACTCGTCGGAGATCAGCAGGGTGCCGCGCTCGCGGCACCACTCGACCACCTTGCGCAGGTGCTCGACGGGCAGCACCTTGCCAGTGGGGTTGCTGGGGCTGTTGAGCCACAGGATCGCCGGCCGCTCCGGCCCGATCGCCGTCAGCGAGTCCGAGGCGAGCACCCGGGCCCCGACCAGCGCGGCGCCGACCTCGTAGGTCGGGTAGGCCAGCTCGGGGTAGACCACCAGATCGCCGGGGCCCACGCCCAGGTGCAGCGGCAGCGAGGCGATCAGCTCCTTGGAGCCGATCACCGGCAGCACCCCGTCGAGCCCGAGGCCGCTGACGCCGTGGTTGCGGGCCAGCCAGTCGGCGCCGGCCTGCCGGGTGGCCGGCTTGCCGACCGTGACGGGGTAGCCGGGCGCGTCGGCCGCCGCGGCCAGGGCCTGCTGCACGACCACGGGGGTCGGGTCGACCGGCGTACCGACTGAGAGGTCGACGATGCCCCCGGGATGCCGACGCGCCGCCGCGGCGTACGACGTCAGCTTGTCCCAGGGGAAGTCGGGGAGCCTGCTGCTGACGCGCCCCAGGTCGGAGCTCCCCCGATCAGGCACCGCGTCAGTGGTCCTGGTTCTGCGGCTCGAGCGCGGCCACCAGTGGTGCGTCCTTGTCGATCACACCCATCTTGGCGGCGCCACCCGGCGAGCCGAGGTCGTCGAAGAACTTGACGTTGGCGTCGTAGTAGTCCTTCCACTGCTCCGGCACGTCGTCCTCGTAGAAGATCGCCTCGACCGGGCAGACCGGCTCGCACGCACCGCAGTCGACGCACTCGTCGGGGTGGATGTAGAGCATCCGGTTGCCCTCGTAGATGCAGTCGACAGGACACTCGTCGACGCAGGCCCGGTCCTTGACGTCAACACAGGGCTGGGAGATGACGTAGGTCATCCGAATCCTCCTACGGGAGCGGTCGAGAGCGGTCAGGGGACAGCCTAGTATCACGGGGTGCCAGCCCATCTGCTAGGTCCACATGTGGTCGGAACACGCGTGGTGATCCGTCGTCTGGTACCAGGCGAGACCGGCCCCACCGGCGGCCCCGCCTTCACCGATCTGCTCGGCATCTGCACGGCGTGGGGCCCCACCTCGATGACCGTGGCACCCGACTCCGGGGCACCCGTCGAGATCCTGCTCGCCGACATCGTCTCGGGCAAGCCCGTCCCGCCGCGGCCCTCCCACCTGGCCCGCGTCTCGGCCCGCGACGCCGAGCTGCACACCCTGGCGCTGTGGCCCGGGCTGGAGACCCGGCCGCTCGGCGAGTGGGTGCTGCGCACCGACCCGGCGCCGACCGGCCGGCTGCTCAAGCGGGCCAACTCCTGCCTGGCGCTGGGCTCGCCGGGGCGACCGCTCGCGGAGGCCGTCGAGGAGGTGCTGGCGTTCTACGCCGCTCGAGACCGGGCGCCGATGATGCAGGTGGAGGCGGGCGCCGAGGTCGAGGCGGCCCTGCGGGCCGGCGGCTGGGTGCCACTGGGGCGCGGCGAGGCGTCGTTCCGGGCGGCGCCGCTGTCCCGGCTGCACCGGCTGCTGCGCCGCCGGGGAGCCGCGGATACGCCGGAGGCGACCCGGGTCGGTGAGGACGCCGCCGCCGTCGCGCTCCACGGTGCCGACGGGACCCGGGTCGCCGCGGGCAGCGCCGTCCTGGACGGCGAGTGGCTGGCCGTGCACGGGCTGACCGTCGACGACCGGCACCGGCGCCGCGGCCTGGCGACGGCGGTGATGGCGGGACTGGTCGAGTGGGGGGCCGAGCAAGGCGCACGGACGGTATGGCTGCACGTGGAGACCGACAACGCGCCGGCGCTGGCGCTCTACGAGCGACTCGGGTTCAGCGAGCACCACGTCGTGCGCTACCTGGTGCCCGGCCCGGCTTCCGGTAGCGCTGCCGGCGAGGCGCGCGCAGCGCGGTGAGGAACGCCGCGGCCACGACCAGCACGGCCGCCAGCACCACCAGGCCGTAGCCGTAGCGACTGGACTCCAGGGCGTAGTCGCCCTCGCGCCGGCCCGCCCAGGCGACCAGCAGCGGCACCCACCAGCCGACCGCGTAGGGCGGCAGCGTCCACCATCGTGGCGGCAGCGCCGGCAGCACCGCCAGCGAGCCGACAGCGGCCAGCACGAACCCCCACCACGAGGCGTGCAGCGCGACCGCGGCCAGCCCGACCAGCGCGCCCAGCACCAGCAGGGCCAGCGCGGCGGCGGCCCTGATCACGGCCGGGTCACAGGCCGGGTCACAGGCCGGGTCACAGGCCGGGTCACAGGCCCGCGAACAGGTCGGTCTCGCGGCCGTGCTCATCGACCGGGCCGAGGGTGCCCTTGGCGATCCGGAACGACTCGTAGCCGAACGCCTCGTTGCCGACCTTGTTCGACAGCGCGAAGAACGGCCCGTCCACGCTGATCTGGGTCGGGTAGGCGCGCAACGCGGCCATCTTCTGCTCCAGGTAGGCGGTGGCGTCCACCTCGCAGGCGATGTCGACGTCGGGGGTGGTCATCGGCAATGGACCCTCGGGGTCGCCGCCGAAGAAGTCGATCTCCTCCCCGGCCGCCCTCATCTTGCGCAGGCCGTCGCGCATCCGGCCCTCGCTGATCGCCGACCAGTAGATCTTCGCGATCTCCCAGGCCTCCCCCAACTCCTTCTTGTACGACGGCACCGCGGCGAGCTGTGCGCCGTACATCGCCACCCGGTGGGCCTGGATGTGGTCGGGGTGGCCGTAGTTGCCGAACTGGTCGTAGGTGACCAACACCTGCGGCCGCACCTCGCGGATGATCGCGACCAGCTCGTCGGCGGCCTGGGTCAGGTCGGCCTTCCAGAACGCGTTGTCGTGGATGTCATCCGCCGCGATGGCGTAGCCGTCCTCGTGCCACTGCATCCCCGAGTCGCGGTAGCGGCCGAACCCGCCCAGCCAGCGGTGGTCCGTGACCCCCAGCGCCGCCATCGCGTTCTCGATCTCGGTGCGCCGGTGCTCGCCGAGCCGGTCCTCGCGATCCGCGGCCAGGTGCTCCAGCTCGGGCACCAGGATCTCGCCCATCTCGCCCGCGGTGCAGGTGACCAGGGTGACCCCACGGCCCTCGGCGACGTACTTGGCCATGGTGGCGCCCTGCCCGATCGACTCGTCGTCGGGGTGGGCATGGACGAGGAGCAAGCGCTGGTCGGGCATGGGCCCGATCCTAGTGTGGGCGCCTGACCCGCCGGGGCGCCGTCGGCAGATCCGGCGGGGGCGCGGGCGGGCTGTGCCGCGGCTCGGCGGGCTGGTGGAGCCAGCCGTCGTACTCGTCGACCAACAGCTCCAGCAGCAGCGTCGGCGCGTCGGTGGCCACTGCCCAGGGCTGGTCCTCGTCGTCGTCCTCGCCCTGGAACCGCTCGCGATGCACGCGGGTCCACCAACCCTCCGCCTCCAGCCGGCCCGCCACGCTGCGCGCGTCCTCCTCCTCGAAGAAGATCGCGACTTCGGTGGGCTGGGCGGCAGCCAGCCGCTCGCGCAGCTGGGCCAGGAACGGCCGGTCCGGCTCCAGCCAGTCGACCTCGTCGAGCTCCTCGGGCGCCAGCCAGCGGATCCGGTCGTGCTCGCGCGGACGCGGCTCGCCGGCGACGATCCGCGCGGTCGCGGCCCGCAGCCAGAGCGCGTCGCCGATCCGGCTCTCGCCCGCCAGCCAGTCGGTGACCTCGACCAGCACGCCCAGCTCCTCGCCGACCTCACGCATCAGCGCCTGGTCGCGGTCCTCCCCCGGCTCGACCTTGCCGCCGGGCAGTTCCCAGCGGCCGGCCGCCGCCGGCGGGGAAGTACGGCGCGCGGCCAGCACCCGACCCTCGCGCAGGATCGCCGCTGCGACCACCTCGACTCGCGTCACGGCAGGATTATCCCGTGCTGCCACGTCTGACCCCCACTCCGGAGCCGCCTGTCCCGGACGAGCTCGGCGACCGGGTGGGGCTGGCCCCGGTGCTGGCCCAGCTCGACCGGCAGGGGCGGCGCGGGTTCGCGCCGGGCCTCGGCGTACGGCATGCGCTGACCTGGGACCGGGCGGACCGGCGGGACGCGAACTGGTGGCCCCAAGGGCTGACCTCCTCGGCCGACGCCGGCCGCGCCGACCGGCTGCTGGTGGCGAGCTGGTACTCCAAGGCCGGGCTCGGCGCCCGGGTCACCTTCCTCGACCTCGACACCCGCCGCTACCGGCACCTGCCGATGGCGCTGATCCGCGACGGTGCGCTCGCTCCGCTGCCGATCCACGCCGGCGGACTGGCTTGGCGCGGGCCGTGGCTCTACCTGGCCGCGACCAGGCGCGGCTGCTACGTGGCGCACGTCGACGACATCGTGCGCCGGCCCGCGGGCGACCTGGTCTGGCCGGTGCGCCTGCGCTACGCCGCGGACGACGGCATGCGCTACTCGTTCATCTCCGTCGACCCGATCGCGAGAAGGCTGCTCGCCGGGGAGTACGGCGGCCCCGACGCGACTCACCGCCTCGCCCAGTTCGCGCTCGACGCCTCCGGGCTGCTGACGCTCGGCCAGGACGGCGCCGCCACGGCGGTCGGCGTCGATGCCGGCGTGCCCTCGATGCAGGGCGCGGTGCGGTCCGCCGACGGCTACCGGCTGATGGTCTCCCGAGGTCGGCGGCGTCCCGGCGACCTGTGGGCGGGACGGCCCGGCGGCTATCGGCGCCGCTCGATGGCGGCGCCACCGGGCCCCGAGGACGTCACCGCCTGGGGCGACCTGGTCTGGTCGCTGACGGAGTTCCCCGGCCGGCGCTGGGTCTTCGCGCTGCGCTGATCCCATCGGACCGCGACGACCTCGGCGATGCTCACCCATCCGCGCCCCTCTTCCGGCCATGATGTGAGCCCACCGACCGGCGCGAAGGAGTGGATGATGCCGACCCGACCACCACGACCCGCGCGGATGTTGCGCCGCACGGTGCTGCTCAGCGTGGCCGGGGTGGTGATCGGTGCCGGCACGCTCGGCGTCGAGGCCGAGGCGACGACACGGCATGCGGACGCCAGGCGCGCACGCGGGCGGCAGGCCGCCACCCTGGTCGGTGGCCCGATGGCGCCTCCTCCGGTGGTTCCTCCGGTGACTCCTCCGGCCGGGCCGCCGGCGCCACCGCCGGTCGTCTCCACGCACGCCCCGCACTGGGCGCACCGATGGCACACCCCGATCTATGAGCTCGATGACTTTCTCCGGCGAGACCGGCAGGCGCACTTCCCGCACCGCTCGATCATGCTCACCGTCGATGACGGCCCGCACCCGGTCTGGACGCCGCGCTACCTGCGACTGTTCGCCAAGCACCACGTCACCGCGACGTTCAACCTCATCGGCGAGCAGGTGCATCCCAACCGCAAGATCGTGCGCGCACTCGTCGCCGAGGGCCACACCGTGGCCAACCACACCTGGACCCACGACGAGCGGCTGCCGTTCCGCAGCCGACGCGACATCCACCGTGAGATCGCCCGGACCAACGAGGCCATCCACGACGTCACCGGGCTCCGTCCGACGCAGTTCCGCGCGCCGGGCGGCGTCTGGGGTGCCAAGGTCTTCGCCGAGCTGGCCCGAGAACGGATGATGCCCGTCGACTGGAACATCGACCCGCGGGACTGGGCCCGCCCCGGCATCCCGGCGATCGAGTCGGCCATCCGGGCGACCCGCCCGGGCGACATCATCCTGTGCCACGACGGCGGCGGGGACCGATCGCAGACCTACCGGGCACTGAAGAAGGTGATCCCGGAGCTGAAGCATCGTGGGCTGAGGTTCGTCACCCTGCCGTAGCAGTGGTTCGGCGCGGCAGCCGGGCGAGCTGACGCGACTGGGCGACCAGCCGGCCGGTGGCGTCCCAGACCTCGCAGTCCTCCTCGAACATCCCGCCGGCGACGTTGCGGGTGGCGTGCCTGACCTTGAGCCACCCCGGCGCCGGCACTGCCCGGACGTGCGCGGTCAGCTCCAGCGTCGGGGCCCAGCCAGGCCGGCCAAGGTCGAAGGTGACCGGTGGCAGCAGGTCGACCACGGCGAGCACGCTGATCGGGTCGGGCTCGCGGCCGTCCTTGAGCCGGAACCACACGCTGATCACGCCGTTGCCACTGGGCTGCCCGACGGCCCAGCCGACCTGCTCGGGGTGGAAGAGCATGTCGAAACGCTCCATCATCGGCGCGATCCGACGGATGTCCTCGGGGGCCATCGAGTTCGGCACGCACCGCTCCCGGTCCGGCAGGTCCGGCTCTCGCGCGGTGGTGGCGACATCTCCCGGCAGCCCGGCCAGGTCGCCGAACGTCGCCAGCGCCGCGATCCGCTGCTCGTCACCCTGCAGCAGGTCGGCGGCGACGGTGGCGACCGAGCCGCCCTCGCGCCTGACCCGGGTCAGCACCCGGGCGGGGCCAGGGACGCTGGCGCTGAGGTAGTAGGCGCTGATGCTGATCGGATCCGGCTTGGCGGGGACGGCGTGCCTGATCGCGTTGCCGATGGTCGCCAGCAGGTAGCCGCCGTTGACCCCGCCTCCGACGACCCAGCCCGGCCGCAGCCGGGCGTCGTACTCCCCCGGCGCCGTCTGGTTCACGAAGATGTCACTGTCGAACTCGGCCGCCATGGCGGCAACCTATCGACCGGCCACGCGATGATGTCGTCATGGGTGCACCTCACCGGCCGCGCAGGCCGTCCTTCGTGTACGACGCGGGCGACGAGCCCGACCCGCGCTTCAGCCTGGCCAACGAGCGCACGTTCCTGGCGTGGGTCCGCACCGCGCTGGCGATGCTCGCCGGCGCGGTCGCGCTGCACTCGCTGGAGCTGCCCGCGACCTCGTGGCTGCGCGCGGTCATCGTGGTGGCGCTGCTGGTGGTCGGCGCCTCGTGCACGGTGCTGGCGTTCGTGCGCTGGGCACGGGTGGAGCGGGCGATGCGGCTGCGTCAGCCGCTACCGCACTTCTCCCTCGGCTGGCTGCTGACCGCTGCGGTGGTCGTCATCTCGGTGCTGCTGGCGATCACGCTGACGATGTCGTAGACCGGCCGGCGACGAGCAGCCGCTGCGTCGCCCGGTCGTGGTAGTCGCCGACCAGTGTCGCGGCGGCGATGACCACGCCGGCGGCGAGGAGGCCGGCGCCCAGATGCCACTTCAGCAGCGCCGCACCGAGGGCGGCGCCGGCCAGGATCGCGGCGACCGCGAGCACCCGGCGTACCGATCCGCCGCCCTTGCCGCTGCCGAGGACGGAGTCGGCGGCCAGCCCGGTGATGGTGGAGGTGACCACCACCGTCGTGACGTCCTTGACGGCGATGATCCGCGCCGTCGCCGCCTGCGCGCCCATCGCGATCGCGGCCAGCGTGGTGCTGGTGACGCCGACCGACCGGGACGGGTGGTCGCCACCGGTCAGGAGCAGCACGGCCAGGGCGACCATCACCGCGGCGACCACGGCGAAGACGGTCGTGGTGCGGCCGTGCCAGGTGCGGCTGCCGTGCCGCAGGAAGCGGCCCGCGGCCGCGGCGCCCGCCATGAAGCCGACCAACGCCAGCGCGGGGCCGGGCACCGGCAGCCCGCTGCCGCCGACCAGCGCCATGCCCAGGACGACGACGTTGCCGGTCATGTTGCCGGTGAAGACCTTGTCCAGGCCCAGGTAGCCGACCGCGTCGTTGATGCCGGTGGTGAACGTCAGCACCAGCATCAGACACAGGTGCATCCGCTCGGTCGGTACGTCGCGCAGCCGGTTCACGTCGGCGATTCTCGCAGTCCCCGGTCAGGCCGGGGCGTCCGCGAGGGCCTGCGCCGCGACCGCGAGATCGTCGACCCCACGGACCAGCTCCTCGGGGTCGTCGGTGGCGAGGTCGAGGTGGAAGCCGAAGAGCGAGGAGTCGACCAGGGTCACGATCCGCGCGACCCGCTCCGGCGGCGCGCCGCAGCGCATCAGATAGGACTCGAGCGCGCCCGTCCAGCGCTCGTTGCTCTCCCGGACCACCGAGAGGTAGGGCTCTTGACCGATCAGGCCGCTGGCCGCGGCCTGACAGTAGATGTCGATGCAGCTGTGCATCGGCTGGGCCAGGAACGCCTGCCAGAGCCGGTTGACCCCGGCCCGTACGTCGGGCTGGCCCGGGAGCGCCTCGACGCCGGCCACGGTGCGGTCGGTGGTCCGCGCCACCACCGCGGCGACGAGCTCGTCGCGGCTGCGGAAGTGGTAGAGCAGCATCCGGTCACTGGTCCCGATCGCCGCCGCCACCGGCCGCAGGGTGAGCCCGATCAGCCCGTGCTGCAGGACGTGGTCGGTGACCTGGTCCAGCAGGGCGTCGCGGCGGCTCATGGCCGTCATGATAGTGGGATTCGTAGCAAGTGCTACATGACCACAACATGGACGCGGGGAGGTATGAACCGCGGCGAAGTGGGTAGGTGCCGCTTATGTCACCCGCTTCGAGACTCCGCGCCACTACCTGCCTCACCGCCCTCGGCCTGACCCTGGCGGCCGCCACCACGGGCGTCGCCCTCGGCCCCGCAGCCCCCGCCGACGCGGCCGCCACCGTCTTCGCCGTTCCGACCAGCAACGCCGGCCTGGGCCGGATCACGACGGCGCCCGACGGCAGCATGTGGTTCATCGAGAGGAACGCCAACAAGGTAGGCCGGATCACGACCACCGGGCAGATCAGCGAGTACACCCTGCCGCCCAACGAGGACGACGACAACGCGGACGTCGAGGACCTGGACGTGGCGCCCGACGGCACCGTCTGGGTCGCCTATGACCAGGGCCACGAGGTGGTGGCGCTGCACCCGAACGGGTCGGTCGCCCAGGGCCCCTATACCGATGACTATCCCGACGCCGGCGAGGTCCGGGTAGCGCCCGATGGGGTCCCGTGGATCACGATGAACTACGCCGACTCGGGGGTCTCCCGCATCGTTGGCGGGCAGTGGACATGGAACTCCAACTCCCCCGAGTGCGACGACGTCCTCGGTCGGGCGGCCGACGGCTCGATGTGGTGCGCTCTGTCTTACCCCGGCCGGCTGATCCACCTCAACGCCGACGCGTCCGGCGGTACGACATACCCCCTGCCCAGCTACTCCGGCTACCTCGACGGTGACCTCGGCAGCATCGCCGCCGGCCCGGTCGGCTCGGTGTGGTTCACCCGCTACAGCTCGGGCACCTTCGTCACACCGGACGGGTACGGCGTGGTCGGCTACCTCGACCAGGCCACCGGCGCCGTGACCGCGTGGCGGACCGGCAGCAACACCGCGCCCACCAGCCTGGTCGAGGGACCCGACGGGAACATGTGGTTCACCAGCGTCAACGAGTTCCACCCCGGGATCGGCCACCTCTCCGCCAGCGGCGTCGGGGCGATCTCGCAGGTCGGTGCGTACAAGCCGACGTCACTGACCTTCTCCCACGACGGCGCGATCTGGTTCACCGACAGCGCCGACAACGCCGTCGTCCGGGTCACCCGCGACCAGCTCGCCGCGAACAACGTGGACGTCGGGTCCGGCGCCACCTACAGCGTCGGCACCGTGCGGGTGCTGCCCAGCGCCGGCACCGTGGTCAAGCCGCACCGGACGATCCGAGTCTCCCACCGCAAGGCCACCTTCACGCTCGCCTGCGCGAAGAAGGCGAAGGGTGGCTGCCACGGGACGCTCACGCTGCGCACCGCCACCAAGAAGCACGTCAAGCTCGGCAAGCACGCCTACTCGATCAAGGCCGGCAAGCACCGCTCCGTCACCGTCAAGCTGACCAAGAAGGGGCTCAAGCGGCTCCGTCCGGGACATGTCACCAAGGTCCGGGTCGAGCTGACCCCGCGCGGCGGCACCCGGCCGACGTACACCCACAAGGTCAAGCTGCGTCGCTGAGCCTCACACCGCGGCGGCGGCCGCTCGGCCGGCCACCCGGCCACTGAACAGGCAGCCGCCGAGGAAGGTGCCCTCGAGCGCGTTGTAGCCCATCATCCCGCCGCCGCCGAAGCCGTTGACCTCGCCGGCGGCGTACAGGCCCGGCAGCGGTACGCCGGCCGCGGTCAGGCAGCGCCCGGACAGGTCGGTCTCCAGCCCGCCGAGCGTCTTGCGCGACAGGATGTGCAGCTTGACCGCGATCAGCGGGCCGTTCGCCGGGTCGAGCAGCCGGTGCGGCTTGGCCACCCGCGACAGCTTGTCGCCGAGGAAGTGCCGGGCGCTGTAGATCGCGGTGATCTGGGCGTCCTTGGCGTAGTGGTTGTCGATCTGCCGGTCGCGTGCCTCGATCAGCCGGCGCAGCGCGCCCTCGTCCAGCGTCGTCTCCCCGAGCTTGTTCATCCCGGCGACCAGGTCGGAGAGATTGTCCGCGACCACGAAGTCCTCGCCGTGCCGCTTGAACGCCTCCACCGGACCGGGGCCCTTGCGCGCCCGGTCGACCACGCCGCGCACCGACTTCCCGGTCAGGTCGGGGTTCTGCTCGGAGCCGGAGAGCGCGAACTCCTTCTCGATGATCTTCTGGGTCAGCACGAACCAGGAGTAGTCGTAGCCGGTCTCGCGCAGCACCTTGAGCGTGCCGAGGGTGTCGAAGCCGGGGAAGTTCGGCGCGGGCAGCCGCCTGCCGGTGGCGTCGAGCCACAGCGAGGACGGGCCGGGCAGGATCCGGATGCCGTGGTTCTCCCAGATCGGGTCCCAGTTGCGGATGCCTTCGACGTAGTGCCACATCCGGTCGCGGTTGATCACCCGGGCGCCGGTGGCCTCGGTGATGGCGATCATCCGCCCGTCCACGTGCGCCGGTACGCCGGAGACCATCGTGGCCGGTGGGGTCCCCAGCCGCGCGGGCCAGCTCTTCCGCACCAGGTCGTGGTTCCCGCCGATCCCGCCACTGGTCACGATCACGGCCTGGGCGCGCAGCTCGAACTCACCGACCTCGACCCGCGAGGACGCCTGGCCACGCTCGATGGAGCTGGGCTCCAGGACCGCGCCCCGCACGCCCGTCGCCGTACCGCCCTCGACGATGACCTCGTCGACGCGGTGACGGTGGGCGAAGGTGATCCGGCCCGCCTCGACGTGCGCGCGGACCCGGCGTTCGAACGGCGCGACCACACCGGGCCCGGTCCCCCAGGTGATGTGGAAGCGCGGGACGGAGTTGCCGTGCCCGTCGGCACGGCCGTCGCCGCGCTCGGCCCAGCCCACGACCGGGAAGAGGCGGTGGCCCATCGAGCGCAGCCAGGCGCGCTTCTCCTGGTGCGCGAAGTCGAGGTAGGCCTCCGCCCAGCGGCGCGGCCACAGGTCCTCGTCGCGGTCGAACTGGGCGCTGCCCATCCAGTCCTGGGTGGCCAGCTCGAGCGAGTCGTGGATGCCCATCCGGCGCTGCTCGGGGCTGTCGATGAGGAAGAGCCCGCCCAGGCTCCAGAACGCCTGGCCGCCCAGCGACTGCTCCGGCTCCTGGTC
>Ga0164242_10007027_pt1 | contig 12337 bp, 8 predicted proteins | sample OricomgcompostMG_FD_108783 | JGI IMG/M metagenome (GOLD analysis project Ga0164242, IMG submission 108783) | Miracle-Growth compost microbial communities from Emeryville, California, USA - Original compost - Miracle growth compost (MG) ... | reverse complement strand
CGCTGCGTGGAGAGGGGGTTTGCCGTGCGTGTGACAAACCGAACGTCAACGGATGGCACACCCGGGCCGATTCAGCGGGAGCGGACAAACGGTTGCTGTGCCGTCGGAAATTCAGCCGGCAGCGAATCGATGTTTGCCATTCCGGAGGCGGTCGACCAGGAATCCTGAACCGGCTGCCTGCTCCAGGCCAGCGAAGCTTCCGCCGGCGGTCTGGCCAGCAGCAGCGGCAGGCAGGTGCCTGCTCCCAGTCCGATTTGTGCCGCTTGCACGCGGGCCTGTTCCCAGTCGGCAGCCGTGCCCCCCGCATTGACAACTGCTGCCGAATCGGCGGACGCGGTGCCACCGGCTGGCTGAACGGCGGGGTCGACCAGCGCTCCGCCGGCCTTCTCTGTTGCCGGTCGATCGAAACTGGCCACCAGCGGACCGGCATCGGTTTCTTCACCTGCGGCTGAGTCTGCGGCAGAATCTGGCGATCCTCCCTCCAGATTTGCAATGCCTGCTGCCGATTCGTTCTGGCTCGCGACATTCCGGTCCGCAACCTGCGGGTTGGCAGAGACATTCGTGGTCCCCGGCATGTCGTCACCCCAGGCGGCTGCCCGGGCCGTTCCTTTTGAAGAATCCATTTCCGCAACGGTCGTCTCAGCCGGTTCCTTCTCCAGTTCGGCCATCAACTGCCGGGCACGGGCATCGCCCGATGTTGCCGACTTGCCAGGCAGAAACGGATTGCGGGGCGCGGCATCGGCCAGTTGTTCGCTCGATTTGGGAGGACCGTCCGGAAAGAATTTTGCGAGTGCCTGTCTGGCCTCGGCTTCGGTTCCGATGGCTTGAAACGAGGCCAGGGCTTCGTTGTATTGCCCGCGGTTGGCCTGCAGTACACCCAGATTGTAGAGGGCTTTGCGGTGTTTCGGGTTGTAGGTCAGCGCTTCGCGCAGGACGCGTTCGCTGTCGGTGTCGCGATTCTGGAGCTGATACGAATAGCCCAGGTCGCTGAGCAGATCGCTGTTCTGAGATTCCTTGCGGAGTGCCGCCAGGTAGTGTTGCTCGGCTTCGGGGAACTTGCGGGCATTATCGGCGATAATGGCCAGACGGTGATGGGCCCGGGCGTGGCCCGGATCGTATTTCAGCACCCGTTCGTAGGCCAGTCTGGCTGCGGCGGGATTTCCGGCCCGTTCAGCCCGGTAACCCTGTTCGAGTTCTGAAGCAATTAAGGCCGCCGAAGGCTGACGCTGTGTTCGGGCATCGGGCTGTTGCGGCTTGGTCCGGCTTCGGCCCATGCCGGCGATTGCCGATTTATTGTCGGTGCTGTCGGAAGAACGGGCCATTGATTTCGACGAGGCGCAGCCGCCGACAATCATCAGCGTCAACACGACAGCGATCATTTCAAAGGCACGCAACATTGATCAACCGATCCCTGGCTGATTTCCAGAACGGAAATGTCGGACGACAGGAACTGTCAGCCCCGCAACAGCAGGCAGTAAGATTTGGACTTCAGACGAAAATCATTTCCAGGGTGCCAGGCAGTGTAAGCGTGCGGACTATATGTCGTGAGGAAATCGGTGTCGAGACCAATCCCGGGGCAATGACTGTACAAAAAAACAGGGCTGAAGTGATGTGAACCACTCCAACCCTGGTTTTTGTCTCTGGCCCGCGGCTTTCCCGCAGATGCGACGGTCACGCCGCTTCCCCGGTGGAAAAGTTACTCAGACCTTTTTGCCGGCCGTCAGGTCGTAACCCGCAGTCCCGATCTTCGACGTATCAGCCTTGTGCTGGTCGTCGTACGGGGTGTAACGCATGACGATTTTGGTGAAGTTGAACGAAATCGATTCGCTCGGCCGATCGCCACCGCTGGAGACCGAGTAGCCCGAAATCAGGGCGTTGGTCAGGGTGATTTCGAGGTAGGTGTTGAGCTGATCGGCACCGGTTTCGACCAGATCAATTTTGACTTCCTGGGCGGTTCCGACGCAGGCTTCGTTGAAAATAGCCGTCGAAGAGCTGTCCATCGTTTTGCTGACGACCACTTCGCTGATCGACGGTGCCGACGCTTCCCGCTTGCTGCTGGTCCCCACGGGGGTCGAAATGCCGCGGCCGGCACCGAACTGAATGGATCCGACTTCGATCCAGCCGTCCGAACCCTTGTGGCCTTCTGCCAAAGATTCGCCCTTGATAGTAGACCCGATCTTCAAATACGCGGACATGCTTGCCTCCGAAAAGAGAAGAGTTCAACCGCCGGCTCAATTGTCAGTAAGACAGTGCGATTCGACCAGGTCGAGCCTGTACCTGAAAAACCTCACGTAACCTCGTAGTGAAAACCATCCTCCGTGGAAGACACCCGCACGGCGGATATTGGCAGCCCTTCCGCCAGTCGTCCCAGAAACTCGCGAGACATTTCGGGCAACAGGGTCTGGGTCAGAATATGGTCGACGTTGCGGGCCCCTGTATCGACCTCGGTGCAGCGGCTGGCGATGAGGTCCACCAGCTCGGGGGTGTAGTCGAACGTCGCCTTGTAATTGTCTTTGACCCGCCGTCCGATTTTCCCCAGCTTCAGCCGGATAATTCGCTTCATCACGTCATCGCTGAGCGGGTAATACGGAACGATTGCCAGCCGGCCCAGAAACGCGGGCTTGAACGTCTTCAGCAGCTCGGGGAACACCGCCTCCGAAAAGGCATCGGGGTCCGGCGCCGTTTCCGGATCGCTGCACAGGTTTTTGATCAGATCGGTGCCGGCGTTGGTGGTCATCAGAATGACGGTGTTCTTGAAGTCGATGTCCCGGCCTTCGCCGTCCTTCATCGTCCCCTTGTCGAACACCTGGTAAAAAATGTCCTGCACCCCGGGGTGCGCTTTTTCCATTTCATCCAGCAGGACCACGCTGTACGGTTTGCGGCGGACCGCTTCCGTCAGAATGCCCCCTTCGCCGTACCCGACATAACCGGGAGGCGACCCCATCAGCAGCGACACCTTGTGCTCTTCCTTGAACTCCGACATGTTGAGCACGGTCATGTTCTGCTCGCCACCATACAGCAGGTTCGCCAGCGTGATGGCCGTCTCCGTCTTTCCCACTCCGCTCGTTCCCGCCAGCAGAAACACCCCGATCGGCGACCGCGGATCTCCCAGTTGGGCCCGAGATGTCCGTATCCGCTCGGCAATCGCCTCCAGCGCGTGCGACTGTCCGATAATCGACTCTTCCATCAGGTCCTTCAGCCGCAGCACTGTCGTGATTTCGTCGGCAATCATCCGCCCCAGCGGAATGCCGGTCCACGAAGAGACCGTCTCGGCAATCGCCTGCGAGTCGACGCAGACATGCATCAGCGGGGTTTCCCCCTGCAGGGTTTTCAGCTTATCGGCCGTGGCTTCCAGTTCGCTCCGCAACTGCTCCCGCTGCTCGGGGGTGACGGTAGAACCGGTCGCCGCGGCTGGTGCCGCCCCGGTGGCATCGGCGGAAACCGCAGGTGCCGTGGCTGCCGCTTCGAGACGTTCCCGCAAATCGCGGATCGAGTGCACCAGTTCTTTTTCGGCATGCCAGCGTTCGGTCAGCCGCTGCAGTTCGGCTTCGGCCTGTTCTTTCTGAGTGACCAGCTCGGCAATGGGGTCTTCGTGATGGGCGCCGGCCGCTTCCTCCCGCCGGAGAATCTCCAGCGAGACTTCCAGTTGTGTGATTTGCCGGGTGCAGTCTTCGATGGCTGGCGGAGTCGACGTCTGTGCAATGCCAATGCGGGCGCAGGTCGTATCCAGCAGCGACACGGCTTTGTCGGGGAGCAGCCGGCCGGAAATGTATCGCTTCGACAGGCGGACGGCATCGACGACGGCTTCGTTCAGAATGCGGACGTTGTGATGATGTTCGAGGGTGGAAATCAGGCCCCGCATCATGTCGATGGCCGGTTGTTCGTCGGGTTCTTCCACCTTCACAACCTGAAACCGCCGGGCAAGTGCGGCGTCGCGCTCGAAGTATTTCTTGTATTCGGCCCAGGTGGTGGCGGCGATGGTTCGCATTTCGCCCCGGGCCAGTGCCGGTTTCAGCAGGTTGGCCGCATCCCCTTGGCCCGCCTGTCCGCCGGCTCCGATCAGTGTGTGTGCTTCGTCGATAAAGACGATAATCGGCGTCGGCGATTTCTTGACCTCTTCAATCACTGCCTTCAGCCGGTTTTCGAATTCTCCCTTCACCCCCGCCCCGGCCTGCAGTAAACCCAGGTCGAGTGAACGCAGCGAGATGTCTTTCAGCGATTCGGGCACGTCTCCCGCGGCAATCCGCAGCGCAAAACCTTCGACAACCGCCGTCTTCCCTACCCCCGCTTCGCCGGTCAGAATCGGGTTGTTCTGACGCCGCCGGCTGAGAATATCGACAATCTGCCGAATTTCCGGATCGCGACCCAGCACCGGGTCAATCTGCCCGGCTTTGGCCCGCGCGGTCATGTCGATCGTAAACTGATCGAGTGCCGGGGTCTTGGTCGGGCCGAGTCGCCGGCCCGGTTGAGCAGCAGAGGAGGTGGCTTCGGCTGCTGCTGCCGATGCGGCTTCATCCGTTTTTGCACAGAGCTCGCGGAACTCTTTCCGCAACGACTCGGGCGAGATCTTTTCGAACTCGTCCGACATGCCGGCCGCAGCCTGCGACAGTACCGAATCGCTGACCAGGGCACACACCAGATGCCCCGAGCGGATGACCGGCTCGCCAAATTCGACCGACGCCAGCAGCCAGGCTTCGCGAACCAGGTCGACAATATTGGGGCTGAGGGCCGGGGGGCGGGCGTTCCCGGTTTTGAAGCGGTCGATTTCCCGGGTGATGCCAGCACTCAGCCGGGCCGGGTCGATTTCATACTGCCGCAGAATCGCCTGGACGTCGGTGTTGGGAGTTTCCAGCAGTTTCGACAGCCAGTGCTCGATCTCGACGTTGTAGTTGGTGCGCGACAGACAGAGACCTGCAGCGGCTTCCAGAGTCCGTCGGCAAGTGTCGTTCAATTTGCCGACCAGTCCCTTCAGACTGACTTCCGCCATATCTCCCCCCTCCGACTTCCCAGAGAATCGAACTTCGTGATTGCCGAATCCAGGCCAAATGAAAGGATCTGGCAATGCGGCTTGCGGCCGACAGAGCCGCCAGACATTTGAAGACGTGCCGTGTCGCTAATCTCTCCGTGCTCAATTCGCATCGACAGGTGGTCGCTTGCCAGGCGGCAATGGGCCTGCCTGTCGCCTGAACTTCATCGGGAATTCTGTCCTGCCCTGAAACAGGTTTTCCTGAATATCGGGACATGCTGTCAGGCGCAGGGGGTCATTCTTGCCGAACTCGTTGTACTTTTCAATTTACGCCTCCCAGAATAATGAGTGTTGGAAAAACTTCTGGCTGAATTTTCCGGTTTCCAGTTGTCCGGCATTCCGGAAAAGTCTGTATCGGCTCGATTTCGACAGCCGGTCAATCGGCTTTATTTTTTCCGGACGATTCCTGGTGCACCGCTGATATCGGAACCCTGTCCGGGCTATACTGGAGACCTTCCCGCATCCATCAAGTCGCACAGGAACTCTGCCGATGGGAAACCCTGCCGCCCGATTGGGAGACAACGTCCTGCAGGACGGCCCGCATTGCCACGCTCCCATCCATCCCGCGGCCCCTGTGCCGACACCGGTCGCACACCCCGCGCTGCCGCTGGCGATTATCAAAGGGCAGCCGAATGTGCTGATCGGAGGCCAGCCCGCAGCCCGTATGACCGACACCACGGTCCCCTGCATGCTTCCCTCGTGCGTCCCCGGTGGACCGGGAATGATTCAGGTCGCCTCGACAACCGTTTTGATCGGCGGATTGCCCGCAGCCCGCGTCAACGACATCACCCTGCACAGCAGTTGTGTCGCCCCCATCCCCATGCCGACGGGGAAGGTTCTGCCCCCCGGCTGCCCGACCGTGCTGATCGGAGGCTGATCGACCGTGAAGCCCGGCCATTTTGAAATGCTTCGCCCGCTGTGCCCCGTCTGCCGGCAGACCTCGCATGCCGACTGGCCGCTGACGCTGGCAGGCCAGGTCGAAGAATCCGCCGGGGATATCCGCCAGGGAATTCTGCATTGCAGTAACAGCGACTGCCGGCGGGAATACCCGATTATCGACGGGATCCCGCTGATTCTCGCCGACCTGCGGTCGTACGTGTCGGGTCACCTCCTCGAACTTCTGCGGCGGAACGATCTGACCCCCGCCCTCGAATCGCTGCTGGGGGACTGCTGCGGCCCCGCCTCGGCTTTTGATCAGCATCGGCAACTGCTGAGTTGTTATGCCTGGAGCCACTACCACGATTGCGACCCCGCCGAAAAACCGCTCCGCAGCCAGTCACCCGGCAATCTTCCGGTATTCACCCGGCAGGTGGTGACCGGGTTGAAGAGTGTCGCGGCAGATACTCCCCCCGGACCGTGGCTGGATGTCGGCTGTGCCGTCGGTCGCGGTTCGTTCGAACTCGCCGAGTTGACAGGGCAGCCGGTGTTGGGAATCGATCTGAACTTCGGGATGCTCCGGCTGGCGCGAGAAGTTCTGCAGACGGGGCAGGGGCGGTATCCCCGTCGACGGGTCGGTGTTGTGTACGACACCCGGGCATTCGCCTTCGACAGTCCCGCTCGCGAGCTGGTCGATTTCTGGGCCTGCGATGTGCTGGCTCTTCCGTTCCGCAACGCCAGTTGGGCTGGAGCGATTTCACTCAATGTGCTGGACAGTATCAGTTCGCCGCGCGGGTTGCTGCAGTCGTTGGCGAACGCCCTGCGTCCGGGGGCGCCAGGCCTGCTGAGCTGTCCTTACGACTGGTCGTCGAGCGTCACGCCGCTGGAGTCCTGGCTGGGAGGGCATTCCCAGCGGAGCGAAGAGAGAGGCAGCAGCGAGCCGGTCTTGCGGATGCTGCTGACGCCTGGTGCGCACCCGGGTTCGCTGTCGGAATTCGAAATTCTGCACGAGACCGAACTGCCGTGGGTTTTGCGATGGCACGATCGGAGCGTGGTGCATTACGAAACACAGGTGGTTGTCGTCCGAAGGGTTCGCTGCTGAGCTTGATTTGCAGGACTCCTCCAGATAATATCAACAGGCGTTGATGTTGTTATGCGAGTCACTCCGGAATTCACAACCTTCAGGGCATACTCCCATGCAGACTCCTGTTGCCTGTCCTGGGCCGATTTCACGACGCAGCTTTCTACAGATGGGCAGCCTGGCGCTCGGGGGATTTACGCTCGGCGATCTGCTCCGCTGCCGGGCTCAGGCGGGGACTTCCGCGACCTCCGACCATTCGGTCATTTTCATCTGGCTGCCGGGCGGGCCGCCGCACATGGAAATGTACGATATGAAGCCGAACGCTCCCTCGGACTATCGGGGCGACTTCCGGCCGATTCCCACCGTCGTCCCCGGCCTGGAGGTCTGCGAGCACTTACCGCTGCACGCCAGGATGGCAGACCGGTTCAACATCATCCGTTCGGTCGCGCACAAGTTTGCAGACCACGGCGGCGGGCACAAGCGGTTTCTGACCGGGCGCGATCCGCTGCAGCCCTCCGGGTTTGTCAATGACTATCCGATGGTCGGCTCGATTGTCGCCAAGCTTCGCGAGCGGCGGGACGCCAAAATCCCCATGTACGTGACCGGCGTCGACGGGGGTCGGCAGGGGATCGACGTGTTCAGCTTCGGCAGTGCCTACCTGGGCCCGGCCACCCATCCGTTTTTCGTGGTTGGGGATCCGAATCAGCCCGACTTCAAAATTCAGAACATTTCGCTGGCACCGCAAATGGAAGGTCGGCTGGATGACCGGGTCCGACTGCTGAAAGGGTTCGACAACCTGCGACGGGCCGCCGACGTTTCCTCCACCATGGCTTCGATCGACACCTTCAATCAGCAGGCTTTGGCCATGCTGACCAGCGACCAGGCCCGCCAGGCGTTTGATCTGTCGGCTGAACCAGACGCCGTCCGCGACCGGTACGGCCGGCACCCGTGGGGGCAGCGGGCGCTGATGGCCCGCCGGCTCGTCGAAGCCGGGGTGACCTTCGTCACCATGGTGATGGAAAACCCCATCCCTCCCGGCACGGCGGCGCCCAAAGATCTGGTTTACAACTGGGATTCGCACGCCGTCCATTGCCATCTGTTTACCGATGCCAAAGTCCGGCTGCCGATTTACGACCGGACCATTACCACACTGGTCGACGACCTGTATCAGCGGGGGCTCGACAAGCGGGTGCTGCTGATTGTGACCGGCGAATTCGGACGGACGCCGCGGATTACCTACGCCAACGGCCGGCCCGGTCGCGACCATTGGCCGAATGCCATGTCGATGCTGGTGGCCGGTGCCGGTATGCGGACCGGGCAGGTGGTAGGCTCGACGAATTCGAAAGGCGAGCAGCCCAAAGATCGGCCGCTGACTCCCAATGACCTGTGGGCCACCATGTACCGGCATTTGGGGATCGACTACGACCAGATTTCGTTTCCGGACTACCGGGGTCGGCCGATGTCGATCCTTCCGTACGGCGAACCGATATCAGAGCTGCTGTGATGTGGTAGAAGGATTTCCGCAAGCAAGGACTATTCGACCGCGGCTTCGACGCCACCCGACATCAGCTCCGCCTGTTCCTTTTCGCTGAGCAGGACTTCCGGCTTGTATCCGCCATTCGCCCTGTCATACAGCGCGATCGCACCGAATACGAAGATCAGAATCGCAGGCAGGACGCTCACCCAGCGGAACGCCATCGAAAATCCAACACTGCGGGCGGCGGCTGCCACCTGCAGCTCTTTGTTGATTTCGGGCTCCGCGGCGGGGGTCTCTGTTTTATCCGGGCTGCTGGACTGTGCCTGCAACTTCGCCAGCTTCTGCTCATCCAGCGAAATGTAGTTTCCGCCAGCATCCTTTCGCAGAATGGCTTCGGCGATGTCAGGGTCGGCGGCTACATACGCCACGCTGTAATGGTCGGCAACCCGCCCCATCTGCGGCAACACATAGGCAATCGAGAAGTTCCCCACGGTCCCCATCAACGCCAGAATCAATGCCCCTCCCTTGGGGAATCGTTCGGCGGAAACGCCCAGCATGGTCGGCCAGAAGAACGCGATCCCCAGTCCGAAAATTGTCGCATACCCGAACGCCGTCGCCGGGCTGTTGGCAAAGCTCAGCAGGTACAGCCCCGCACACGAGAAGATCGCCGACAAAGTCAGCATGCCGACCGGTGACAGGCGATGTGCAATCGGGCCCGCGAAGTGTCGCAGGACAAACATCATGCCCGAGGTGTAAATCAGAATCAGCGTTCCCGAAACCGCACCGTTGGTCGTGCTGCTGATCACCGACTCCTGCCATTTCTGCGGGCCCAGTTCGGTGGCTGCCGTCAGCACCATGCAGCAGGCCCACAAAATGAACATGGGTCGCAGGAGTTCTTTGAACATGTCGGCATTCGACACACCGGAAGCCACGCGTTCGGTTTCGGGGAACCGGGCCGAGACCAGCATCGCACCGTAAATGAGCGAGGGGATGACAATCAGGCACAGGCTGACCTGCCAGTTTTTGTGCAGGCCGGCGATTTCCAGACTCCCCAGCCCGGGGAGCGACAGGTCGAAGCCTTTCCCCAGCAACCGGGCCGAAACGCCGCCGATCATCAACCCCCCCGGCCACCAGGCATGCAGCATGTTGAGATAATGCGTTTTGCGGGTGGGAAACAGGGTCGCCACCAGCGGGTTAACACCGACTTCGGTAAACCCGTTGCCGAACCCCATGATGAGAGACGATGCACACAGCCAGTAGTAGCTGTAGGTGGTGTCGGCGAAATGGGGCGCGAAGATGGTGGCGACCGAGCCGATCAGATGCGACGCGAACGCCAGCCACATAATCCGCTTCATCCCCAGGGTATCGCAGATGAAACCGCCGAGGGCCATCGACAGCGCCATACCGGTGAAGACGGCGGCTTCGATTCCCCCCTTCTGTTCCTGGGTCAGGCGAAAGGCATTCCCCAGGTCCTGCAGCACGTCTCCCCGTACCACAAACGTGAACGCCGAAGTGATCAATGCGATGCAACTGCAGATGAACAACCAGCGGGTCTTCATATCGGTCTCCTCGACCACCTTCAGTATTGACTTCACGTACTGCCAGAACTGTGAAGAGACGCCTACGCGGACTGCCCCCGGTCAACGTCACAAGCGTGTCGAGTATGACGTGCGTACCGGTCGCTGTAAACAAATAGCGACTCGATCTTCGAGTGAATCCGCGGATCTGACGAAGTCTGCCGACGGTCAATTGTCTGCAGACTCCGCGTGTCGTTGTTCTCTCGCAATTCGGCGACAGCAAGATCGAATTTCCGCCGCGACGAAATCAGCTCCGGAGAGATCTTCTCACGGGGCAGACAATCGCCGTTGCGGTCGTCAGCGGTCACTTCTGCAGGTTCGTCGATTGCAGAGACTGAAATCCGGGGAGATTCCCGATACACTGGTCATCGAACCCTGCCGATTCTTCGCATTCGCCCACCGCTGACAGGAACTCCCCATGCGCACACCCCATTTCATTGCCGAGGCCGAGTTGTCGTCTCCTGGTTTTTTGCCGCTGCCAGCTCTGCTGCTGGCGGGCTGCCTGATTTCGGGCTGCCTGACGATGACCGGCTTTGCTGCCGAAACGCCGGCACTTCCCGCCCGGAATGGTACGCTCAGCATTCCCGCGCAGGAGTGGCGGTATCGGCCTGGCCCCCGGCAGATCAAGGTCTACCTGTACTATCCCCAGGGCGAATTGAAGCACGTCACCGCAACGACCGGACTGATGCTCAGCCTGCACAACTGGGGAGGAACCGCCGCCACCGGCACTGCCAATCCGCAACAGCTTGCCGACCGTTACAACGTGGTCGCCATTTGCGTCGATTATCTGCAGAGCGGGCCGCAGTCGGTCAAAGGCCCCGAGCCCTACGACTTCGGTTATCTTCAGGCACTCGATGCCCTGCGGGCGTTGTGGACTGTCTTCGATGGGCTCGACCGTGCGGGAATCGCGTTCGACCGCCAGCGGATCTTTTCCACCGGAGGATCGGGCGGCGGCAACGTCACGTTGATGGTCAACAAACTCGCTCCCCGGACGTTCACCTGCATCATCGACATGTGCGGCATGGCCCGACTGTCGGATGACATTGCTTACCATCTGCCAGGCGGAAGCGGACTCGACGCCCGCTACAGTGCCGACCCCGACAGCCCCAACTTCCTGACCCCCGACGAGCAGCAGCTTCGCGATGTCGGCGACCCTTCACAGCTTGCGGTGGCCCGGAAACTGGGAAACACCTGCAAAGTCATCGTGGTGCATGGAACCACCGACACCAGTTGCCTGGTGGAGGACGCGCAGCGGATGGTGAACAACATGCGCAAGGCCGGCTTCGATGTCGAAGGTCATTTCATCACCGATGAAGACCTGGACGGCAAGGCACTGAAAACGACCGGGCACGCGCTGGGCAACCGCACCCTGATCGTCTTCCAGAAAGGAGATGCCTACCTGCTTCCCGACAGCCCGCAGGCACTGCGGCGGAAGACGAAAACCGATTTCGAATTACGGGATGAAGTCCGCTACCCGACTGCCGGGGGAGCGTTCGTCATTTCCTACAAAGAAGGGTTCCCGGTGGGACGGTTCGAGAAGAAGTGACAGGATTTTTTTGACAGGATTTACAGGATGGTTGGCAAGTTGACCTCAGCCATCTGTCGTGTACCTGTTCGGACCGGAGAGGAGCAGAAACGGATCGGGTTCGGAACTCTGCGCTCCCGGTTACTTCTGATCCTGTCTGAAATCTCAAATCTGAAATCACAACTGGCTGCATCTGCGGACAGGACCCAGGCGGGGCTATCCACTGATAAACGTCTCCGCTCCCTGGCTCAGCAGGTCTTCGGCCACCGTTATCCCCAGCTCATTCGCGGTCGCCGGGCTGGCAGATCCTGTGGCCAGCAGCCGTGTCGTTCCGTCGGGGCTCAGCACCACCGCTTCCAGAACGAGTTGCCCCTGTTCGAAGGACGTCCGGACTCCGACGGGGGCGTGGCAGCCGGCCTGCAGGTGACGCAGCACCGCGCGCTCGGCGTCCACCCGCTGGCGGGTTGCGGGGTCTTCAATCTGCGACAGCAGTTGTCGGAGAGGTTCGTCGTCGACTCGGCATTCCAGTCCCAGGGCGCCCTGACCAACGGCAGGGAACATGATCGGCGGACTCAGCCGTTGTCGAATTCGTCCTTCGAAGCCCAGTCGGGTCAGCCCCGCGACTGCCAGAACCAGGGCGTCGTACTCGCCGTCGTCCAGCTTTCGAAGCCGGGTTTCGACATTCCCGCGGACTTCTTTCAACTGCAAGTCGGGGCGGAGGTGTCGGAGCTGCGATTGTCGACGGACGCTGCCCGTCCCGACGACGGCACCCGGG
>Ga0164242_10007025_pt1 | contig 12340 bp, 14 predicted proteins | sample OricomgcompostMG_FD_108783 | JGI IMG/M metagenome (GOLD analysis project Ga0164242, IMG submission 108783) | Miracle-Growth compost microbial communities from Emeryville, California, USA - Original compost - Miracle growth compost (MG) ... | reverse complement strand
CTCCCACGGGGTGTCGCGATCGACGTGGTGGAACTGGATCAGGTCGATGTGGTCGGTCTGCAACCGCTTCAGGCTCGCGTCGATCGCCCGGCGGATGTTGACCGCCGAGAGCTTGCCGGCGTTGGGCCAGCTGTCGTCGGCGCCCTCGAAGGGCATCGAGCCGTAGAGCTTGGTGGCCAGGATCGTACGCTCCCGGCGGCCGCCGCCCTGGGCGAACCAGTTGCCGATGATCTCCTCGGTGCGGCCGGGGTAGATCTGCCGGCCGTAGCCGTTGGCGGTGTCGAAGAAGTTGATGCCCGCATCGTGTGCGGCGTCCATGATCTTGTGTGAGTCGGCCTCTTCGGTCTGCGGGCCGAAATTCATCGTGCCCAGGCAGATCCGGGATACGGACAGGCCGGTGCGCCCGAGGTGCGTGTACTCCATATCGACCAGCCTCACCGACGGCTCTCGATTAGTCAAACAGTGAAAAGTGGTGGGATTGAGAAGCGGCAGTGATGGATCCGTTGCGGGTGCGCAGCCCATCGGTCGGCGCCACGATCGGTGAAGGATCGTCGATGATTGCCGCCTCGGCCAACCGACCCGATAGATTGGCCGACATGGACTTTCGCGTCAAAGATCTGGGCCTGGCCGCCTACGGCCGCAAGGAGATCACCCTTGCCGAACAGGAGATGCCCGGCCTGATGGCCATGCGCGCCCAGTACGGCGCGAGCAAACCGTTGACCGGTGCCCGGATCGCCGGGTCGATCCACATGACCGTGCAGACGGCGGTGCTGATCGAGACCCTGGTCGAGCTGGGTGCTGATGTCCGCTGGGCCAGCTGCAACATCTTCTCCACCCAGGACGAGGCCGCGGCCGCCGTCGTGGTGGGCAAGGACGGCACCCCGGACGACCCCAAGGGCGTCCCGGTCTTCGCCTGGAAGGGCGAGACGCTGGAGGAGTACTGGGAGTGCACCAACGAGATCTTCAACTGGGGCGACGAGTTGCCCAACATGATCCTCGATGACGGCGGCGACGCCACCCTCCTGGTGCACAAGGGTGCCGAGTACGAGAAGACCGGTGAGGTGCCGCAGGCCGGCGCCGACGATCCCGAGGAACTGCACGTCATCCTCGCGCAGCTGAAGAAGTCGATCGGCTCCGGAACGTCCCGCTGGGTCGAGGTCGCGGGTGCGATCAAGGGTGTCACCGAGGAGACCACCACCGGTGTGCACCGGCTCTACGAGATGGCGCGCCAAGGTTCGCTGCTGTTCCCGGCGATCAGCGTCAACGACTCGGTCACCAAGTCCAAATTCGACAACAAGTACGGCTGCCGGCACTCGCTGATCGATGGCATCAACCGGGCCACCGACGTGCTGATCGGCGGCAAGGTCGCGGTCGTCGCGGGCTACGGCGATGTCGGCAAGGGCTGTGCGGAATCGCTGCGTGGGCAGGGTGCCCGGGTGATCATCACCGAGATCGACCCGATCTGCGCCCTGCAGGCCGCGATGGACGGCTACCAGGTCACCACACTGGAGGAGACCCTCCCGTACGGCGACATCTTCGTCACCTCGACCGGCTGCCGCGACGTGATCACTGCCGACCAGATGAGCCGGATGAAGCACCAGGCGATCGTCGGCAACATCGGTCATTTCGACAACGAGATCGACATGGCCGGTCTGGCCCGGATCCCCGGGATCGTCAAGGACGAGATCAAGCCGCAGGTGCACGAGTGGACCTTCGAGGCCGGCACTGACAACGCACACTCGATCATCATCCTGAGCGAGGGCCGGCTGCTGAATCTCGGCAACGCCACCGGGCATCCCAGCTTCGTGATGAGCAACTCCTTCACCAACCAGGTGCTGGCCCAGATCGAGCTCTTCACCAAGCCGGACGAGTATCCGGTCAATGTCTACACGCTGCCGAAGAAGCTCGATGAGTTGGTCGCTCGGCTGCACCTGGACTCGCTCGGCGTCAAGCTGACCGAGCTCACCCCGGTGCAGGCGGCCTACCTCGGCGTGGACGTCGCCGGCCCGTACAAATCTGATTTGTACCGCTACTGATCTGAATCGTGTTCGAGCTGCCGGGTGATCTTGCTGGCGCTGTCGCCCGATTGTCGGGCGGTCAGTCCCGGCAAGATCAACTCGGTGCCACCACCCGGCAGCTGATCGAGCGCTACCAGGCCGACAAGCCGGCAGTGCCGGGACAGCCGATCATGGCCGGTGATCGGGAGGTGCTGGCGTACGCGGTCTATCGGATGCCGGCGACGTACGCGGCGATCCGGACGGTGCTCGGGCAGGTACCTGACACGTGCATCCCTGCATCCGCACGGCATCTGGACATCGCCGGCGGCACCGGCGCCGCGGTCTGGGCGGTCGCCGACCGCTGGCCACAGGTCACGGACCATGCTGTGCTCGAGCAGTCGGCTGCGGCGATCAGCCTCGGCCGGCGACTGCTGCAGTCGGCGACCGGTACGGCGAACCGGACCAGCTGGGAACAGCGGGTGATCAACTCCGGGGTCGCGTTGCCCGAGTCGGACCTGATCACCATCGGCTACCTGCTCAGTGAGATCGACACCGGCCTTCGTACCGCAGTGCTCGATGCCGCGCTGGCCAGCGCCCGGCATCTGCTGATCATCGTCGAACCCGGTACCAAGAACGGCTACCGCCGAATCCTGGAGGCGCGGGCCCAGATCATCGCGGCCGGCTGGCAACTCGTGGCGCCGTGCCCACACCAGGCCGGCTGTCCGTTGGCCGGCCAGGAGCGGGACTGGTGTCATTTCTCCGCGCGACTCAACCGCACCACGACCCACCGCCGGGCCAAAGCCGCCGAACTCGGCTACGAGGACGAGAAGTTCAGTTATCTGGTCGCGGCACCGACCCCGGTCGCTCGGCCCGAGGGACGGGTGCTGCGGCATCCGTCGTTCCCGAAGGGGCGCGTCGAATTCAGCTGCTGCCAGGCGTCGGGCACGGCGGAGCGCGTCACGATCGCCAAGCGTGACCCGGACCGCTACCGGGCCGCCCGCAAGATCGAATGGGGCGACCCCTGGCCCTCACCGGCTCAGGGCGTGGAATAGTGATCGTGTGCTGACCTCCAACGGTTATGTGCTCGACGAAGCGCCGCACAGGCTCGGTGCGCTGCAGCCGGTCCCGGACAGCGAGCGTCACTCCCGGGAGGCGCTGTGGAGCCGGCTCGAGTCCGATGGCCATCTGCTGCTGCGCAATTTCCTGGATCCGGCAGTGGTGGAGGAATTCCGACGTTACTACTTCGCCAGGCTGGCCGAGGCCGGTCTGCGCGAGGACGGCGGCGGAGAAGTTGATCAAGCCCGACTGCGGCACATCCTGTTCCGGGAGATCGTGCCGGGGCCGGAGTACGACGCGTTCTGCCGGCAACCGGTGATCGTCGACTTCTTCGCCTGGTTGCTCGGCGACGACGTCCACCTGCACCGACGCAAGATCATCCGGCACACCAGGCCGGGCGACTCCGGCATCGGGCAGGCCACCCAGGCGCACTACGACCTGCTCTACCTGCGCGAGGGCACCGACGAGGTGCTCACCCTGTGGATCCCGCTCGGCGACTGCCCGCTGCCGCGCGGCGGGCTGACCTATCTGGAGTGCAGCCACCGCTGGGTGCAGGCCGAAGAAGCTGCCGGCGTACGGAAACGGCCTGCTGCCTCGATCACCGCCGATCTTCCTGGCCTTGCCGATGATCATGACGGCCGCTGGCTGGTGACCGATTACGCCGCCGGCGACGTGATGGTGCACACCGCGCAGATGGTGCACGCGGCGCTGGACAATGTCGATCCTGCGCACCTGATGCGGTTGTCCACCGACATCCGCTACCAGCGTGTCTCGGACGCCATCGACGTACGGTGGCAGCACGACTGGCACGACCGCGACGGTCTCTAGGAGCGGGCTACTTCTGTCCGCGGGGCACGTCGAAGCTGATCAGTTGTGCGGACTGTTTGGACAGATCGGCCCAGTTGCCGTCGTAGTCGAGCGTAGCCAGGCCGCTGGTCGGGAACTTGTCGTCCATCCTTTTCCAGAGATTCTTGTGTCCCTTGCGCGGAGCCAGCCGGTCGACCAACTCGGGAATCGCCGGCGAATGCCCGATCAGCAGCACGGTCCCGACGTCGTCCGGAGTTTTGCGCAGCACCTTGACCAACTCGTGGGCGACGGCCTCGTAGAGATGATCGTCGTACTGCACCGTGCTTGCCGATGCGCCGGCGGCGACCGCCCGCTCCCAGGTCTCGCGGGCACGGAGAGCGGTGGAACACCAGACGAGGTCGGGGATGATGTGGCGCTCCGACAGCAACTCGCCCACAGCGGCGCTGTCCCTCCGGCCGCGGCCCGACAGCGGCCGCTCGTGGTCGGGTACGTCGAGTCCCCAGGCCGACTTGGCATGCCGGAGAAGGACGATCCTGCGGCTGGTGCTCATGGTCCAACCCTAGGGAGATTCGTCAAGGCCAAAGTGGCCAGAAGGTTACGGGACGGCGGTGCACCCCTGCCTACGAGGCCTCGACCCGCTGTCGGGCAAGCGATCTGGGAGCTTGGGCAACCCACGCCTCTTGAACCAGGTCCTTGACGAACTCCGATGACACGCCGGCGAGCTGAACCTCGAGGCCGAGAAAGCTCCTGCGCGCATCCATGCGGCGCACCGCGGTTGCCGTCGCGGGATGCGCCCGCGCGTGCTGGTCGGCAGCGGACTCGCTGATACAGAACACGGCCGTCGTCGCATCAGCACCCATGCCGACGAACGTCTTGCCCCGCACTTGCCACAAGGGCACCTTGAATCGGAAGTGCTGTTTCTCGGTGACCTCGGGCAAGGCAGTGGCCCAGTCCCGAATGTCCTCGGTCGTCGCTGTTGCCATATTCCATTGTGACGCTGGTTCAGACGCCGTGTGGCCTACTCCGGCCAGTCGCTCGCCAGAATGATCTTGACGAAGTCAGCGCGGGAGAATGTCGCATCGAAATGCGCCAGCACGTCGTCGTTCATCGTGCCGAAGGTGCTTTCAGGCCGGTCGGCCATTCCGGTGTAGAAGTGCTGCAGGATCTCGCGCTTGAAGTCGCGCCGCGGATGGGCCGCGACGACTGCGGCCCGGTCGTCAGCGCTGATCTCGTCGAGCGCGAAGCCCAGGACATCGGTCTCGACGCCGAGGCTCACGGCTGCGACATCGGGGGACAGCTGCAGCGGCACTTCCGGGGTCGTGTGCAGCGCGATGGCGAGCCACACGTCGCCCGCTTCGGCCTCGGATCGACCGTGCTCGAGCAGGAACGCCCGCGCGGCGTCGGCGCCGTCGATCTCGAAGCGCCGGTCAGCCGTACGATGCGTGGCGGTCAGCCCCAGATCGTGGAACATCGCGCCCACGTAGGCGAGTTCCGGATCGAATTCGAGCCCGCGGGCGCGGGCCTTGAGCGCGCTCCAGAGGAAGACCCTGCGCGAGTGGTGGTACAGGACGTCATCCTCTGCCTCGCGCACCAGGCGGGTTGCGTCCAGAGCCATTGCGGTAGTGGGAACCTCGATTCCGGCGATCAGTTCTGTCATATCTGAAGCCTGCCGCTCCGGCCCCGTGCGTAACACGCGTATCCGGACCGATGTTGCCCCATTCAGGACATGATCGCCCCTCACATCCCGATGCTCGAGTGACACAGTGCCTGCAGGCCGAGGGAAGTCAACGCAACCATTACCCAGAGCGTCGCACCGAGCAGAAGAGGGCGAGGACCGGCCGTTCTGAGGATCTGAAGTCGGGTGCCCAGACCGATCCCAGCAAGTGCGACTGTGATGAGGAACGTACCGAGCAGGCTGAGGGCGGAATGCCACGCCGAAGGGATTACTCCGAGGGAGTTCGCCGCCACCACGCCGACGAACCAGATCAGAAATTGGGGGACGATCATCCGCCAGGCCCAGGCGGGCGCCGCCCCCTGGCGTACGCCGCTGCGAGACGACTTGACAAGCGCCCTCCGACGATTGACGGCGATCGCGATCGTGACCGGGATGATCAAGATCGTGCGGGTCAGCTTCACGACGATGCCGTACTGGCCGGCTGCCGGGCTGAAGCTGAATGCGGCGGCGACAACAGATGAAGTGTCGTTGATCGCAGTGCCGGCCCACAGCCCGAACGCCTGGTCGCTGAGGCCGAGCGCGTGGCCGATGAACGGGAAACTGAGAACCGCGACAACGTTGAAGGTGAAGATCGTTCCGATCGCGTACGCCACCTCAGTCGCCCTGGCTCGGATCACAGACTGGGTCGCCGCGATCGCCGAGGCGCCGCAGATCGCCGTGCCGACGGCGATCAGCACACGAGTGTCGATCGCCAGTCCTAGCGCTCGGCCGATGAGTGCGCCCCCGACGAGTGCGACACCCAGCGTCCCGAACATCACGGGCAGCGACTGCCAGCCCGTGTGGACGACCTGGCTGAGAGACAACCCCGAGCCGAGGACGACCACCGCAGCCTGCAGCAGGTACTTCCCAGCCCACGCAGCACCGACGCTCGTACCCACGCTCGGTCGCACGAGTCCGGCGAACGCCGCGCCGATCGCGATTCCGAACACGGGTGCACCGATCACCGGAGCGAGGTGGCCGAGCGCTGTCGCTGCCGCCGCGATGCCAATGCACACAAGGATTCCTGGAAGGCGGGATGCAAGACGCGCCTCTGACATGCATCAAGGCTCCCACCGCCGGCCCACGGCGAGTAGCGGCATGTCTTTGTAGGGAGACAAGTGAGAATTGTGGCTGCGCGCCCGCCTGGCGGATGTCCGGAATCGGGTGATTCATGGCCGAAGCCGAGCGACATGTCGTAGGGACGTCCGCACACCATGGAAGACAGACACTGGCCCCGTCAAGAGGCCGTTCAGCAAAGGAAGTCGCCATGACAGAACTCATCGCAGGAATCGAGATTCCCGACACCGGCGCCGCGGCGGACACCACTCGCCTTGTCTCGGAGACTTCGAGTCCGTTGCTCTACCACCATTCGCGCCGCACGTTCCTCTTCGCCGCGCTCCACGCGCAGCGTCTGGACCTGCGGCCTGACTTCGAGCTGCTCTACATCGCGTCGATGTTCCACGATGTCGGCCTGCACACGCCGTTCTCGGAAAGGGTGCAGCGGTTCGAGGTGGACGGCGCCGATCACGTTCGGCGTTTCCTGCTTGAGCGCGGCTACTCCGCGGATGCCGCAGACACCGCCTGGGAGGCCGTCGCACTTCACAGCACACCGGAAATCCCGGCACGGATGGGCCCGGAGATCGCTCTGACAAGCCTGGGGGTGCTGACCGATGTCGTGGGCTTCGGCTACGACGACATCGACCCTGAAGCGATCGCCGAGATCACCGCCATGCACCCGCGGGAGGACTTCAAGCAGGGATTCATCCGTGAGCTCCACGATGGGGTCGTCCATCGCCCCCACACCACCTACGGCGCGATCAACGCCGATGCCTTGGAGCACCACTCGCCCGGGTTCCCGCGGATCAATCTCGTCGAGCGCATCATGAATTCGCCCTGGGCAGACTGATCACCGCAGCGCCGTCCGGAATCGACGCTGATAGACCGCGGGGGACATCTGCAGCTCCCGACGGAACACCCGGCGAAGGCTCTCGTAGCTCGGGAATCCTGCGCGGGCGGCCGTTTCGGTAGCGGTGTGGCCCTGGCTGAGCAACGCCCGTGCGATGTCGAATCGCACTGATTCGACATAGCGCGCCGGCGTGGTGTCGAGCTCCTCGCGGAAGAGCCGGGTGAGATGCCGCTCGCTCACGTTCAACTGCTTGGCGAGCGCCCTCAGCGAGAAATCGGCGGTGGGCTCGGCCGTGACGAGCTCGACGATGCGCCGCAGCGCCGGGGTCCTGGGCGGGTCGCCCGCGAGCGGTACCGAGAACTGCGACTGACCACCGGCGCGCTGGAGATAGACAACGAGCAGTCGGGCGACATCGCGGGTGAGCTCGGCGCCGTGGTCGTCCTCGACGAGCGCGAGGGCGAGGTCGATACCCGAACTCACTCCGGCCGAGGTGTAGGTGGATCCGTCGCGGACGTAGATCGCGTCGGGCTCCACCTTCACGCGCGGATAGCGCTTGGCCAGCTGGGCGGCCACACGCCAGTGGGTCGTCGCGCGCTTCCCGTCGAGCCAGCCCGCCGCGGCGAGGATGAACGCACCCGTGCAGATCGACGCCACGCGGTTGGAGCGGGCGGCGATCTCCCGGACCGCTTCGGCGAGCGGAGCATCCACGGGAGTCGTCGGAAAGAGGTCGGCGCCGGCGACCAGGAAGGTGTCGGCGGCGGGTACATCCTCGGCGGAAAGGCCGACCGCGAGCCGGATCCCGACCGATGTCACGACATCGGCGCCGGACGGCGAGACCAGCTCGACGGCGTAGTCGGCGCCGAGCCTGTTGGCCTCCGCGAAGACGTCCGCGGGCCCTGCGACGTCGAGCAGCTTGACGCCGTCGTAGACCAGAATCGCCACGCGATGCGGCCCGTCATGCCGCCGGTGCCGCCCGATAGCGCCGGCGATGTCTGGAATCGGGTGATTCACGGCCGTACCAACACAGCGCGAGGCCGCGGAATCGCCTCATTCTGGAAGGAAGCCGAGCCGTCTGCCCGGACACGCGGCACAGAAAGCGAAGTTCCCATGACCGAAATCATTGCAGGCATCGAGATCCCCGACACCGAGACTGCCGCAGCGGCCACCCGACACGTTGCCGAGACCTCGAGCCCACTGCTGTTCCATCACTCGCGGCGGGTCTTCCTCTTCGGTTCGCTGCATGCCCGGCGGCTCGGACTGAGCCCCGACCCCGAGTTGCTGTATGTCGCGGCGATGTTCCACGACACCGGGCTGCACACCCCGTTCTCCGACGCTGTGCAGCGCTTCGAGATCGACGGGGCCGACAACGCGCGGCGGTTCCTGCTCGACCGCGGCTTTCCCGAGGCGTCGGCCGAGGTGGCCTGGCAGGCCATCGCCCTGCACACCACCCCGGAGATTCCGGCGCGGATGGGACCCGAGATCGCCATCACCAATCTGGGGGTGCTCACGGACGCGGTCGGAGTCGGGCTCGACGACCTCGGTCCCGACGCGATCGGCGAGGTCACGGCAGCCCATCCCCGTGAGGACTTCAAAAGCGGTTTCCTGCAGGCCTTCTACGACGGCCTCAAGCACCGCCCGAACACCACCTACGGCACTATCAACGCCGACATTCTCGAGCACTTCGTGCCTGGCTTCCGCCGCGACAACCTGGTCGATCGGATGATGAACTCGCCGTGGGCGGAATGATCGGCCAGCACCCCGGATCCCACACCCGAATCCCAAAGGAAGCGAACACATGAGCACCATGAACTCCCCCGAAGAGTTGCCCCGGCAGATGAAGGCGCTGCGCGCACACGCGCGAGGCGGCCCTGAGCAACTCGTCTACGAGGACGCGCCGACGCCGGCCGCGCCGGAAGGCACCGATGTCTGCGTACGCGTGGCAGCCGCCGCGATCACCTTCGACGAACTGACGTGGCCCGACACGTGGGAGTCGGACGGCGTCGACCGTACGCCGATCATCCCCTCGCACGAGTTCGCAGGCACTGTTGTCGCGGTCGGCCCCGACGTCCGCGATGTCGCGGTCGGCGATGACGTCTTCGGACTGGTGCCCTTCAACAGGAACGGGGCCGCAGCCGAGTTCGTTGTCGTGCCGGCATCCAGTATCGCGGCGAAGCCCGTCGGCGTGCCCGCCGTCACCGCAGCAGCGGCAGTGCTGCCGGCGCTGACCGCCATGGAAGCACTCGACGAGCATCTGCGGCTCGGCGCCGGGCAGTCGCTGCTCGTGCGCGGCGGCGCGGGTGGTGTCGGCGCCTTCGTAGTCCAGCTCGCGCACCGCATGGGCATCGAGGTGACCGCAACCGTGCGATCCGACGCCTCTGCCGAACGGGCGCTGCGCCTCGGCGCAACGGCGGTACTCGTCGCCGACGAGGCGGAGGGCCTTGCCGCGGCGAGTTTCGACGGGTCGATCGACGCCGCCGGCGCCGGGTCCCCCGAGTGGCTCTATCGGGCCGTACGCCCCGGCGGCCGCGTCATCATGCTGCAGGAGCCGCCCGCCGCCGATCTTGCGGAGCGATTCGGCGTCGATGCCGAGTTCTTCGTGGTGACGGCACGTCGCGCGGAGCTCACCCGTCTCGGCGAGCTGCTCGAGACCGGTGCGATCGAGGTCGCGGTCGCTCGCACGTACTCGCTCGCCGAGGGGCGCGAGGCGTACGCCAGCAAGGGCCGGGCGACGGGGGCGGGGAAGATCGTCTTGGACCTCAACGCACCCGAACCTGCATGACCTTCGATGGGACATCCTCCGGTGGCTGAAGGTCTGGTCGTGCCCAGCAGGGAATCGGGCCGGACTACCGGATGTCCTTGCGGAACGTGATCCAGCTGGGTCGGTAGCCGAGTTGCTCGTACAAACGCTGCGCAGGCTCGTTGCCGGCGTGCATGGTGAGGCGGATGGTGTGGCACTCGCGCTCTGCCGCCCACCGTTCGAGGTCCGTGAGGAGCGAGCGACCGATGCCACGCCGGCGTACGGATGCGGTGACGATGATGTCGGAGATGTAGATGCTGGTGCCGTCCAGAGCTTCGATTCCGCCCGTGGTGGGCGGGTGAAGGCTGGCGGTGAGGAATCCGACGACGGTTCCGTCGAGCTCCGCGACCCGGAAGTAGGTGTCTGGTGAATCCGGAAGGCCTGTGAAGTCGGTCAGCAACGATTGTCGTTGTGGTGCAGGCCGGACGTTGTCGAACGTGTCGGCGTGCCAGGTCATTGACTCGAGTGCGAGATCGACGATCACCTCGATGTCGTGGTCTTGGCGGTCTCGGATGATCAACGCTCCGGGTGGCTGCGTTCCTTGGCCTGCCGCATGAGTTTGGTCGTTGATCACGAGCATCGAGCATTCCCTGACCGAGGGTCATGCGCAAGCTGGTTGAATTCCTGTTCGAGAAGTACGAGGAGTGGGACCTGGCCGGAGTCGGCGCCGGCTACGACAGTGACGGGATCGATCACGCTCTGGTCGCCTTCGGGAACGGCTCCCGTCCACATCCTGCTCTTGTGGCCTGGCGATCCGGCCTGAAATACCCGGAGATGGGGTGGATCGAGGAGTATGGGGTGCCCAGGCCCGGCGACGGTCCTGACGTCCAGACACCTCCAGACCAGCAAGGGGTCCCGCTCTGAGAAGGTCGCGACCTGGACGGCCGGTGCCGGCCGATCCGCGCTACCTGTGGCCGCGATTCACGCGGTCCGGCCGGTGCAGGTTCTACTCGAACAGCCGCTCCCACTTCCGTGCGTTCGTCACAGTCTCTGGTAGTCGCTCGATTCGCTCGCGGATCTTCTGCTCATCGTCCTGTGTGTCGAAGAAGTGGCCCAGTGTGTCGGCGATCTTCGAAAGGTGGTAGCCGATCATTCGGTCCAGCAGTCCATGCCTCGGGGCGAGCGGTCGGCCGCCTGCCGTCACGTAGGCCTGGTGTGAGCGATGTACCAGGTGAGGATCGGGCTCGTCGCGTCCTCTCCTGGCGAAGGTGACGAAGACGTACGCCGCCTCGAGCGGAATGCTTTCAGGGCCGGTGGTGTCCCAATCGATCAGCATCGGTTGACCGCCTGCCATGATCACGTTCCACGGCTCGAAGTCGCGATGACTCAGGGCAAAGGGCGGCGATGTGGCGAATGTCGACACCACCCTTTCTGCTTGGTCCAGCACCAGGTTGAGGTGTTCCCGCAGCGCCGGAGCCCAGATCGCACCGGAGGCCTCGCCTTCCTGCAGCCACTGCCGCCACCGCTCCGCCGGCACGGGAGGGAACTGGCAGTACCACCAGTTCGGGGCGGGTCGACTGCTCAGGCTCTGGAGACCATGGGTGAGCGCCAGCGTCGTCCCGACCCACTCGGCGATGTCGTCATCGTCGGAGAGCGGCTGGTGCTCGATGAAGGGAAACGCGCGGAACAGTCCGTGACCGTCGATCCGCGCGACTGATCCGAAGAGCGGCCGTATGGGCTCGATCGGCGGGGGAGTGTCGATGCCGGCCTCGATCGCCCGCTTCTCGATCTTCATGGCCAGTTCCAGTTGATCTTGCCATGGCAGCTCGTCGTCGGCCCAGAAACGCTTGATCAGCACGGGCCCGGAACCGGTCAGGATGCGCCAGGCTTCGACCTGGCCGCGTCGACGTACCAGATGCACGGGGCCGACAGGATCAGTGAGACCGAAGGCTTCGGCTATCGCTGCCACGTCCACGTCAGTCACAAGCACAGCATCGTATGACAGCCTCGTACGGCAATTGGGCGTCTGTCACGGGATCTGGGCCAGCGCGGCGGTTGCGGCTGAGATCATCTGCTGACCCTTGGCATCGCCGAACAGCTTGGTCGCGAAGGCCAGGTACTTG
>Ga0164242_10007024_pt1 | contig 12340 bp, 11 predicted proteins | sample OricomgcompostMG_FD_108783 | JGI IMG/M metagenome (GOLD analysis project Ga0164242, IMG submission 108783) | Miracle-Growth compost microbial communities from Emeryville, California, USA - Original compost - Miracle growth compost (MG) ... | reverse complement strand
GTGAACGCCTCCTGGGCGATACCCGGCAGTTCGGCGCCCACGCCCTGCGCGAGCCGCCCGAGCTTGCCTGCCACCTGGGACAACCTGGACGCGGTCGACTGAGGAAGTGGGGGCCCCAGCGGTGGTTGCCCGCCATGTTGCGGGACGTGATCGCCGCTCCCTACGTTGGGACTGAAATCGGGGCGTACGTTCGTGCTCGAAACGGTCATCGCAATTCGCCACAAGGGGCGCCGTCGGTTATCTCGATGAGCGCAGTGTCGCGCATTCAATGGGCGCCGAAAGCGCCGATGCGCAAACGCGCAGTGGAACGCGAATTCAAGACTCGCGCGTGGGTTCGGTATTCCGGAACGCCGGGTCCAGCGCGCGCCAGAACAACAGGCCATCGTCGTCGGGCTGCGGGGTGCTCTGACGGAAGCCGCGCTTGAGCAGGCGTCCGATCAGCTCGGCATTGTCGAGGTAGACCGCCTTCACCACGTAGCGGAAGCCACGCTGTTTCATGCGCTCCTCCACCGCTTCGAGGAGCGCACTGCCGATGCCTTCCCGCTGGTAGTCGTCGAGCACGACGGCATTCGCCACCGCGACCGTGCCGGGAGCAAACGTGGCCGCCTGCGAAAAATCCGCCGCGCCGACCACCTTGTCGTCGCGATAAGCAAGCAGCGTGACTTTCGACGAACTCAGCCCGGCAATGAAAGCGTCCATCGGCGGCAGCATGTCGAATCGCTTGTAATACGACTCGCGGCAGTTCGCCTTCAGTTCACGCACGAACGTGAGGTAATCGTGCTGCGTCCGCTCGCCGGCGAACGGCGTGATGTGCGCTGCGCCGGTCGCGCTGAACGCGGGCCGCAGCGACGCGCGCCGTGCGGCTTCGCCGGTTCCGGGCGCATACCAGTCCGAATGCAGTCGAAACGGGCGCGTCATGTTGTCGAACTGGGGCAACGTGCGTCTCTTCGCCATCGGCGGTACCACGCTCAGTGCTCCGCGGCCCAAACCGCCCGATCTGTCCGTCATCATCTCGTCCTCTGCCCGGTCGTCCGTAACAGGCCCTACTGTGCCCGCGTACGGGAAGGCCGGCACGAGCAATCCGAACTGGCCGCGCGTCACGCGAAGAGAGAAAGAGAGAAAGAGAACCGGAGCCAGTCGGCGACGCAACGCCACCAGCCACGCCAGCGTGGGTCGCCGTCAGTGTCAGTAATACGTGTTGATCGACCACCCGCTGACGAGCGGCGTGTTAAGGATGGTGTTGCCCGTCGGGCCGCAATAGCTGCTGGTCCACGGCGTGGACTGACCCGAGTAGGTCACCCAGTTCGTCGTGATCCGGATCTGGTACGTCCCGGCCTGGGCCACGGCCTGTGACAGCGTATTGTTGAGCCCCGCCTCGTCGTTCGTCAGCCTCGAAGTGGTCGACTCCGAATGGGCGAGGTCGTTGCCCGACCCATCGTAGATGTCGAGCTGCTGGCTCATCTGCGACTGGTCGTTCACCGCGGTCGCGCTGCACTGGTCGTCGTTGATGTGGCTCCACGAAGTGGCGGAGATCATGCCCGGCTCGTTCAGCGTCACGCTGATGTCCTTGACGTACGTGTAGGTGCCCGTGTCGCCGCTGGACGAAGTCCAGCCCGTCGGTCCGCTGCACTGGCTGTAGTCCGTCGCGCCAGGCGTGACCATTTGCATCTCGCAGCCGCTGGTGGTCGACACCAGTTGCAGATTCTCCTGCGGCTCCCAAAACCCGTTCTGGCAAGACAACACGCGACCCCCGGTGTCGGTGGCCACCTCGGTTTCGCTCGCCGGGTTGGTACACGACGCGCCCACCGTCATCTTGTTCCCCAGACTGATGAACCCCGGCACCTCCAGGTTGCCGTTCTGGTCGACCCCGAGCGGCTCCCACGCCGAGCCGCTGTACACGAACGCCCGGCCCTGGCCGCCCGGCTGGCCCTGGGCCTCGTTGTCCGTCTGCACGAGCACGACGTCGCCGGCGAGCGGCGAATAAGGCAGACTCGCGAGGTCCGAATACGTGCTGACCGGCGCGCGCCAGTGCATCGAGCCTTCGACGCTCCATGCGTTGCCGTTGCAATAGAGGAGATTGCCGGAGCTGTCCGCCGTCACCCTGCCGAGTCCGCCGTTCGACCCCGAGCCGGTGCCCCCGCATTCGCTGTCCGTGTCGCGATCGACATGATCGTTGTCCGCGAGCACGATCGCCGCATGCATCGTATTGCCGTCCGCCACCCCGGTCACTGAGGTCGGCTGCCGGTACAGGAAGTCGCCCGCGGCCCCGGCGTTGCCGCTGTAGTACACCTCGCTCGCCAGATGGCCGGTGCCGGTCGGCGTGCCGCTGCAGCTCTTGTTCCCCGGATTGAGCACCGACAGCTTCACCGCCCAGCTGCCGAACGCGCCCTGCACCATGCCGTTGCCGATCGACTGGATCGCGCCGGCCCCCGCGCCGGCGTTCGCTTCGATATTGCCGAGCGTGCGATCGTCGATCGTCTCGCCGCCTTCGGTCACCACGTAGGCCTGGATATCCTCCAATCCGCCGGTGGTGCCGGTCCAGCCGGTGCCGTTGCCGCGAAAGATCAGCAGACACGGCGTCTGCTGATAGCCGTTGGTCGCCTGCATCGCGGCCGGCAGATACGCATTCAGCTTGTTGCCGGTCACGTTCGTGCCGGCGAGCGATACGACGAGCGGCTGCGAACTGGCCAACTGGGGAACCAGCGTCGAATAGTTCGACTTGACGAACTGCATCGCGCCGCTCGCGAGCTGCGCCTGATACAGCGCGGTCTGCTGCGCGCGGGCGTTGCCGTAGGACGTGCTCACGAGCGACGCGAGGCCCGCAAGCAGCAACGCCGCGATGCCGAGCACCGCGAGGGTTTCGAGCAGCGTGAAGCCGCGGCTGCGCGACGGGCGCGGGCGGGCGAGTCCAGGCCCGCGGGCGCGCGGGCGGCCCGGTGCGCGGGCGGCGGTCATCGTGCCTTGCCGGTCAGAAGACATCGAGCGCCTCCCACACCGGCACGCCGTTCGGCACGTTCACGCCGGCCGGCAAGTGGATGCCGGACGCCGCCGTCACGTTCGAGCTCGACACGATCGTATTGTCGTACGCGGTCCCCGCGAACACCGAATTCAGTGCGACCTGCTCCAGGGCGCCGACGAAGTTCACGCTGGGCATGCTGGCCGCGTAGACCACCACCGAGCTGCCCTGCACGTAGTTGCGCCACAGCGGGTTCGGCGCGTACTGGCCGGGCGCGTAGACGCCGACCGCCGCGAGGCTCGCATTCGGCACGCTGCCGCTGAAGCCCGCGTCTTGCGCGGTCTGCACGTAACGGATCACCGCGGTGCGATAGATCGAGAAATCCTGCGCGAGCACGCTCGCGCTCGGCCCGAGCGTCGCGGTGCGCTGCGTGCCGACGAACGACATCATCGCGGCCACAAGTCCGCCCAGCATCGCGAGGACGCAGATCAGATACACGACAAATTCGCTCCGTCCATCCGGCCGCGCATGCTTCGCCCGCTTCGCTCGCGTCGCGAGCGGCGGCCCGTTACTCCGAGATCCATTCGATCGTGTGCGGGCCGCCCGCGCACGCTTCTGCGGCGAACCGCGGCGTCATGTCCGCCGGCGCGACGAGCCCCGCGTCGCTGCCGACCACGCCGATCGCCACCCAGTTATTGCCGGCCGTCGCGAGCGTAGCCGTGCACACGTCGCTCGGCACGTTCGCGTAAGCGAGCGAGAAGAGCCCGGCGCTGCCCGGCACCGGTCCGAGCGCGACCTGGCCGCCCCAGCGGTCGGTCACCGTGCCGTCGGGTGCGAGCTGCAACGACCCGGGCAAGCGCTGCGCGGCCGCGAGCATCGACAGATCCAGGTTCGTGCCGCCGCCGCGCATCAGCCCGAGCGCGCGCACGTCCGTCTGGATCACGACCGCATCCTGCGCGACGCTGAGCGTGTCCGCCGCATTGGTCGCGTCGCCGATCATCGACGCCGCGTTCACCGCGACGACCGTCGCGGTGCCGAGGAAGGCGACCGCCTCGACCAGCGACGCGCCACGCTGCTCGCGCCGCACGCTGAACGGATCGTCCAACGCCTGTTCGCATTCCGTGGCGGCTAGCGCCCAGATCGGGAATCGCAACGTCATCTACTCCGCTCCTGCATAAGGGCTGGCGCCCGACGAGATGGAATCGGCGCGCCCGTGGAGGCGCTCCGCCGCGCACCGCTGCTAGCGTTAGTTGTTAAAGTCCCAGTTGACCGTGACACCATCGCTGCTCGTGCATGCCGTCGTGGCCGCGGCTGCCGTCAGCGGGACAGTCTGCAAAGACGTGGAGACCGACGTGCTGACACCGCTCCAGTCTCCGCCTGCCGTCAGCGCCGCGATGCACACCGGTTGAGGAACATTTTCGAACGAGATCTGGGCTGCGCTGGCGTTGTCGGTATCCATCTTCAGGGTCACGGCGCCGCCCCACTCGTCGGTCACCGTGCCGTTCGCGACGCTTACCGTCAGCGAAGTCGGGATGACGCCCGCCGACACGAGACCGCCGATTCCTCCCGACGTGACGTTCGTGCTCAACCCCGCCCCCGTCGCATAGATCTTGCGCGCCCCGTTCTCGATCGCGGTCACTTCCTCGGTCAGCTGGTTGCTGCGCGCGCCCTGGAACGCGTTCGTGAACAGCGCGATCGCGCCGATCAGGATGATCGCCGCAATGCCGAGAAACGCGACGGCTTCGAGCAGAGTGGCCCCGCGCTGCCGGCGGCGCTGCGCGTGGCCCGGGCGAACCAGCGCCGCGCTGCTACGTTCAGCATGTTCTTCCATGATCCCCGTAGGATTGCCAAACCCGTTTGCCCCATCCATTGCGCCTGCTCCTTTATTGAAAAACCCACTCGATCGTGTTGCCTGTCGCTTCGCTGCACGCACCGTTGGCAGCTGCCAGATTCGGCGCCCCGGTATTCAGGTCCTTGCCGTCGACGATGATGTCCAGCCAGTTGCCGCCCCCCGCCACCAGCACGCGCCGGCAGATGTCGGCCGGCACGTTGGCGTACTGCACCTGCGCGTCGGTCGTGTTGTACGGCCCGACCGTCACCGCGCCGCCCCAGATGTCCTGCAGCGTCGCCGACCCGCCGCTGCCGTTGACGACCAGCGTCGGCGGCACCGCGTTGCCCTGCACGAGCCCGGCTACCGACACGCTCGCATAGGTGTTCTGCGACGCATACAGGTCGCGCACGTCGTTGGCGAGCGCCGTCACCTCGACGGTGAGCCGCGTCGCCTCGGACGAGCCGAAGCCCGACCCGAACAGCGACAGCACGCCGAACGTGATCGTCGCCGCCACCGCCAGGAACGCGAGCGCTTCGACCAGCGTCGCGCCGCGCTCGACGCGTGCGCTCACACGAACCCCCACGCGATCGTGTTCGCCGAACTCGCGCATGCGGTGGTCGCCTGCGCCGCGGTCGGCGTCGCGCTCGCGAGCGCGGTGCCGTTGACCGTCACGCTGCGCCAGTTGTTCGACCCGAGCAGCGCCGCGATGCAGACCTCCTTCGGCACGTTGCCGTAGGTCAGCACCGGCAGCCCGCTGCTGTCGAGCGTGACGGTGACCGCACCGCCCCACGTGTCGGTCAGCGTCACGGTCGAGCCGCTGACGCTCGCCTGCAACGTGTCCGGAAACGCCTTCGCGTTGTACAGATCGGTCATCGACAGCGCCGCGTAGCCGCCCGTCCCCGCCGACTGGTACGCCGCCCGCACGTTCGCCGCGACCGCGTTGCTCTCGTCGACGAGCCGCTCGGCCGCCGCACCCTTGAACGAACTGCCGAACAGCGCGAGCGCACCGAGTATCACGATCCCCGAGACCGAAAGAAACGCTATCGCCTCCAGCAACGTCGCGCCGCGCGCGGCGCGGCGTGCGCCGACGCGCGACGGCGCGCTTCGTGGCAGCAGCGGCGACCCGGCCCGGCGTTTCGTCACGATCGATCTCCCCGGCGCGCGTTCAATGAATCGTCGACGTCATCGTCGCGATCGACTGCTGGATGCCGAAGAATCCGGTCACGAGCCAGCCGACCACGACCGACAGCAACGTGATCGCGATACCGTTGAGCCGCTTCATCTGCGACGACACCACGGTCACGCCCTCTTCCATCCACTCCTCGGCGAGCGTGCGCAGCGCCTCGTCGAAGCCGTTGTATTCGGCATAGATGCACAGGTCCTCGACGATCTCCTTCGACGGAAACCGGTAGCCGGCGCTCTTCATCGCTTCGCCCGCGTTCAGCCCGGAGCGCACGCCGAAGATCGTGTCTTCGATGCGCACGCGCAGCCACGGCGACGCCTTCTCCGCGAGCCGGCTAAGCGACTTCTCGACGGTATAGCCCGACGCCTGCAGCGACGAGAACGCGACCAGAAAACCGCTACCGGCGATCAGCCGATAAATCGAATACGGCGGAAAACCGTCGAGCACCGTGCGCGGGCCGTACTTCCAGCGCGATAACGACAGCCAGAACCCGATCACGATCGCCGCGAGCGCGGCGAGCGCGGGCAGCATCCAGTGCTGCACGATGATCGACATCACATACAGCGAATGCGCGGCCCCGTTCCAGCGCGACGGATCGAGCACGCGCGCGAACTGCGGAATCACGCGCTCGCCGAACAGATAGATATAGCCGATCACCATCGCGAACACCGCGCACGGATACGCGAGCCCGCCGACGACGGCGGCGCGGATGCTGCGGCCCGCTGTCACCACGTGGACCACCGCATCGAGCGCGCGCTCGATGCGGCCGGACTGCTCGCCGGCCATGATGATCATCTGCTCGGTGTACGGCACCCACCATTCCATCCCTTCGGACAGCATGCCGCCGTTCTGCACCACGAGGCGCCATTCGGACAGCACGATCGCCTCGGCCTCGTGCGGCTTGCGTCCGTCGTTCGACGCGCGCATTTCCAGTTCGTCGAGCACGCGCAGCAACGGCAGGCCGTTCGCGAGCATCTTGCCGATCTTGCGGTAGAGACGCAGCCGCATGCTGCTCGTCAGCATCAGCCGCGCCCAATAGCGATTGACGTCAAGTGCCATAGATCGTGCTCGCCATCACCGGACGTGTGTGACCCGCATCCGAAGTCAGCGCCAGCCGGCCGACGACGCGCTCCGCCATACGCGGGTCCACGATGCCCCGGACAACCTTGTTGATTGCGTGGTCCATCATGGTCTGCCCGTCGAGGGATCTACGCCAGTATTCTGCGGCGGCCGCCTTTCCCTGGGTGCGCAGCAATGCGAAGAACTGTGCATCGGTGCGAATCACTTCGGCGACCACCGTGCGGCCGCTCGTGCCGCGCCCGTGGCACGAGTCGCAGCTCTCGCCCGCGACGTACACCTCCTGCAACTGGCCGCCTACCACGCGCCGCACCCGCTCGACGAGCGCCTTGTCGAGGCGCCCGACGTGATCGACGAGCCGCACCTTGCAGTGCGGACACAACACCTTGACTAGCCGCTGGCTGATGAGCCCGGACACGATCGTCTCGTCGGCCACCATGTTGAGCGGCAGACCGAGATCGACGAGCCGGTCGACAATCGCGATCGCGCCGTTCGCGTGCACCGTGGTCCACACCTGGTGCCCGGTCATCGCCGCGCGCAGCGCGATCTGCGCGGACGCGCGGTCGCGCATCTCGCCGATCATGATCGTGTCCGGGTCGAGCCGCATCGCGTTCGAGATCGCCGCCGAAAACGCAGCCGAGCGCGCCTCCTCGGTCGATGCGTTGATCACCGGCGTCTGCACCGCGCCGGCGATCGGATACTCGATCGGGTCCTCGACGGTGATCACGTGTGTGGTGCCGGCCGTCTCATGGATCAGCTCGGCGAGCACGCGCTGCAGCGTCGTCGATTTGCCCGAGCCGGTCGGCCCGCTGATGATGTTCATCCCTTCCGGATGCTCGCGGAGCACCGCGATCTCGGCCGCCTGCGCGGCGGTGAAGCCGAGCACGGTCAGATCGGTGGTGTCGCCCGCGTCGTTGTAAAGCAGACGCAGCACCATCAGGTTGCCGTCGCCAGTCGGCGCGGTTGCAATTCGGACCCCGAACAGTTTCTCCGGCAGCTTGTCGCGATCGATGATGCTCGCGTCCTGGCGCTCGGTCGGCTTGTACGTGTTGTCCGACACGCTCGCCATCGCCGAATACAGCGTCGCCAGCATGCGCTCGCCGAACTCGCGCGGCTGCTCGCCGACGCGCACCAGCTCGTTGTGAATCCGGAAGTACGTGACCGAATTGAACTTCTGCACGCGGATATGGATGTCCGACGCGCGCTCGCGGCACGCGCGCGCGATTAGCTCCTTCGCGGCCATCTGCATGTCCGTGTGCTCGACGAGCTCGCTCGTGCCGCCCTGGCCGCGCGCGTTGCGATACGCGGCGCGCACCGCTTCGAGGCTGACGAGCCAGCGCGTGTAGTCGTGATTGATGCGGCTCAGGCGCGCGCAATACGACAGCACGAATGGATTCATTTCGTGCCCTTCGGCGACCAGCAGGCGGCCGTCGTCGAGCAGGCACAGGAAATTGCGCTCGTACTCGCTCGCCGCGAGCGGACCGAAACCGCTCAACGCCGTCGCGTTCGAGAAACCCGTCAACTCAGCCGAATTCGCCGTGCTGTCGCGCTTCGCGGCGTTGCCACCGCTGCCGCGTTTGTCCTTGCCCGACAGAATGCCCATCTGCTACTCCCTTGCGCCGACCGCCGGCGCGCCGATGTTACCGAGTGTCGTAGCGCCCGACGCCTGCCCCGCGCCGACGCGCAACCGCACGAGCTGGCCGCCGCGCTCACGCACGACGACCGTATCGCTGTCGATCCGGTCCACCTTCGCGCCGTCGGAAAGCATGTCGCCGGGCACGATGTCGAATTCGCCGCCGCCGTCGACCCGCACGGTCGCGTAGCGCCTGCCGCCGAAGCGCTCGATGCCGACCACGCGCACGTTGGTCAGCGTCGGCGGCGGGCTGTCGCCCGGCTTGTGCTGCTGCGCGTCGACGGCCTGTTGCGCCTGCAGTTCCTTCAACTGCGCCTGCAGCACCAGCGTGCGATCCTGCAGCCGCGTCAGTTCGTCGGCCGTGTCGGCGACCCATGCGGGCGGCGCGGCGGGCGCCGGAGTCGGTACGGCGGCGATGCCGCGGACTGCGAGCGTCGTGGCGTGCCCCCTGACGGCCGCCGACGGCCCGCCGATGCCCCGGGCCATCGGCGCAGCGATGCCGCGAGCGGCCGTCGCGGCGCCCGTGGACGCCGCGACAGCCGGCGCCGAATGCGACGGCTGCTGCGCGTACGCGCGGCCGGCCAATACGGCGGCCAATACGGCGGCCAATGCGGCGATCAACACGGCCGCCAACACGCCGAAGCGAGACACTGCAACGAAAAGACGCTGGCGGTCAGCGAACATAGATTTCCCCTTGAATCGACCACTCACCGCCGTGCCAGGCGAGCCTTCCGGCGCGCACGCCGGGTTGTTCGAGCAGCGCCGCGACGCGACGCGGCGACACGCCGCCCAGATCGACGCTGAGCGTCCATGTCTGCCAGTCTGGCGGCGGCGGCTGGTGCTCAATTCCAAAACGCGCCATCGGCGTAGCCGGCTCCGGCGCGACCACGCGCACCGGCTCGATCCGCGCATTGCGGCCGAGCGTCTGGAACAGGCTCAACAGCCCGGTGCGCACGCGGTCCGAACCGAGCGGCTCGTCGCCGCCCGCGCGCATGCTCAACGGCACGCTGAGCGTCGCATGGTCGCCCGCCGCGTCGATATGCGCATGCGGCTGTTGCGCGAGCAGAAAATCGATCATCGAGCCGTTGCGACTCCACGTGTAAGTCGCGGCATTCGGCGTGCACACGTACTGGTCGAGCGCCCAGCCGCCCGCCGACATGGTCGTGAACGCGTCCAGACACGTGCGCACGAATTCGGTCGGACGTGGCTGCCCGACCCACGGATGCACAGGCAGCTCCGGCGACCGGGCACGAGACAGATTCATCCGCACGCGCTGCGCCGCTTCGCGCTCGCGCTCGAGTTCACGCTGATGCCCGATGTAGATCCACACGGCCGCGATCACCACCGCGAGGCCCGCGGCCGCGGCCGCCAGCAACAGCGGCTGCGGCACCGTCGCGCGGGTCGGCCCGAGCCGCAGCCAGCGCGCCACGCGCGGCTTGCCGTGGCGATGCGGGAACAGCTGGTCGATCGTGCGCGGATAGAAGTTGTGATAGCCGTCGGCTTCGAGCTCCGGCTCGCCGATCACCGCGTTCCATCCGCCGAGCGAATAATCGGCTGCGAGGCGGTCGAGCACCTGATCGCGCGTGCCGGCCATGTCGCCGTTCGGCAGGAACAGGCCGTCGCGCACCGCGAAATACACCCACACGCCGTCCGGCAGCTTGAACGCGCCGAGCCAGTTCGGCGCGGGCTGCTGCCGGCCGTCGTAGTACGCGCCTTCGACCGCGATCGTCTTCGACACCATCGCGCCGAGCGAGAACAGGCCGGCGCGCGCGCCGTCGACCCGGTTCGCGAAGCCCGCCATCGCCGCGCCGCGGTCGATGCGCATCACCATCAGGTCGAAGTTCAGCTGCCGCCCTAGCGCGAACGCTTCCTTGCGCAACTCGCGCCGACGCGACAGCGACTGCCAGAACAGCCCGCAGATGAAGCGGTGCCGGTTGATCTCGGTGATATGGAGCGCCATGGCGAAATATCGTCGTCAGACACCGGCCGTCAGTACCGGCGTAACCAGGATGACGATCACTTCACGCGAGTGCGACGCGTTCACGCCGCCGCCCAGCACCGGATTGGCCGGCGTGCCAATGCCCTGCTGGTCGGCGTCGTCGGCCATGCCCTCGTAGCCGCTCAACACGAGTGTCTGGCCCGACTTGATCGCGACGCGCTGCAGGAAGTTGCGCGTCTCGACTTCCGGCACCTGGATCTGCGCTCCACCGCTGCCGACGCTCGTCAGCCCCAGTAGTTGCGACAGATTCGTATAGAACTCCATCATCACGGTGCCGTCGTCGAGCACGTGCGGCAGCAGCGTCAGGTTGAAGCCCGTCGTCACAGTGCCCGCGGTCAGCGCGGTCTGCGAGCCGACGTTCGCGGCCAGCGTCGTCGAGATCTGCGCGAGATAGCCCTGCTGGGTCGCGACCTGCACCGGCACCGGCTGGTCGTTGAGCGTCGTGACCGACGCCGAAGTCGTGCGCCGCACCGTGCCCTGGTCGGACAGCGCGCTGATCATTGCGGTCGTGCCGGACGCGCGGCTCGACGGCGAGATCACCGACGCCGAGAACTGCACCGGCGTGGTCGCGAGCGTCGGGAACGTGTTGGTGATCCCGAAGCGCGAGCCGAGCGCCTGATACACGAGGCCCCAGTTGATCCCGTAGTTGTCGCTCTTGCTGAGTGTCACGTTCAGCACGGTCACGTTGACCAGCACCTGGCGCGACAGCACCTTGTTCTCCTGGCCCATGAACGACGCCACGCGATCGAGCACGTCGGGCGTATCGGTCACCGCGATCGAACCGGTGGCCGGCGACGGCACCACGCTGCCGTACGGCGACAGCATCGATTTGATCGACTGCTCGAGGCTGCTGAACACCGACAGTTGCGTCGTGATGTTCGTCTCGGCGGAGTTGTTCGACGACACGGTCGGCGTCGAGCCGGAGCCTCCGCCCCCGCCGCCCTGACCGCCGCCGGCGCCGCTGCCGCCCGTGCCGCCGCCACCGCTGCTGCCCTGGTCGTTGGTCGCCGCACTGAGCACGTCCGCGTTGAGCTTCGTGTCGCCCGGCACCGACGCGACCTGGAACACCTTCGTGTCCGTGAAGAAGAAAACGATCTTGCCATCGGCGAACTTCCACGACACGCCGAGGCGCGAGCACGCGGTGTCGAGCAAGCCCTTCAGCGTGCCGTCGCGATAGCTGATCTGCACCTCCGGCACGACCGCGCCCGAGCGCTCCGCCGTGCCCCGGATCGTGCGTCCGCCCGCGAGCATGCCCGGCGGCAGCGGCGGCACGCCGCCGCCCGCCGACGCGCGCGCGGCCGCCGTATTGCCGGTCGCGCCGACGCCCAGCGCGCGCAGCGCGGCCGTATCCGCGTTCGCCGCGACCTGGGTCGGCACGCCGGTCAATTGCGTGATGCGCGCAGCGAACGCGTGCAGCGACGGAATCGTGCGCTCGAAGCTCACCGGCTGGTCGAACAGCGCCGGCAGACGCTCGACCTGCGCGACGCCGACCTGGGTGCCCGACAGCCACAGGCCGTTGTTCGTGATGACGCTGTCGTCGTCGCCGGACGCATTCGAGCCGGCGCGCATGCGCCCGAGTTCCGTTTCCGCACGCGCGGTATCGGTTGCAGCGTCGCGCTTGATCCCGCTCAGCACGCCCGTACAGCCTGACAGCACGCACG
>Ga0164242_10007023_pt1 | contig 12341 bp, 13 predicted proteins | sample OricomgcompostMG_FD_108783 | JGI IMG/M metagenome (GOLD analysis project Ga0164242, IMG submission 108783) | Miracle-Growth compost microbial communities from Emeryville, California, USA - Original compost - Miracle growth compost (MG) ... | reverse complement strand
CGTCACGGGCACGCTCGGCAAGGCGCTCGGCGGCGCGTCCGGCGGCTATGTCGCGGCGAAGAACGAAATCGTCGAACTGCTGCGTCAGCGTTCGCGGCCGTACTTGTTCTCGAATACGCTCACGCCGTCCATTGCCGCCGCGTCGCTGACGGTGCTCGAACTGATCGGGAGCGACGAGGGCGCGTCGTTGCGCTCGCGGGTGCGCGCGAACGGCGCGCATTTCCGCCGCGAGATGAGCGCGCTCGGTTTCGCGCTCGTGCCAGGCGAACATCCGATCATCCCGGTGATGCTCGGCGACGCGCAGATCGCGTCGAAGATGGCGGACGCGCTGCTGCTTGAGGGCGTCTATGTGATCGGCTTTTCGTATCCGGTCGTGCCGAAGGGGCGCGCGCGCATCCGCACGCAGATGAGCGCCGCGCATACGCCTGAGCAGATCGATCGGGCGGTCGCCGCGTTCGCGCGGGTGGGCCGCCGCCTCGGCGTGATCTGAACGACCCCCCGACCACGTGGACGCAACGACATGAAAGCACTCGCCAAACTCGAACGTGCACCGGGCCTCACGCTCACGCGCGTGAAGCGGCCCGAAGTCGGCCACAACGACGTGATGATCCGCATTCGCCGCACGGCGATCTGCGGCACCGACATCCATATCTGGAAATGGGACGACTGGGCGCAGAAGACGATCCCCGTGCCGATGCACGTCGGTCATGAGTACGTCGGCGAGATCGTCGAGATGGGGCAGGAGGTGCGTGGCTTCGAGATCGGCGACCGGGTTTCGGGGGAAGGTCACATCACCTGCGGGTTCTGCCGCAACTGTCGAGCCGGGCGCCGGCATCTGTGCCGCAATACGGTGGGCGTCGGCGTGAATCGCGAGGGCGCGTTCGCCGAGTATCTGGTGATTCCCGCGTTCAACGCGTTCCGGATTCCACCGGAAATTTCCGATGACCTCGCGGCGATCTTCGATCCGTTCGGCAATGCCACGCACACCGCGCTCTCGTTCAACCTCGTGGGCGAAGACGTACTGATCACGGGCGCCGGGCCGATCGGCATCATGGCGGTCGCCATCGCGAGGCACGTCGGCGCGCGCAACGTGGTGATCACCGACGTCAACGACTACCGGCTGCAGCTCGCGCGCACGATGGGAGCCACGCGCGCGGTCAACGTGACGCGCGAGTCGCTGGGCGACGTGATGGCCGACCTGCAGATGGCCGAGGGCTTCGACGTCGGCCTCGAAATGTCCGGCGTGCCGGACGCGTTCACCGCACTGCTCGAGGCGATGAACCACGGCGGCAAGGTCGCGCTGCTCGGCATTCCGCCCGCGAAAACCGCGATCGACTGGAACCAGGTGATCTTCAAGGGGCTCGAGATCAAGGGCATCTATGGCCGCGAGATGTTCGAGACCTGGTACAAGATGGTCGCGATGCTGCAAAGCGGACTCGACCTGTCGCCGGTCATCACGCACCGCTTCAACGTGGAAGAGTACGAAAAAGGCTTCGCGGCGATGCTCTCGGGCGAGAGCGGCAAGGTGATACTCGACTGGGCCGCCTAGGTCCCGCGCTCCGAGGTCCTTGCTTACGGCGCCGCGGCGGGCTTCTCGAACTCGGCTTCGATGCGCACGGCAATATCGTCGCCGACCGCCGGAAACCACCTGGCAAGACCGAACTGTGCGCGGCTGAAGTGGCCGCGCGCGGAGAATCCCAGCGTCGGTTGCTTTGTCAGCGGATTCGGTGCATAGCCGTTGAACGTCACGTCGAGCGTGACCGGACGCGTGACGCCGTGTATCGTCAGATCGCCGGTGAGCGTGCCGCGCGCGTCGCCGGTGCGCTCGAACCTCGTGCCGACGAAACGGATCTGCGGATACCGGCCGGCGTCCAGCATGTCCTTGCCTTTCACCAGCTTGTCGAGCGCCGGGACGTTCGTATCGACACTGGCCGCGTCGATCGTCGCTTCGACCGTCGAATGCTCGAGGCCGCCTTCCTGCCAGTCCAGTTGCGCGTTCACCCGATCGAAGCGCATCACGAAGCGCGAGTAGCCAAAGTGCTCGACGTCGAACGTCACGCTCCAGTGATGCGGGTCCAGCTGGTAGCGTCCGGCGCTCACGCGCGACTCGACGGGACTCACGTGATGCGTGACGACGCGCAGCGGCGTGCACGCGCTGAGCGCACAGGCGGCCAGCACGAGCCCGTAGCCGGTAGCGCGCCGGCAGCGGGCGCGAACGGTTAAAAGAACTGGCTTGTGCATCGCACTTTTCCCTGGTCCATCCGGTGGAGCGTGTCACGATACCGCAGTTCGCGCGTCGCTTGACAAGGTGGAACGATCGTTCTACATTCCGCGCTACGGAGAACGATCGTTCCACCACCGTGCGCGAGCGCGGAGCTTTAGCCACCACCGACGGAGCCCCTTGAACGCATCCCCACAGCCCACCGGCGCCGCGCAGCCCGATGCACGCGAACGCCTGCTCGACGCCGCGGAGTCGCTGATCTATGCGGGCGGCATTCACGCAACCGGCGTCGATGCCATCGTGCGCGCGGCGGGTGCCGCGCGCAAGAGCTTCTATACGTGGTTCGAATCGAAGGAGGCGCTCGTCGTCGCCGCGCTCAGGCGTCGCGACGAGCGCTGGATGCGCTGGTTCGTCGACCGCACGCTCGCACGCGGACGTACGCCGCGCGCGCGTCTTCTCGCCATGTTCGACGTGCTGGGCGAGTGGTTCGTATCCGATGGCTTTCACGGCTGCGCGTTCCTGAACGCCGCGGGCGAGATCGGGGCGTGCGACGACCCGGTGCGCATCGTCGCGCGCGAACACAAGGCACGTCTTTTGGCATTCGTGCGCGAAGTGTGCGACGCGTTCGCCGTGTCGGCCGGTGCCGACCGGCGGTTTGCCGCGCGGCTCGCGCGCCAGTGGCTGATTCTGATCGACGGCGCGATCGGCGTCGCGCTCGTCAGCGGCGACGCCGATGCCGCATCCGATGCGCGCGCGGCCGCGCAGCAGTTGCTGGAGGCAGCCGCGAGTCGTTCCACCGGTAGCGCGCCCGGTCGTGCCATTCCGCGGCCGCCCGGTCGGCGCGCCGCCCGTCAGCGAGGAGAGCAAGCATGAGCGATGCAGTTGAAGTCCGTCCGCCGGTTCCGCCGTTCACGCGCGAGACCGCGATCCAGAAAGTGCGAGCCGCGGAGGACGGCTGGAACACGCGCGATCCGCAGCGCGTGTCGCTCGCGTACACGCCGGGCAGCATCTGGCGTAACCGCGCGGAGTTCGTGACGGGCCGCGCGGCGATCGTCGCGTTCCTCACGCGCAAGTGGGCTCGCGAACTCGACTACCGCCTGATCAAGGAGCTGTGGGCGTTCACGGACAACCGTATCGCGGTGCGGTTCGCGTACGAGTGGCATGACGATTCCAACCACTGGTATCGCTCGTACGGCAACGAGAACTGGGAATTCGACGCGAACGGCCTGATGGCGCGCCGCCATGCAAGCATCAACGATCTGCCGATCGGCGACGGCGATCGTCTGTTCCACTGGCCGGCCGGCCGGCGGCCGGACGACCATCCGGGACTCGGCGAACTGGGCCTCTGACCACGGGCACGGGGGATTCATGCGTCCGACTCATGGCTTCGATATGATCGCCGTCGGCGCGCACACGGCGGCGACGTAGCGCCATCCGAAGGACTTCCGCGCGCATCGGCCGTTATCGTCCGGTACGGTGCGCGTCGCGCTATTCGAACAACAACGCGCCGTCGCCGGCAGGCCGGCGCCGGATCTGCGATGGAGAACCCATGCATCGGGTATGCAACGGCCGGGGCGGCACGAACAAAACGATACTGAAGGCCGCGATCGGCGGCGCCATGCTGCTTGGCGCCGCCGCGCATGCCGAGGCCGCCGGCTGGTGTAGCGGCGGCGTGTGGGTCGACGCGATGGTCGCGTCGTACCACATCGATCCGGCTCCGGATACGAACTTCGAACAGTTCAACCCGGGGCTCGGCATCGAATGCTGGCCGAGCGACCAGTGGGCGCTGACCGCCGGCGGCTTTCGCAATTCGCTGCGACGGCCGTCGTGGTACGCCGGCGGGGTGTGGGCGCCCGAATTCCTGCATTGGGGCTTCGTGCGCCTCGCCGCGATGGGCGGCATCATCTCCGGCTACAACTACGGCAACTGGGGGCTTGGGCGCCATCACTCGGTCGGGCCGGTGGCGGCGCCGGTCGTGATGGTCACGTACAGGCGTGTCGGCGTCAACGTGATCGTCGTGCCGCCGATTCCGTCCGACAATCTGCCGTTCACCCTCGGCTTCCAGGTCAAATACCGGTTCTAGGGGCGTCGTCTCCGGGAACCCGGCGGTGAGCGGATCCGGGATGGTGAGGATTTCCAGGAGACAAGACTCGAGTCGGCCCGCGGGGGGTAGTCCCCGGGCCGGTCCCACCATGCCTCGGTGATCCGCGCACCGACCTACCGGTGATACTTGGCATCCACCTCGTTGATCGCCTTCACGTTGCCCGCGCTGCGCCCGTTCTCGTCGAAGGTGTTCGCGAGGAAAGCATCTGCGATCGTTTTGGCCACTTCGGGGCCGATCACGCGAGAGCCCATCGTGATGATCTGCGCGTTGTTCGAAAGCGCGGCGCGTTCCGCGGAGTAGGTGTCGTGGCACAGCGCGGCGCGAATGCCGGGCACCTTGTTCGCGGAAATACTGACGCCGATGCCCGTGCCGCACACGAGAATGGCCCGGTCGTATTCGCCGCCGATCACGCCGGATGCCACGCGGTCCGAGAGATTGGCGTAGAACTCGTTCGGATTCGATTCGTTGTTCGAAACTTCGAACACTTCGAAGCGATCCTTCAGATAATCGGCGAGCACACGGGCCAGTCCCACGCCGGCGCTGTCGCCTCCAATGGCTACTTTCATGAGGATCTCCTGGAGATGGAGGGTTGCAGGCAGGCGCCGGGGGTCATAGCACTGCCCCGACGCGCTTCAGTATGTCCAGATAGCCGCCGACGTTCCAGGCCGAACGCCCGATGAACAGCCCGTCGATATTCGGGCGAGCGGCGAGCTCGGCGCAGTTCTCCGGATTGACGGAGCCGCCGTACAGGCAAGGTATGCGGCGACCGAGCACCTCCTGCGCCACCTGGCTGATTTCCGCCTGGCGCGCATCGGCGTAATCGGGGCTCGCGGGAATGCCGTGTTCCCCGATGGCCCACACCGGCTCGTAGGCGAGCAGAATCGGCGCGGCGTGCTGTGCGGGGCTCAGCCGTGCCAGTGCCCCGCGTACCTCGGTAGCGAGCACCTCCGTGGCGCGGCCGCTTTGCTTGTCGGCGAGGGTCTCGCCGATGCAGATCAACGGCGTCAGCCCATGGCGCACGGCCGCCTCGACCTTGAGACCGACGGTCTCGTCGGTCTCGCCGAAGTGCTCGCGCCGCTCCGAATGGCCGAGTTCGACGAGATCCATTCCGCAATCGACCAGCATCGGCGGGGAGATCTCGCCGGTCCACGCACCGTGGTCCGCCCAATGCATGTTTTGCGCACCGACCTTGACGTCGGTCTCGGCAAGGATCGATTTGACTTCCCGGATCGCGGTAAACGGGGGAATGACGAAGCACTGAATTCGCGGGTCGTCGGTGCTCGCGAGCAGCCCCTCGGCGAAAGCGATCGCTTCCGCCAGAGTCTTGTTCATCTTCCAGCTGGTACCGACCCAGAACAGGGAATCAGGCATGTTGCGTTGTCAGCAGAGGGTCTTGCGATTCAGATTCGGGCCGCGTGTCGCGCCGGAACTGGCCGTGCCGGCCCCGGCGCGCGCGGATGAAAAACGCGAGGCCTCGTAAAAGGACGAGGGCCTCGCCTTCGACTTACTTCGACAGCACGAACGGCGCGGTGTACTTCGAGACATTCGCCTTGGTGATCAGCACGCAGTCGAACAGTTGCTTCTCGCTCGCGGCGCCGGTCTTGCCGGTCTTCAGGAAGTGGTCGGCTTCCTCCACCGCCTTGGCGGAGAACACGGCGACCGGTTGCAGCACCGTGTATTGCAACTCGCCCGCCTTGACAGCCTCGACCGCCGCCGGCGAACCGTCGAAGCCACCGACCTTCACGCTCTTGAGCTTGCCGGCCTGCTTGAGCGCGGCAATCGCGCCCAGCGCCATTTCGTCATTGCCGCTGATTATGCCGATCACGTCCGGATGCGCCTGCAGCAGGCTCTGCGTCGCGTTGAAACCCTGCGTGCGGTCCCAGTTGGCGACCTGCGAACCGACCATCTTCAGGTCGGGATACTGGCTCAGCACCGACTTGTAGCCGTTGGAACGCGTCGCCGCGTTGTTGTCGGACGGCGCGCCGAGCAGTTCCACGTAATTGCCCTTCGAGCCGACATCCTTGACCCATTGCTGAGCGCCGAGCGCCGCGCCTTGTGCGTTGTTCGAAACCAGCTGCGCCTTGGCGAGGCCCGGCTGATTGATTTCCGCATTGACGAGGAACACCGGGATATGCGCGGCGATCGCCTTCTTCACGGCGCCGATGGACCCGCTCGCATTGGCCGGGTCGAGAATGATCGCGACCGACTTGTTGGTGATGGCGGTGTCGATCTGCTGGCTTTCGGTGTTCGTGTCGCCCTTCGACGCGGAGACGTTGGTGGTGTAGCCGAGCTTCTTCGCCTCGGCGGAGGCGATGTTGCCCTCGGCGAGCCAGTACGGGTTCGAGGGATCGTTGACGATGATGCTGATCAGGCCGCCCGCAGCATGAGCTTGCCCCGCGAACAGGGGCGCGGCCAGGGCGACGGCGGCAAGCATGATGGTCTTTGTCTTCATGGTCATGGAGTGTCTCTTTCTTGGGTTAGTGTTGGGCTTCAAATGCTCTTCCTGCGTGCCGGGCGTCCCGGTCATGCCTTGCCGCCTCCTTGCGGCGAAGCCAGTTGGCCACCAGTCGGCGTGGGACGCTTGACGCGGCGGCGATATTGAATGGCGTTCAGCAACACCGCGAGGACGATGACCGCGCCGGTGAATACGGTTTGCCAGTAAGACGAGATGCCGATGATCACGAGACCGTCGGACAGAAAGCCGATCACGAACGCACCGAGCAGCGTGCCGCGGATATTGCCGGTGCCGCCCATCAGTGACGCGCCGCCGATCACCACGGCGGCGATCGCGGTCAGTTCGTAGCTCGTGCCGGCGGTCGGGCCGGCGGAAGTCAGTTGCGAGGACAGGATCAGGCCGGCGATCGCGGCGCAGATACCCGAGAGCATGTAGACGCTGATCTGCACGCGCTTGACCGGCACCCCGGAGAGCTCGGCCGCGCGAGCGTTGCCGCCCGACGCGTAAAGCCAGCGGCCGAATGCCGAGCGGTTCAGGGCGATACTGCAGAGCAGGGCGATGACGGCCAGGATCACCACGCCCACCGGCACGTGGAAAAGCCGGTCGAAACCCAGCCAGTCGAAACCGGTATTGCCCAGGTCCGCCTGTCCCCCGAGATTGTTATAGGTCAGGCCGTTGGTCATGAGGAGCGCGAATCCGCGCACGACGTACATCACGCCAAGCGTGGCGACGAAGGCCGGCACCCTGAAGCGCGCGATGAGCACCCCGTTGACGAGGCCGATGAAAGCGCCGAGCGCGCAGCACAGCACCACCACGACCCAGACCGACGGATACAGCACGACACCGAACAGCTTCAGCGTCACGCCCTGCATGAAGAAGCCCGCGACGACGCCCGAGAGCCCGAGCGTGGAGCCGACCGAGAGGTCGATCCCGCCGTTGATGATCACGAGCAGCATGCCGATCGCGAGGATCCCATAGATGGCCACATGCGAGGCCATCGTCAGGAAGTTTTCCACGGCAAAATAATTGGGCGACAGAAGCGAAAAGATGATGATGATGGCGATCAGCGCGAAGAACGCACGTCCTTCGAGCAGCACCTTCCCAAGGTCGAACCCTTCCCCGGACCGGGCGGAGCGGTTCGATCCCGATGTTTTGGCGGCGTCGTTCATTTCAATGTCTCCTGGCATTCCTGTAATCAGGCGACGATGGCTTCGCCCGAGGCGGCCATGATGTCGTCCTTGTTGGCGTCGGGGCCGAATTCGGCGGAAATCTTGCCGCGTCGCATGACGATGATGCGATGCGCGACGCTCAGGCATTCGCCCACTTCCGACGTCGAATACACCACGGCCAGCCCTTTCCTGGCGTTCTCGGCGAGCAGGCGAAACACCTCGGCCTTCGCGCCGATGTCGATGCCGCGGCTGGGCTCGTCGAGCAGGATCACCTTCGGCCCCGTCGCGAGCATCTTGCCGATCACCACCTTCTGCTGATTGCCGCCGGACAGCGACCGGATCGACGCGGCCGCTCCCGCCGTCTTGACGTGCACGTTGCGGATCGACTCGTCGACGAGCTCGCGCTCGGTAGGCGGCGAGATCAGCAGCCCTCGCACGAACGCGCCGATGCTCGCGAGCGACAGGTTCGAGCCGACGCTCATGGTCGGCACGAGGCCGTCGCGCTGGCGATCTTCCGGCACCAGCACGAGACCCTTCGCGATACGTTCGGCGATGCCGAGCGTTGCCATGTCCTGGCCTTCGAGAAGGACCTTTCCGCTCGTGATCGGCAGGCGCCTGCGACCGGCCACGGCCTCGAGCAACTCGGTGCGCCCCGCGCCCATCAATCCGTAGATGCAGACGATCTCGCCCGCGCGCACCTTGAGCGACAGATGGTCGACCACCGATGCGCCCGCGCCGGCTTCGTCGGCCACGCTGAGATCGTCGATGTCGAGCGCGACCTCGCCGAATGCGTAGCCCGTCGGCGCCGACCCGAGATCGAAGCTGTCGCCGACCATGTTGCGCACGATCCATCCGAGGTCGATGTCCTTCCTCTCGGCCGTGGCGGTGATCCTGCCGTCGCGCAACACCACGGCGTAGTCGGTGACCTGCAACGCCTCCTCGAGATGGTGCGAGATGTAGACGATCGACACGCCGCGGCTCGTCAGGTCGCGAATCACCTTGAAGAGCACCTCGACTTCAGAGGCGCTCAGCGCCGAAGTCGGCTCATCCATGATCAGAATGCGCGAGTCGACGGAAAGCGCGCGGGCGATCTCGACCACCTGCTGCTGGCCGAGGCGCAGTTCGTGAACCGGCGTCATCGGGTCGATCTCTTCTTCGAGATCGGCCATGAGCGCCTGGGTCTGCCGCGCTTCCTCGGCGAAGTTCACGCCGGTCGGCGTGCGCAACTCGCGTCCCATGAAGATGTTGTCGCGCACGCTCAGGTTGGGCGCGAGGCTCAGCTCCTGGTGGATGATCGAAATGCCGTGGTCGCGCGCGTCGCTCGACGAGGCGAAGGCGACTGGCCGTCCGTCGAGTTCGATCTCGCCGGACGTCGGTTTTTCCACCCCGGAGAGAATCTTCATCAAGGTCGACTTGCCGGCGCCGTTTTCGCCGAACAGGGTCGTGACCTTGCCGCGATGGATCTCGAAGTTCACGCCTTTCAGCGCATGCACGCCACCATACGATTTGACGATATCGCGTGCGGACAGCAGCACGCCGTCCTTCGTCGGGGCCTCTGTGGCAGTCTGGGTCGCAGTCGTCATTTTTTGACTTCCAGCGTCGCGGGGGTGACGAGCCAGCCGTTCGGATTGATCAGCTGGAACACGCCGACGACCGAGATGGTCTTGCCCGTCAATTTGGTGGTATCGATCTTCGACAGAACTTCTTTCTTCATCTCCGCATTGATCGCGTAGCCGGCGTTCTGATAGTCGATCTGATTCGTGAACTGTCCGAAGCTGATGTCGCCGGTGGCGTCGCGCAGGTCCGTACCGTTGATGGCCGGCCCCGTCTGCACGCGGATCACGAGCGAGTCGGGCACACCGGGCACCTTCACTTCATAGACGCCGGAATCTTCCTTGCCTGCCACGCCGGTGAACTTCACCGACATCTCGGGACCGATGCCGCCGCCCGCGACACCGTACTGCTTGCCCGCCGCGTCCGAATCTTTGGCGATGGCCGCCGCCAGCGTGGCGGCATCGACCGCGCGCTTTTCGATCGCCGCCTGCGTCTTGGGAAACTGCTTCTTGCCGTAAGCGGCCGGCTCGAATTCCTTCGTCTGCGAGTCCGTATCGGATCCGATCTTGACGACCTTCGTGCTCATCGCCATCGCGACCAGCAGAACCACGAGCAGCACCACTTCGATCGCGAGACGCATGTTGCGCCGCGAGCGACCCTTCCTCGATTGAACGATCGTATTCATTGGCACACCTTCCTTCCGTCGTGGCGACGGCATTGCCGGCCGTTTGCCCATTCAGTCCGTCTCATGTCTTCTCCAGTCTTCCGCAATCACATTGAGCACCATCGCCGCCGATGCCGCGCCCGGATCCATGTGTCCGAGGCTGCGTTCGCCGAGGCGCGACGATCGTCCCTTGGTCGCCACCATCGATTTCGTGGACTCGGCGCCCGCCGTTGCCGCCTCGCGTACGCGAGCCATGATCTCGCGCACCGGCAACCCGTCCGCCATGCCCTGTTCGACGGCCGCGGCCGCGGGTGCCCAGACGTCCACCATGGTCTTTTCGCCGACTTCGGCCTTGCCGCGCGAGCGGATGCCTTCGGCCATCGCGACGATCAGGCCCGGCGCCTCGTCGAGCGGCAATTCGCAGCGCTCACCGGCCGCCTTCGCCGCGCGCATGAAGGCGGTCGCGTATAGCGGTCCGCTCGAAGCGCCGACTGCATTCAGGAAGGCTTTGGCCGCCGCGTTGAACTGATCGGCAACGGTGGCTTCGGCCGACAGCGCGTCGATCGCTTTCGCGGCGGCGGTAAAGCCCTTGTCCATCGCAATGCCGTGGTCCGCATCGCCGATCGCGCCGTCGAGCCGGCACAGCTCGTCCCGCGCGGCCGCGATGGTGCCCGCGAGTTCGCCGAAAAGGCGCGCGATGTCGGCCGTCGTCAGGGTGCGCATCGTGCCTCCCGCTGCTGAAACATCGCGCATTCGCACGGGTGATCGAGAAGGCGCTGGAGTTCGTCGTCGAGATGCATGACGGTGATCGACGCGCCCGCCATTTCGAGCGAGGTGCACAGCGGTCCGACCAGCGTGCGATGCACGACGAGGCCCGCTTGCGCCAGCCGTTGCGCGACGCGACGGTTGAGGATGTAAAGCTCCATCAACGGCGTCGAGCCGAGCGAGTTCACGAGAACGGCCACGCGATCGCCGCTCGCCGCGTCCATCTCCGCGAGGATCGCGTCCATGATCTCGTCGGTGACGGCATCGGCGGGGCGCAACGCCTCGCGGCGCATTCCGGGCTCGCCGTGAATGCCCATGCCGATTTCCATCTCGCCGGTCGCGATCTCGAAGTTGGGGCGACGCGTCTGCGGCAGCGAACACGGTGCGAGGGCCACGCCCAGCGTGTAGGTGCGCGCGTTGGCGTGGCGCGCGACGCGCTCGACTTCGTCGAGCGGCATCATCAGATCGGCCGCTGCGCCCGCGGCCTTGAAGATGAACACGTTGCCCGCCACGCCGCGCCGTGTCTCGCGTTTGTCGCGCGACGCGGAGGCGATGTCATCGGTCGTCAGCACCGTGCGCGCCTCGACGCCTTCGAGTTCGAGCATCTCGGTGGCCATGTCGAAGTTCATGACGTCGCCGGCATAGTTGCCGTACATGAACAGCACGCCCGCGCCGCCATGCGCGGCAAGCGCCGCGTCGACGGCGGGCTGCGGCGGCGGGGACGCGAAGACGTTGCCGATCACCGCGGCATCGGCGAGTCCCTTGCCGACGAAGCCCACGAAGGTCGGTTCGTGGCCCGAGCCGCCGCCGATCACCAGCGCCACCTTGCCTTCGCGCGGCCCGTTGCGCGCGATGATCGCGCGCGGCGCATCGTCGTTGCGCGTCAGCAGATCGCCGTGGGCGGCCATGATGCCTTCCAGCATCTCGTCGACGGCGGCGTCGCCGTCGTTGATCAGTTTCTGTGTCATCGTGCCGTGCATCGTCTGATCCCTCAGATGTTGAGATCGGCCGCGCCGGTATCGAAATGCGGAGCCCAGAACGCCACGGATTCGGCCATCTGCGCGACGACCTGCCGGTCGGTCGGCTCGCGCTCCTTGAACGACAACTCGAGACAGATCTCGTTGTCACGTCCGCCGCCTTCGCGAAGCGCCTTGATCAGCGGCTCCGGCTGAATGCGGCCGCGCGCGTTGAACTCGGCGGTGAAGGGCCGGTGGCCGCCCTTGTCCATGAGCGACTGCTTGATATGGATGATCGGCGAGACGCGCGGCACGGCGCGCGCCCAGGCGTAGGGGTCGTAGTCGTCCGGGTTGGGGCTCGTGACGTCGCCGTGATCGATATCGGCCATCATCCACATGGGGATCGCCATGTTCGCGGCGCTCAACTGGTCCTGCAACGCCATGCACGCGGCG
>Ga0164242_10007022_pt1 | contig 12341 bp, 8 predicted proteins | sample OricomgcompostMG_FD_108783 | JGI IMG/M metagenome (GOLD analysis project Ga0164242, IMG submission 108783) | Miracle-Growth compost microbial communities from Emeryville, California, USA - Original compost - Miracle growth compost (MG) ... | reverse complement strand
GCGCGCCTCGATGCGATGCCGAACGGCTTGCTGACGCCGATCGCGCGCGCCGAACTCTATCTCGCGAAAGGCTCGCCGAAGGTCGACGCGGCCGATCTGGTCCTTCTGCTCACGAACAATCGCGAATTGCCCGAGGCGGATCAACTCGCCCGCCTCGCCCGCGCGCGTGGCGCCGATTCGATCCCCGCTTTGCCCACCGAGAATGATCTCTATCGCATGCCCAGCGCGCCGCGTCGGCAAACGGCCCGCTCGTTGAAAAGCGACGCCGCTGCCGCCGCGCTCGGCGCGAAAATCGTGCCGCTCATCAAGAATGACAGCCCCTCGGCGGCCGAAGCGCTGCTGATCGATGCCGAGGGTCAGCTCACGCCCGAGGCGCGCACCGAATGGCAGCAGCGCGTCGCCTGGTCCTATTTCCTCACCGGCGACGACGCCTCCGCGCGCCGCCTCGCCGCTCGCGCCGCCGCCGGCAGCGGCGACTGGACGGTGCAGGCGAACTGGGTCGCGGGCCTCGCCGCCTGGCGCCAGCGCGATTATGCCGCCGCCAGCGCCGCCTTCGGCGCGGTCGCCGCGCACTCGCGCGATCCCGAGATGACGGCAGCCGGCCTGTTCTGGGCGGCGCGGTCGGACATGGCGTCGGGCCATCCCGAATGGGTGGAGGCACGGCTGCGCTCGGCCAGCCGGCTCGGCGAGACTTTCTATGGCCTGCTTGCCTCCGCCTCGCTGGGGATCACCCCGCCGGCGCGCGCGCTTCGCCCCACCTTCGATGCGGCCGACTGGACGAAGCTGTCCACCCTGCCCAATATCCGAATCGCCGCCGCGCTGGCCGAAATTGGCGAAGACAGCCTTGCCGACAGCGTGCTGCGCCATCAGGCCGCGATCGGCAAGGCGCAGGAGCATGAAGCGCTGCTCCACCTCGCCGCACGGCTCCGCCTGCCTTCGACGCAGATATGGCTCGCCCAGCATGCGCCGGCGGGGGCAAGCCTCTCGCCCAACACGCGCTATCCCGCGCCCGCCTGGACGCCGCAGGGCGGCTGGCGGGTCGACAAGGCGCTGGTCTATGCCCATGCGCTTCAGGAATCCCAGTTCCGCGCCGATGTGGTGAGCCCCGCCGGCGCGCGCGGCCTGATGCAGATCATGCCGGCGACCGCCCAGCTCATTTCGCGCCGCCGGGGCGTGCCGCTCGGCTCGCTCGACGATCCCGAAACCAACATGGAATATGGCCAATTCTATCTGGAGCAGCTCCGCGACGCCGCCGGCACCGGCGGGCTGCTGCCCAAGGTGATCGCCGCCTATAATGCCGGGCCGGGCGCGGTGATGAAATGGAACGACCGTCAGCGCGACCGGGGCGATCCGCTGCTCTTCATCGAATCGATTCCTTATTGGGAAACGCGCGGCTATGTCGCGATCGTGCTGCGCAACTATTGGATGTATCAGCGCAGCGAGGGCGAGGCGACCAACAGCCTGAAGGCGATGGCGCAGGGCCTCTGGCCGCGCTTCCCCGGCCTGCCCGGGCGGCTCGCGGTGCGGCTCGACGGCATTGGCGGCATGCAAAGTGCCGATTGATCCTGACCGGACGTTCCTTCCCGTCCGCATCGCCATCCTCACCATTTCCGATACGCGCGAGGCTGCTGACGACCGGTCGGGCGACACGCTCGCGGCGCGGATCGAAGGCGCGGGCCATGTCCTCGCCGATCGCGGAATCGTGAAGGACGAGATCGACCTGATCGTCGCGCGCCTGCATGGCTGGATCGACGACCCGCAAGTGGATTGCGTCATCACCACCGGCGGCACCGGCGTCACCGGCCGCGACGTGACGCCCGAGGCATTCGCGCGCGTACAGGAAAAGGAGATACCCGGCTTCGGCGAGCTGTTCCGCTGGCTCAGCTACCAGACGATCGGCACCTCGACGATCCAGTCGCGCGCCTGCGCCGCCGTCGCGCGCGGCACCTATCTGTTCGCGCTCCCCGGATCGACAGGCGCGGTGAAGGACGCCTGGGACGGCATCCTCGCCACCCAGCTCGACAGCCGCCACCGCCCCTGCAACTTCGTCGAACTGATGCCCCGCCTGCGGGAATAGGATCGTCCGTCGAGCGGCAGCGGCGCGGCGAGGATGCGCCACGGCATCACCCCCGACGCAACGATGCCCGCCAATCCGGCGAGCATCGTGCGGGCGGGGACAGGGGCCGTGGCGAACGCGGCCGGCGTCACGCGCCTTGTGGCGCCGGATCGCCCCAGCCGCCGCCGGGTCGCCTGCTCTTGGGGATCGAGGAACCACCCGTCCCCATCTCGATCGGGCGGCGCTTGCTCGCATCCTCGCGGCCGATATCCTCGCCGCGAATGGCGCGCTTCGCCTCGTCGCCCGTCAGCGTCTCATATTCGAGAAGCGCGCCGGCGAGGCGATGCAGCTCGTCCAGATTGTCGGTCAGCACGCGGCGCGCGGTCGCCTCCGCCTCTTCGATCAGGAAACGGATTTCCTGATCGATCAGCCGCGCCGTCTCCTCCGACATGTTCTGCGCGCGCGACACCGAATGGCCGAGGAACACCTCATCCTGATTGTCGCGATAGCGCAGCCAGCCGAGCTTTTCGGACATGCCATATTCCATCACCATCGAACGGGCGAGGTCGGTCGCTTGCTGGATGTCGTTGGACGCACCGGTATTGAGCGCTTCCTCGCCATAGATGAGCTGTTCGGCGATCCGGCCGCCGAAGCAGAGCGCGAGCCGCGCCTTCATCTGCTTCATCGTCATCGAATAACGGTCGCGCTCGGGCAGGTTCCACGTCACGCCCAGCGCGCGGCCGCGCGGAATGATCGTCACCTTGTGCAGCGGGTCGCAGCCGGGAACGTGCAGCGACACCAGCGCATGGCCCGATTCGTGATAGGCGGTCGCCTTCTTCTCGTCCTCGGTCATCGCCATGGACTTGCGCTCTGCGCCCATCATCACCTTGTCCTTCGCCTCCTCGAACTCGCGCATGGCGACGAGGCGCTTGCCCTTGCGGGCGGCCAGCAAGGCGGCTTCGTTGACGAGGTTGGCGAGATCGGCGCCCGAAAAGCCCGGCGTCCCGCGCGCGATGGTGCGCGCATCAACGTCGGGAGCAACCGGCGTCTTCTTCATATGGACGAGCAGGATCTTCTCTCGCCCCTCGATATCGGGACGCGGCACGACGACCTGCCGATCGAAACGGCCCGGACGCAGCAGCGCGGGATCGAGCACGTCGGGCCGGTTGGTCGCCGCGACGATGATGATGCCCTCATTCGCCTCGAAACCGTCCATCTCCACCAGAAGCTGGTTCAGCGTCTGCTCGCGCTCGTCATTGCCGTTGCCGAGGCCTGCGCCGCGGTGACGGCCGACGGCGTCGATTTCGTCGATGAAGACGATGCAGGGCGCGTTCTTCTTCGCCTGCTCGAACATGTCGCGCACGCGGCTCGCGCCGACGCCGACGAACATCTCGACGAAATCGGAGCCCGAGATGGTGAAGAAAGGCACGTTCGCCTCACCCGCGATCGCGCGGGCGAGCAAGGTCTTGCCGGTGCCGGGTGAGCCGACCAGCAGCGCGCCCTTCGGAATCTTGCCGCCCAGCCGCGCGAAGCGCGTCGGGTCCTTCAGGAAATCGACGATCTCCTGCAATTCCTCGCGCGCCTCGTCGATGCCGGCCACGTCGTCGAAGGTGACGCGGCCCTGCTTCTCGGTCAGCATCTTCGCGCGGCTCTTGCCGAAGCCCATCGCGCCCGATCCGGCATTCTTCTGCATCTGGCGCATCACGAAGAAAGCGATGCCGAGGATCAGCAGGAAGGGCAGCGACTGGTAGAGCATAATCATCCAGAAGCTGGTCTGCTCCTCCGCCTTCGCGCGATAATCGATCCCCGCCGCTGACAGGCGATCGACCAGCCCCGGATCCTTGTTGACGATGATCGTCGAGAAGGGCTTGTCGTCGGCCAGCTTGCCGGTGATGACGTCGCCGCTGATGACGAGCGACTTGACCGAACCGTCGCGCACGCGCGCATTGAAATCGGAATAAGCGATCGTGTTCGCCTCGCTCTGGCGTGCGGCGCCATCGAACATCGACACGAACAGGACGAGCGCGAGCAGAATCCCCACCCAGATCAACAGGCTCTTCATCCAGGGATTGCTGCCCCCGCCTTGCGGTTGCTTGTCGTCGTTCATGCGTGCTCCAGCCTTTCCGCCCTGCAAGATAAGCGTTCGCAGGTTAATGGCAATGCAACGCCGTCAATCCTGATGCTTTTGTGAGCCCCGGCGTGGCGGCGCGAGGGTGAAACGCCAGCGTTCGCCGGGTGTTGCGCGCACGCCCGCCAGCGTTCCCGCCGCGCCCGCATCAAGCCGATCGACCAGCCGGTCGAGCCCGTCGCCCTCCCAGACCGGAGAATCGCCCCCTTCGCCGCTGAGCTGGCCGAGCGCGCGCGCCACCAGTCGGCGGCGCGTCTCGCGCGGCAGGCCGGCGGCGTCGACCGTCACCGCGCCGCCGGGCGCCTGGATCGCGCGGCTGCGCCACGCTTCGTCCGCGAGCCATTGCAGCGCCGTCTCCGCCTCGCGCAGATTGGTCGCCGCGCGCGCCAGCCGGTCGGCATGAAGCCAGTCCTGCGCAGCGAGCAACGCGCGCGCATGGGTGCGCTCGTAACGCGGATCGGCGTTGGACGGATCGGTGGCGGGGGCGAATCCGTCGGCGATCGTGGCAAGCTCCGTCCGGCTCCAGCCGAGCAGCGGACGGATCAGGCGGGCGCGGCTCGCCCCCCGCACCGGCCAGGGCGCCACCGCGCGCATCGCCGCCAGCCCCGCGACGCCCGATCCGCGCGCCGCGCGCATCAGGAAGCCTTCCGCCACATCGTCGCGCTGATGCGCGGTCGCGACATAGGCAAGGCCCAGTTCGTCGGCCCAACGGCCGAGCAGGGTGTAACGCAGGTCCCGCGCCGCGCTTTGCCCGGAGACGGGCCAGTCCGCCGGGCGTTCGAGGATGCGGTGGGGAATGCCACGCGCGGCGCACAACACCGCGACCGCCGCTGCTTCGGCCGCCGATCCGGCGCGTAACGCATGATCGACCGTGGCGGCGCTGATCGTACCCGGAAACGCCGCATGGGCGAGGAGCAGCAGCGCCAGGCTGTCGGGCCCGCCCGACACCGCGATGCCCAGCCGCTCGGGCGGGCCGACCAGCGCCTCGACATCGGCGCGGAAACGGGCGGCGGGCGCGAGCATGTCGCCCGCGCCGCCGCTCGTCAGGCCCGCGTCACTTGGCACATTTGGCGTCCGCCTGCCCCCGCGTGACCTTGCTCTTCAGATCGGCGCTGATCTTCGCGCCATAGACGTCGAGCAGTTCGCCATAGACCTTGCAGGCGTCCGCCGGCTTGGGCGGCTTCAGCGCCATCAGCGCCTGCCCCAGATAATAGAGGCTGTCGGGCGCCCGCTCGCCGCGCGGCATTTTCTGATAATTGCTGTAGAAGGCTTCTGCCGCCTTCGCCGGCTGGCCATCGTCCAGCAGCGCGCGGCCGTACAGATTCTGCGCATAGCTCGCCCGCCGGTGATCGGGATATTTGGCGACGACGTCGCGCAGCGTCTTCTCCGCGCCGGCATAATCCTTCGCCATCCACTGCCGATAGCCCGACAGATAAAGGTCCTCCGCCGGATCGCCCGTCGAGGCGACCGGTGTGGGCGCAGCAGCCGGACTCGGGGCCAGCGCGGCAGCCGGCGGCGGGGGATAGGAGGTCACGCCCGGCGGCGGGCTGAAGGGCGGCGGCGGATGATTGGGGCTGGCCGCACCGAGCGGAACCGGCGTCGGCACGGCGGCCGGCGGCGGCGCGCCCGCGGCGGCCGGCGCGGGCGCGAGCTTCGCCATCGTCTCCTCAAGCTGGCGCAGCTTGAAGCTGTTCGTCTCCACCTGCCCCGTCAGCCGGGCGAGCGCCTGTTCCAGTGAGCTGACCCGCGACGTCAGGTCGACGATCGGCCCGCTGGTGGAGGCGCCGGGCAGCGGCGGCGCGGCGCTGGGCGGCGCGATCTCCGGCTCGAAATATTCCTGGTTGCCGCCGGGGAAGACCTTGCGCTGTACGGCGCGCATCTGCTTTTCCAGCTTGTCGACCCGCTGGCCGACGTCGGCGGGGCCGCGTTGCGCCATGGCGGGGGCCGCCACCCCCGTCAGCAGCAGGGCCGCCATCATCGTCAATCGCATGGACACCGTCGCGCGTGCTCCTTTGTTCGATCAGCCACTAAGCGGAAGAACCACCCGCGTCACTCCGTCGTCGGTGAAACCGCCCCGGCGGGCGACGGAGCGGGCGTGGGCGGCGTTGCAGGCGCGGGAGCCGCCGGCGTCACGCCAGCGGCCGGTACGGGAGAGCCGGCAGCCGATGGGCTCGCCGGGACCGGCGCGGCGCCGGGGAGGCGCGCCAGCAAGGCCGCCGGGGCAAGGCTCACATCCTTCACCGTCCTTTCGGCCGGGCCGAGCGGCGGGATGGTCGTGCCGCCGACGCTGATATGCAGCGCCTGCGGACGGCCGGTCAGGATTCGCGGGTCCTTCGCGGTTTCGGGCAACTGCCAGCTTTCGCCCACCGCCATTTCCTTCTCCAGCAGCCGCTCGCCATCCTTTTCATAGACGCGCAGCCATACCGGCTGGGTCGCGGTCAACAGAACCACGCGACTGGCGGGTGCAGGCGCGGCGGTTCGGGCGGCGGTACGCGGCAAGGCGGCCGGTCGCGCCGGCTGTTCCTCCAGCCCGGCGGCGAGCGTCGCACGCTCTTCCGGCCCTTCGCCCGAAAGGAGCCCGCCGCGCCAGACGGCGTAGCCGGCGAACAGAAGGACCGCGATCGCGACCGCCACATAAGCGAGCAGCCGTGAAGGCACCCGCGTCGGGTCCGCCGGCTCGAACGGTTCATAAGCGTAATGATCCGTCGAGCGTGCGCCGATTTCCGCGCGGAAGTCGCGGGCGAGCGCGGCGCTGTCGAGCCCCAGCAGTTGCGCATAGGTCCGCACGAAGCCGACGCTGTAGGTGGCGGCAGGCAGCGCCGTATGGTCCCCCCGTTCGATCGCCTCCAGATGGCGCAGCGGCACGCGCGAGCGCGCCGCTATGTCATCGAGGCTGAGCTTCTGCGACCGGCGCGCCTCCGCCAGTCGCGCGCCCACGTCCGATGGGCTGCGTCCGACCGGCTCGGAATGCCTTTCCTCCATGCGATCTCCCGTCGCTTCGCGTGAATTTCCGCCGCTTTCGCCGCGTCAGACCTTGTCACAAAAGGGCGCGCGCACGTCAAATGCTAAGGCGTTACGGTTTCATCCGATATTGACGCCTTGTTCGGCCGCCCATTCAGCCAGTTGCTCGCGCATGTCGCGCGGCGCGAGCGCCAGCCATTCGGGCATGCGCCGGCGCAGCGCCGCCGCGTCGAGCGACCGGATCATCGCCTTCACCGGCCCGATCGCCGCCGGCGTGATCGACAGCCGCTCGATCCCGAGACCAATCAGCGCCATCGCCTCCAGCATGCGCCCGCCCATCTCGCCGCACACGCCGACCGGCACATTCGCCGCCCGCGCCTGCGCCGCCACGCGCGCGACGAAGCGCAGGATGGCGGGGCTCAGCCAGTCGTAGCGCTCCGCCAGCTTGGGGTGGGCGCGATCGGCGGCGAACAGGAACTGGGTGAGGTCGTTGGTGCCGATCGACAGGAAATCGAGGCGCGGCAGCAGGATGTCGAGCTGTTCGGCAAGCGCCGGCACCTCCAGCATCGTGCCGTAGCGGATCGCCTTGGGCAGCATGCGATTATGATCGGCGATCCACCTGCGCTGCGCTTCGAACAGGTCGCGTGCCTGGTCGAACTCCCACGGCTCGGACACCATCGGGAACATGACGTGCAGCACGCGGCCCGCCGCCGCGTCGATCAGCGCGCGCGCCTGCGCCTTCATCAGCGCGTCGCGTTCCAGCGCGAGGCGCAGCGCGCGCCAGCCCATCGCCGGATTTTCCTCGTCCCACGCATCGTCGCTGTTCATGTAGGGCAGCGCCTTGTCGCCACCGATATCGACGGTGCGGAAGATGACGGGGCGGGTGCCCGCCGCGTCCATCACGTCGCGATAGAGGCGCTGCTGCCTCTCCCGTCGCGGCAGCGTCGCCGAGACGAGAAACTGGAATTCGGTGCGGAACAGGCCGATGCCGTCGGCGCCCGTCACGTCGAGCGAGGCGACATCGTCGCGCAGCCCCGCATTCATCATCAGCGTGATCCGCGTGCCGTCCTTCGTCACCGGCGGCAGATCGCGCATCGCGGCGAATTCGGCGCGGCGTTTCTGGCCGATCGCCAGCTTCGCGTCGAACGCCTCGGCCACCTGCGTGCTGGGGCGGACGAAGACCGCGCCCTGCGCGCCGTCGATCAGGACGAGATCGCCTTCCGACACGCAATGCCGGATATCGCGCACGCGCCCCACCACCGGCACGCCCATCGCCCGCGCCACGATGGTGACATGCGCGGTCAGCGATCCTTCCTCCAGCACCACGCCCTTCAGCCGGCGGCGATCATATTCCAGCAGCTCGGCAGGCCCCAGATTGCGCGCGATCAGGATCGAATCCTGCCTGAGGCCGAACTGCGCCGCCGTGCCGACCTGTCCCGCGACGATGCGCAGCAACCGGTTCGACAGGTCTTCCAGATCGTGCATCCGGTCGGCGAGCAGCGGGTCCGATATCTCGCGCATCCGCATTCGCGTGCGCTGCTGCACGCGCTCGATCGCCGCTTCGGCGGTCAGGCCCGAGTCGATCGCCTCGTTGATCCGGCGGCTCCAACCTTCGTCATAGGCGAACATCTTGTAGGTTTCGAGCACCTCCTCATGCTCGCCGCCGCCGCCGAATTCGGACTGGAGGGTGATGCGCTCGATCTGCTCGCGCATCTGGCGGAAGGCGGCGTAGACGCGCTGCCGCTCCTCCTCGACGTCCTCGGCCACCGTATGCTCGATATGGACGCGCGGCTGGTGGAAGACGACATGGCCGCGCCCCATGCCCTCGACCAGCTTGAGCCCCTGAAGCCGGACCGGACTGCCGTCGCGCGTCGCGCCGCCCCGCACATGATCGTCGATCAGGCCCGCGCCCGCGATCAGCTCGGCGAGCACCATCGCCACCGTCTGCAGCGCCTCTATCTCCACCTCGTCATAGCGATCGGAGGCGATGCGCTGCACCGAGAGGACACCCACCGCCCGCTCGCGCCGGACGATCGGCACGCCCGCGAAACAGTGATAGAGTTCCTCGCCGGTTTCGGGCTTGTAGGCGAAATCGGGATGGCTGGTGGCTTCGTCGAGGTTGAGCGTCTCGACCTTCGCCGCGATCGTGCCGACCAGCCCTTCGCCCAGCGCGAGCTTGGTGACGTGCACCGCCTCCTGCTTCAGCCCGCGCGTCGCGAACAGTTCCAGCACACCATCGCGCAGCAGATAGACCGACACGACCTCGCTCGACAGCGCCTCGCCGATGATCTGGACGACCTTGTTGAGCTTCGCCTGCGCCGCCGAGCGCGACGCCATCACGTCGTGCAGGCGGGTCAGTATCTCCCGGGCGGCAGAGGTTGCGGATGCGGCGGCCATGCTACAGCGCTAACAGAAAGGCGGTGGGCTTTCCATTCGTCCCGCATGCGGGACGGGAGGCCACCCGCGCCCCCACCTAGCCCGCGCGCCTGCCCAGCGCGGCCGCCGCCTCGTCCAGCAAGGTGGCGATGATATCGGCGACCGGCTCCTCGCGCGTCACCATGCCGACCGACTGGCCCGCCATCACCGATCCATGCTCGACATCGCCGTCGATCACCGCGCGGCGCAGCGCGCCCGCCCAATAATGCTCGATCTGAAGCTGCGCCTCGGCGTGGCTGAGCCGTCCCTCGTCCAGCGCCTGCGCCACCTCGCGCTGCTTGGCGATGAACAGGTCGGTCGAGGCGTTGCGCAGCGCGCGCACCGGGATCACCGGCAGGCGCGGATCGATCTGGACGCTGGTGACCGCGTCGCGCGCGGGCGCGCGCAGGAACGCCTTCTTGAAATTGGCATGCGCGATCGATTCGTGCGCGCAGACGAAGCGGGTGCCAAGCTGCACGCCCGCCGCGCCCATTTCCAGATAGGCGGCGATCGCCTCGCCATGGCCGATGCCGCCCGCGACGAAGACGGGCAATTGCTCGCCGATCACCGGCAGCATCTCCTGCGCCAGCACCGAGGTGGAGACCGGGCCGATATGGCCGCCCGCCTCCATCCCCTCGATCACCAGCGCGTCGATGCCCGACCGGATCAGCTTGCGCGCCAGCGCCAGCGCGGGCGCGAAGCAGATCACCTTGGCGCCCGACGCCTTGATCCGCTCGATCGCGCCGCCCGGCGGCAGGCCGCCCGCCAGCACGATATGACCCACCTCATGCGCGATGCATCGATCGATCAGTGCGTCGAGATCGGGATGCATGGTGATGAGATTGACGCCGAACGGCTTCGTCGTCAGCGCCTTCGTCCCCGCAATCTCGGCATCCAGCAGATCGGGCGTCATCGCCCCGCAGGCGATCACCCCGAAGCCGCCGGCGTTCGATATGGCGGCGACCAGATGGCGTTCCGACACCCAGGACATCGCCCCGCCGAGAATGGCGTATTCGGTGCCCAGAAAGACTGCGCCGCGCTCCATCAGCGCGGCGAGGCGCGCGCGCCCCGCGCTCATCCGGCCTTCGCCGGAACAGCCGACGCGCGGCTCACGCGGCCTCGGCCCCGTCGAGGCCATAGGCGGTGTGCAGCGCGCGCATCGCCAGCTCGGCATAATCCTCGTGGATAAGGACGCTGACGCGGATTTCCGACGTGGTGATGGCGAGGATATTGATGCTGCGCTCGGCCAGCGTCTTGAACATCGTCGCGGCGACGCCGGCATGGCTGCGCATGCCCACGCCCACCACCGAAATCTTGGTGACGGCGGTGTCGTGGATCACCTGCTTGTGGCCGATCGTCCCCTGCTCGCGCGCCAGCACGTCCAGCGCGCGGGCCAGCTCGGCCTTCGGCACCGTGAAGGTCACGTCGGTCGCGGCGCTGTCGCGCGCGATATTCTGGACGATCATGTCGACATTGATGTTCGCGTCCGCCAACGGCGAGAAAATCGTCGCCACCGCGCCCGGCCGGTCGGGGACCGCCGCCAGCGTGATCTTCGCCTCGTTCCGGTCGAGCGCGATACCTGTGATGACCTGCCGTTCCATCCTGTTTCCCTCGATCTCGTCCTCGCCGACGATCAATGTTCCGCGATGCCCTTCTTCGTCCTTCGTGTCGTCGAAGGAGGATAGTACGCGCACGCGCACCCTCTCCTTCATCGCAAGTCCCACTGAGCGCGTCTGGAGCACCTTGGCGCCAACGCTCGCCAACTCCAGCATCTCTTCATAAGTGACCTTGCCCAGCTTGCGTGCGCGCGGCACGATGCGCGGATCGGTGGTATAGACGCCGTCGACGTCGGTATAGATGTCGCAGCGATCGGCCTTCATCGCCGCCGCGACCGCTACCGCCGACGTATCCGATCCGCCCCGCCCCAGCGTCGTCACCCGCGTACCGCCGGCGATGCCCTGAAAGCCTGGAATCACCGCCACCTGACCCGAGGCGAGCGCGGTGTTGAGCCCGTTCGTGTCGATCGTCGAGATGCGCGCGCTGCTGTGCGCGTCGGTGGTGTGGATCGGCAATTGCCAGCCGAGCCAGCTGCGCGCGTTGACGCCCATCGCCTGCAACACGATCGCCAGCAGGCCGCTCGTCACCTGCTCGCCCGCCGCGACGACCACGTCATATTCGCGCGGATCATAGAGCGGCGACGCCTCGCGGCAGAAATTGACGAGCCGATCGGTTTCGCCCGCCATGGCGGAGACGACGACGGCCACCTCATTGCCCTCGTCCACCTCGCGTTTCACTCGCGCGGCGACGTTGCGGATGCGTTCGATCCCCGCCATCGAGGTTCCGCCGAATTTCATCACGATACGGGCCATGGGTCACGAATCTCGATAAAGTGCGTTGAAATGCGCCCGGGACAGGCGCGCGCCGTCCTGATAGGGAGGGGGTCCGATGAACGCAAGCACAGCCGATATGCCCGCAACGATTGATCCCGCCGAAGCCGCCCATTTCGGCGCGCTCGCCGCCGACTGGTGGGACCCGAAAGGCCGTTCGGGGATGCTCCACCGGCTGAATCCCGCGCGGCTCGGCTATATCCGCGCGCGGATAGACACGCATTGGCCGGGCGATCCCGCCGCTTTCCGTCCGCTCGCCGGCAAGACGGCGCTCGACGTCGGTTGCGGCGCGGGTCTGCTCGCCGAGCCGCTGGCGCGACTGGGCGCCAGCGTCACCGGCCTCGATGCGGCGGCGGAAAATATCGCCGTCGCGCGTGCGCATGCCGAACCTCAG
>Ga0164242_10007021_pt1 | contig 12341 bp, 8 predicted proteins | sample OricomgcompostMG_FD_108783 | JGI IMG/M metagenome (GOLD analysis project Ga0164242, IMG submission 108783) | Miracle-Growth compost microbial communities from Emeryville, California, USA - Original compost - Miracle growth compost (MG) ... | reverse complement strand
GGCCGTCGGCGGAGACCACCACCGTGTGGGACACCCCCGGGGTGTTGTCCACGAAGTTGGTGATCAACCAGTTCAGATTCTGTGCCGCCTGGCTCATCGCACTCAACTAGCGCTCCTGGTTGTTCATGCCGAAACCACGGCCGTCGGTGTTGGTCCCGCCGGCCTGGCGGCCTTGCTGGATACCCCTGCGGAGGTTGGTCAGACGTCCGCGCACGTCGTCGGGGGAACGGGAGACCTGCGGGCCGCCCTGGGGGGCCTGCTGCTGGGTCGCGCCGCCCGCGACGAGGTTGGCCCGCGGGATCCGCCGGGGCAGGCCGGACGGGGTGACCCCGCCCGCGGCCGGCTGCCGGATCGCCTCGGCCCGCTGGCGCAGCTCGTCGTTGGGCGAGGTACGCCAGTTCGGGGTCTCCCGCGGCAGTGGCTGGGCCACCGGCGCCGAGGGAGCCGTCTGTGGGGTCGCGGCCGGCTGCGGTCCGGTCGGCCCGCCGCCCATGGGCCGCTGGGTGCCGGAGGCCGGGCGCCGCTGCGGAGGAGCGGTGCGGCCCACCGGGCGCGGCGGCGGGGCCTGCTGGCCGCGGCTGCCGCCGCTGTCGACCTGGATCTGCTGCATGCGCTCGGCCTGACCGGTGCGGAACCAGTCGGACTCGATCGCGGAGAAGATCGGCGTCGGCTCGTCACCGCGGGTCGGGGCCGGCGGCAGCGCCATCGGCTCACCGGGCTGCGACGGCTCCGGTTGCGCGGCCGGCCGCTCACCCTGGGGCAGGTACGGCTGCTCGGGGCCGCCCTGGCCCTGACCGGGGTATCCGGGCTGGCCCTGGGCACCGGGACCGGAGGCGGGCGGCGGCCCGCCGGGCCGGGTGGTGCCGGGCCGCTGGAACCGCTGCGGGGCACCGGAGTCGCCCTGAGCCGGGTACTGGCCGGTGTCGCCGGGGCCGCCCTGGAGCGGGTACTGGCCCGTGTCTCCCTGGACCGGGTACTGGCCCGTGTCGCCCTGACGCTGCTCCTGGTACGCAGCCGGAGCCAGCTCGTCACCACGCACCGCCGGGAACTGACTCGTGTCCCCCGGACCACCCGGAACCGGGAACGAACCCGTGTCACCAGGACGCCCGCCCGCGAAACCGCCCTGGCCCTGGTAGTGACCCGGGTCGCCGGGACCGCCCTGGACCGGGTACTGGCCGGTGTCGCCGGGACCGCCCCGGAACGGGTACTGGCCCGTGTCTCCCTGGACCGGGTACTGGCCCGTGTCGCCCTGACGCTGCTCCTGGTACGCAGCCGGAGCCCGCTCGTCACCACGCACCGCCGGGAACTGACTCGTGTCCCCCGGACCACCCGGAACCGGGAACGAACCCGTGTCACCAGGACGCCCGCCCGCGAAACCGCCCTGGCCGCCGGCCGCGAACAGGTCCTGCTGCTGGTCGCCCGGGTTCCACCCGGGCGTGCCCTGCGGGCCCCGCTGGCTGCGCTGGGGCAGTGGGCCCGGGCCCTGGTTCTGGCCGTGCTCCGGCGCCTGGCCCTGGTTCTGGCCGGGTCCACCCGGGGCCGGACCGTCGGCGCGCACCGCCGGGAACTGCGCGGTGTCGCCGGGACCGCCGGGGCGCGGGAACGATCCGGTGTCGCTCCGGCCGCCCCGGCCGCGGCGCGGGGTGGGGCCGGGGCGTCCCCCGAAGACGTCCGAGCGGAAGCCGGACGGGCCGGTCGACTGCGGCTGCGGCGGCGGGAACCCGCCGGGCCCACCCTGCTGACCGCCCTGCGGCAGCTCGCCGCGGCCGGCCGGCGCGCCCGGGCCGGGCCGCTGCTCGTACCGCTGCTCGTAGGCGTCGAAGGACGGCTGCGACTCCACGTCCTCGTGGCCGCGCGGGGTGTCCTCGCCCGGTCCGTGGCCCCCGTCCTGGGCCGCCCAGCGCGGGCCGCCCTGCTGCGGTCCGCCGGGGCCGCCCTGCTGCCCGGTGCCCGGCAGCGCCGGCCGCGGGCCGCCACCGACCTGGCCGCGCTGGCTGCGGCCGACCGCCTGCGGGGAGTTGCCGAACGCGCCGGCGATGCCGGAGCCGGTCGCCGCCGGAGCGCCCGCGGGGCGGCCGCCGGGGGCGGGGCCGTTCTTCGCCGCGCCGCCCTGGGTGACGTCGACCGGGAGCATGACCAGCGCGGTGGTGCCGCCGGAGTCGGAGGGGCGCAGCTGGATGCGGATGCCGTGCCGCAGGGACAGCCGGCCGACCACGAACAGGCCCATGCGGCGGGAGACGGAGACGTCCACCGTCGGCGGGTTGGCCAGCCGCTCGTTGATGTCGGCGAGGTCCTCCGGGGACAGGCCGATACCGGTGTCGTGGATCTCGATCAGCACCCGGCCGTCGGGCAGCGAGTGGCCGGTGACGCGTACCTTCGTCTGCGGCGAGGAGAACGAGGTCGCGTTCTCCAGCAGCTCGGCGAGAAGGTGGACGAGGTCGTTGACGATGCGGCCGGTGACCTCGGCCGAGGGCACGGAGGTCAGCTCGATCCGCTCGTACTGCTCCACCTCGGACGCTGCGGCGCGCAGCACGTCGACCAGCGGAACCGGGCGGGTCCACCGGCGGCCCGGCTCCTCGCCGGCGAGGACCAGGAGGTTCTCACCGTTGCGGCGCATGCGGGTGGCGAGGTGGTCGAGCTTGAACAGCGAGGACAGCTGGTCCGGGTCCGCCTCGCGGGACTCAAGTTCGGAGATGAGCGACAGCTGGCGCTGGATCAGGCCCTGGCTGCGGCGCGAGAGGTTGGTGAACATCGCGTTGACGTTGCCCCGCAGGAGCGCCTGCTCGGCGGCGAGCCGGACCGCCTCGCTGTGGACCTCGTCGAACGCCCGGGCCACCTGGCCGATCTCGTCGCGGCTGTTGATGCCGATGGACTCCACGGACGTGTCGACGTCCTGCGGGTCGGACTCGGACAGCTGCTTGACCAGCTCCGGCAGCCGCTTCTGGGCGACGTCCTGGGCGGTCTCCTGGAGCCGGCGCAGCGAGCGGATCATCGAGCGGGCCACGACGAACGCGCCGACCACGGCCACGCCGAGGACGAGCAGGATGATGGCGCCGGAGATCAGCGCCTCCTGCTTGGCCTCGTTGCGCAGCTTGAGCGACTTCTGCTGCATGTCGTTCAGCAGCGAGCGCTCGATCTGGTTCATCGCGTCGATCTTGGTCTTCGCGCCGTCGTCCCAGTCCAGGTACGACATCGAGATCTTGCTGATCGCGTTCTGGGAACCCGCGATGCGCTCGCGGTAGTTGTCGTGCGCGGAGATCGGGTCGCTGCCGCCCTCGATGGGGCGCAGCAGCGACGCGGCGTCGCTGCCGTAGACCTTCTGGAACCGGGTCAGCGCGGTGGACTCGTCGGCCGCGGCCCACTTCACCGTCTGGTAGTTGTCGGCGCTGAGGTGGCCGCCGGTGGCGAACGCGGCGCTGATCACCGCACGCTGGATGGACTCGTACTCCTTGGCCGACGAGAAGGCGGCCAGCGCGCGGGTGGACTTGATCATCTCGGGGTTGCTGGTGGCCTGGGCCATGTCCTGGGACAGCGACAGCAGCGAGGTGATGAGGCCGTCGTACTCGGAGACGGTCTGCGCGATGCCGGCCTCGTTGCTGTAGGCCTGGCCGCGGATCTCCTGGAGGGTGGCCAGCTGGCCGCCGATCGCCACCAGGGTGGCGCGGACCCCGCTGAAGACGGGGTCGTCGTCGGAGATGTTGTCGGTGGCCTGCTCGTAGAGCTTGAGCTCGCGGTCCGTGGCCTGGCGGCTGCCGACGACGTTGTCGTCGTTCTTCTGGTGCGCGGACAGCGGGCCGGCGGACTCGTCGCGCTCCTCCTGGAGGGCGGCGGCCAGGTCGGTCGCGTGCTCGGTGATGTCGGTCAGCGTCTTCATGTGCTCCAGCTGGTGGATGTTGTCCACCGAGCTGTTGATGCGCAGACCGCCGAGGGCCGAGGCGGTGACCACCGGGAGGGCGAGCAGGGAGACGAGTCTGGTGCTGATGCGCCAGTTGCGCATGGCTATTCGGGGGCCGGGCTTCACGTCCGCGCCGGTGATCTTCCCGGCGTCCGTGCCACCCGGCATGTTCGTCCGCGCCGGGGCCGCGCCGGTGCCCGACGCGGCGGCTCCGGAGTCACCCGCGCCCTGCGCGGGACCGCCGCCGGCCCCGGCCGGCTGCTGCTCCGGGTCTCCCGCGGCGCCGCTGTCCCTCTTGAAACGTCCCTGCACTAGCGTCGCAACCTCTGGACCAGGCGTCCACCCCGCCGGCAGACGGGGAGGACGGTGTCGAGTCATGGGGGCACTCGGAAGGGTTCTGGCCCGCCCCGGGTCGCGAGACGGCAGACGTTCCCTCCTCCACCGCTCGGCGGTCGTGCGCGCCCCCTGCGCGCAGCCGATGTGATGCGGCGGTCCGGGGAATTCCAGCACAGTGCCTGATCTCCCAACAAGGCCCGCAGCCCACCTGGCCGAATGTGTCACCGGCCGCGATGAAACGAGCACACAGCGTCGAGCCATGGAACGTTGATTCCCGGCATATCGGACAGGGGGGAAGCGACTCCGGTAACCCCATCCGGGGGTGTTCCCGCATCGCCGGCGAAGCGATCGCGCACCACTTGCGGCTTTCGCACGGGATGCCACCCGGCGGTTCGGTGGCGGAATGTCCCGGAAGCGGCTTGTGCCGGGCGGCTCGTGAGGAAAATCACAACCCGTCAGGTGACTGCGTCCCGCTGACGCGGGAAACGCCCGCACTACGCTGGTGGTTTACCGAACCGTCACGCTCCACGAGAGACCCGAGGTCCCGCCGGCCGATGAAGACCACCCTGAACTCCCGCCAGCAGCTGGCCAATCCGCGCCGCACCACGCTGGCGCACCTCAAGGACCTCTCGGAGCTCGCCGGGGTGCTGTCCGGCGGCGCCGCGGCGGAGCGGGGCGAGGGGGCCGCGGCCGCGGCGCAGGTTCCCGAGCAGGCCGGGGCGCGCCCGCTGCCGCAGCGCACCGCCAACCCGCGCCGCACCGTGCTCAACCACCTCCCGAAGCCGCACACACCTGCCGAGGCCTGACCTCCTGCGCGGACCGCGGCCGCCCCGGCACCGGGTTCCGACCGCCCCGGCGGGCCCGCGCGTTCCGGTGTGGGCCCCGGACCGGCGCCGGCCGCCCCATTAGGCTGAGGTCATGCGCATCGCCAGGTTCTCCATCGACGGCAACGTCGCGTTCGGGGCGGTCGAGGGCGACCCCGCCGACGGCACCGACGGCCTCGTCATCGACATCATCAAGGGCGTCCCGTTCGGCGAGTTCGAGCTGTCCGGCACCAAGGTCCCGCTGGCCGGCGTGCGGCTGCTGCCGCCCGTCCTGCCGAACAAGGTCGTCGCCATCGGCCGCAACTACGCCGAGCACGCGGCCGAGCTCGGCAACGAGGTGCCCGACGCCCCGTGGGCGTTCTTCAAGCCGTCGACCTCGGTGATCGGCCCCGGGGACCCCGTCGTGTACCCGTCCTTCTCGCAGGAGGTGCACCACGAGGCCGAACTGGCGGTGGTCATGAGCCGGTTGTGCAAGGACGTGCCGCGGGAGCGGGTCAAGGACGTGATCCTCGGCTACACCTGCGCCAACGACGTCACCGCCCGCGACACCCAGCGCGCGGAGAAGCAGTGGGCGCGCGCGAAGGGCTTCGACTCCTCCTGCCCGCTGGGCCCGTGGATCGAGACCTCGCTGGACCTCGCGGCGGCCGGCGACCTGGCCGTCACCGCGACCGTCAACGGCGAACTGCGGCAGGCCGGGCGGACCCGGCAGATGGTGCACGGCATCGAGGACCTCATCGTCAACATCACCGAGGCGATGACGCTGCTGCCCGGCGACGTCGTGCTCACCGGCACCCCGGCCGGGGTGGGCCCGCTGCTGCCCGGCGACGAGGTCTCCGTGACCATCGAGAGGATCGGCACCCTCACGAACACGGTCGTCTCCCGTGGCTGACGCCGCACCCGTACCGTGCGCCCGCGGGCGCACGGTACGGGTGCGGTTCTGCCCCTCCCCGACCGGCAACCCGCACGTCGGCATGGTCCGCCGACTGCTGGAGGCGGGCCGCGCCTACGGGCTCAGCCCTGCCAGGAGTGCGGGGCGCGGAAGCCGGGGGTGCGCTCCAGGCGGCGCCAGCCGGCGGTGGAGCGGGCCGGGCGGGCGGCCTCGGGGGTGGCGCCGCCGGCGGCGGCGCGGGCGAGCAGCAGCGCGGTGATCGCGGCCAGTTCCTCGGGCTCGGCGTGGCCCTTCTCGACGCGCACGACGGAGCGGCCCGTGCCGAGCGTGTCGAGGGGGCGTTCGGGGGCGTCTGCGGGAGTGCTCACGGTTGGTCTCCAGGGGTGTGCCGCCACCGGTGGTGGCGGGCGTCGGAGAGGTGGGGGGCGGGGGCGCCGGGCGAGCGTCCCCGCGGGGTCACTGCGGCGGGTTGCCGTGCTTGCGGGAGGGCAGGTCCGCGTGCTTGGTGCGGAGCATGGCCAGCGAGTTGACGAGCACCTCGCGGGTCTCGGCCGGGTCGATCACGTCGTGCACCAGGCCGCGCTCGGCGGCGTAGTACGGGTGCATCAGCTCGGCCTTGTACTCCTTCACCATGCGGGCCCGCATCGCCTCGGGGTCGTCGGCGCCGGCGATCTGCCGGCGGAAGATCACGTTGGCCGCGCCCTCGGCACCCATCACGGCGATCTCGTTGGTCGGCCACGCGTAGGTGAGGTCGGCGCCGATCGACTGGGAATCCATGACGATGTAGGCGCCGCCGTACGCCTTGCGCAGGATCAGCGAGATCCGCGGCACGGTGGCGTTGCAGTACGCGTAGAGCAGCTTCGCACCGTGCCGGATGATCCCACCATGCTCCTGGGAGACGCCGGGCAGGAAGCCGGGCACGTCCAGGAGAGTGATGATCGGGATGTTGAAGGCGTCGCACATCTGCACGAAACGGGCGGCCTTCTCGGACGCCTCGATGTCGAGCACGCCGGCCAGCGAGGCGGGCTGGTTGGCGACGATCCCGACGACCTGGCCGTCGAGCCGGGTCAGCGCGACGATGATGTTGGTCGCCCAGCGCTCGTGGATCTCCAGGTACTCGCCGTCGTCGACGATCTCCTCGATGACCTTGTGCATGTCGTACGAGCGGTTGCCGTCGGCGGGCACCAGGTCCAGCAGCACCTCGCCACGGCGGTCGGCCGGGTCGGAGCTCTCCACGGCCGGCGGGTTCTCGCGGTTGTTCTGCGGCAGCAGGGACAGGAGGTAGCGGACCTCCTCCAGGCAGTGCTGCTCGTCGTCGTACACGAAGTGGGAGACGCCGGAGACGGAGGAGTGCACGTCCGCGCCGCCCAGGCCGTTCTGCGTGATCTGCTCGCCGGTCACCGCCTGCACCACGTCGGGCCCGGTGATGAACATCTGCGAGGTCTCGCGGACCATGAAGACGAAGTCGGTGAGCGCCGGGGAGTAGGCCGCGCCGCCCGCGCACGGGCCGAGCATCACGGAGATCTGCGGGATGACGCCGGAGGCGCGGGTGTTGCGCTGGAAGATGCCGCCGTACCCGGCGAGGGCGGAGACGCCCTCCTGGATGCGGGCGCCGGCGCCGTCGTTGAGGGAGATCAGGGGTGCGCCGGCCGTGATGGCCATGTCCATGATCTTGTGGATCTTCTGGGCATGCGCCTCGCCCAGAGCACCGCCGAAGATCCGGAAGTCGTGCGCGTAGACGAACACCGTCCGGCCGTGGACGGTGCCCCATCCGGTGATCACACCGTCGGTGTAGGGCCGCTTGGCCTCCAGCCCGAAGCCGGTCGCGCGGTGCCGCCGCAGCCCCTCCACCTCGTGGAAGGAGCCCTCGTCGAGCAGCAGGTCGATCCGCTCGCGGGCCGTCAGCTTGCCCTTGGCCTTCTGGGCCTCGGTGGCCTTCTCGCTCGGTCCCCGCCGCACCTCCTCGCGGATCGCTCGGAGTTCGGCGACGCGCCCGTGGGCGTCGTCCGCCGTGACAGGCACCTCTTGCGATGTGGTCATGCATCGACAGTACGAGCGCGAGCCCGGATAACGGGCCATCGACTTCGTACAGTGTCCTCGGGCACTTCATGGTGGAACCCGACAGTGTCCCGCCGCGGCCGGCCCGGCGGCGCGGGCCGGCCGGAGCCGGTACGGCAGGTGGCGGCCGCCTCCGCGGGGTCAGCGTCCGGCCACCGCCGCGGCCAGCGCGAGGACCCGGCGGGCCTCCTCCACGTGCAGGTTCTCGACCATCCGGCCGTCCACCGTGACCACGCCCCGCCCTTGTGACGTGGCCTCTTCGAAGGCGGCGATGATGCGGCCGGCCCGCTCCACCTCCTCCGGGCCGGGGCTGAAGAGGCGGTTGCACGGCTCCACCTGGCGGGGGTGGATGAGCGTCTTGCCGTCGAACCCGAGCTGCCGGGCCTGTCGGGTCTCGGCCTCGAAGCCCGGCAGATCGGTCACGTCGTTGTAGACACCGTCCAACACGGCCTTGCCGGCCGCGCGGGCGGCGAGCACCGCCAGGGAGAGCGCGGCGAGCAGCGGGGCGCGGCCGGGCACGTGCTCGGCCCGCAGCTCCTTGACGAGGTCGTTGGTGCCCAGGACGAGGACGGTCAGCCGGGGCGAGGCCGCGGCGATCTCGCGGGCGTCCAGCAGGGCCGCCGGCGTCTCCAGCATCGCCCAGACGGCGGTGTGCTCCGGGGCGCCGGCCGCCTCCAGCGCCTTCTCGACCTCGCGGACGGCGGCGGCCGAGTCGACCTTGGGCACGACCACGGCGTCCGGCCCGGCCGCGGCGGCGGCCCGAAGGTCGTCGGCGTGCCAGGGGGTGCCGGGGGCGTTCACCCGGACGGTGGTCTCGCGGTACCCGTAGCCGCCGGCGGCGACCGCGGCGGCGACCCGGTCGCGGGCCCCGGCCTTGGCGTCGGGCGCCACGGAGTCCTCCAGGTCGAGGATGAGCGCGTCGGCGGGGATGTCCTTCGCCTTCTCCAGGGCGCGGGTGTTGGCCCCGGGCATGTACAGCACCGAGCGGCGGGGGCGGGGCGCCTCGGGGCCGGCGGGACCGGCCGCGCCGGCCGCGGCGGCGTCCGAGGTGGCCGCCGAGCCCTCGGCGGCGGGGTCGGCGGGGTTGTCCGGGCGTGTCACTGGGCGGCCTCCGTGGCGTCGTCGTAGGCGCGGGCGAGTTCGGGATCGCGGGCGGCGAGGGCGTCGGCGAGGCCGGCGACCACCTGGCACTGCTTGAACGTGGCGTCGTCCTGCATCTTGCCGTCGATCATCACCGCGCCGGTGCCGTCGCCCATGGCGGCGATCACCCGGCGGGCCCACGCGACGTCGGCCGGGTCGGGTGAGAACACCCTCCGGGCCAGCGGGACCTGCACCGGGTGGAGGGTCCAGGCACCGACGCAGCCGAGCAGGTAGGCGTTGCGGAACTGGTCCTCGCAGGCCGTGGTGTCCTGGATGTCGCCGAACGGCCCGTAGTAGGGCAGGATTCCGTGGGCCGCGCAGGCGTCGACCATGCGGGCCAGGGTGTAGTGCCACAGGTCCTGCTGGTGGACGGCGCGCGGGGCACCGTCGGCGGCGCCGGGCACCGGGTCCTCGCGGACGAGGTAGCCGGGGTGGCCACCGCCGACGCGTGTGGTCTTCATCCGGCGGCTGGCGGCGAGGTCGGCCGGGCCGAGCGAGATCCCCTGCATGCGCGGGCTGGCGGCGGCGATCTCCTCGACGTCGGCCACACCGGCCGCCGTCTCCAGGATCGCGTGCACCAGGACCGGGCGGGTGAGCCCGGCCTTCGCCTCCAGCTGGGCGAGCAGCCGGTCGACGTAGTGGATGTCCTGGGCGCCCTCGACCTTGGGGACCATGACGACGTCGAGCCGGTCGCCGATCTCCGGGACGAGGGTGAGCAGGTCGTCCAGGGCCCAGGGCGAGTCGAGGCTGTTGATCCGGGTCCACAGCTGGGTGGCGCCGAAGTCGGCGGCGCGGGCGGTCTTCACCAGACCGGCCCGGGCGGCCTCCTTGCGGTCGGCGGGCACGGCGTCCTCCAGATTGCCGAGCAGCACGTCGACCTGCGGGATGAGCGCGGGCACCTTCGCGGCCATCTTCTCGTTGCCGGGGTCGAAGAAGTGGATCATCCGTGACGGGCGGAACGGGACCTCCCTGAGGGGGGTCGGCGCCCCGACGGCCAGCGGGCGGAAGAAGTCCTTCGCCGAGCGCATGCGGTCTCCCGGTGGTTCGCGGGTCGAGGGTTCTGGCGCTCACCCTACGGCTCCGGCGCCCCTCCGGTTACCCGCCGGTAGGTGTGCTGTTGGTCACCGGGGCCCAGCGCAGCGTCATGGCGGGCTCGTTCTCCATGTTCCGCGAACCGTCGTCGACGTCCACCACCGTGAACCCGTGGCGGGCGTAGAACGCCCGGGCGCCGGTGTTCCTCCGGAAGACGTGCAGGCTCAGGCCCTGGGGCCGGTGCGCCCGGGCCCGCGCCAGCAGCGCCGAGCCGATGCCGCGGCGCAGCACCCCGGGCAGCAGGTAGAGGTGCTCCAGCCACTCCCCCGCCACCGCCGCGTACCCGACGACGGCACCGGACCCGTCCTCGGCCACCCACACCCGCTCGCCCTCCGCGCCCCGCACCATGGCGGCGGCCCAGGCCACCACCTGCTCGTCGGTGCGGCGGCGCGGCGGGAGGTACGGCATGGTGCCCTCACGCGAGGCGATGTGGACACGGGCGACGGCCGCGGCATCCCCGGGCCGGGCCGCACGCACCGTGATGCCGCCGCGGGCGGGGCCGCCGGCGTCCGGGGCGGGGCCGCCGGGATCCGGGGCGGGGCCGCCGGGCTCCCGGGCGCGGCAGGAACGGTTCGGCAGGTCGGTCATGGCGGGCAGCGTAGGGGGCGCGGGCGGGCCGGGCCCACCGGGTTTCCACCGGAAACCGTCGGCTCCCGGGGCGGTGACGGATCGTCGGCGGACCGTCCCTGCCGCGCCGGCCCGGCGCCCGCTACTGCTGCGGCTCCAGGCCGGCCCGCAGCAGGCCGTAGGCGTATGCGTCGTCCAGGGCCTGCCAGGAGGCGGCGATCACGTTGTCCGCGACGCCGACCGTGGACCACTCGGCGGCGCCGTCGCTGGTGGTGATGAGCACCCGGGTGGTGGAGTCGGTGCCGGAGCGCCCTTCGAGGATGCGCACCCGGTAGTCGACCAGCGCGAACCCGGCGAGCTGCGGGTAGATCCGCTCCAGGGCGACCCGCAGGGCCCGGTCCAGGGCGTTGACGGGGCCGTTGCCCTCGGCGGTGGCGACGATCCGCTCGCCCTTGGCCCACAGCTTCACGGTGGCCTCGTTGGCGTGCGTGCCGTCGGGCCGGTCCTCGGTGATGGCGCGCCAGGACTCGGTGCGGAAGAACCGGCCGGGCTCGGCGCCGGTGCGGGCACGCTCCAGCTCGTCGCGCAGCAGCAGCGCGAACGAGGCGTCGGCGGCCTCGTAGGTGTAGCCCTTGAGCTCGCGCTCCTTGACCCGCTCCACCACGCGGCCGACCACCTCGCGGTCGCCCCCGAGGTCGATGCCGAGCTCCTTGCCCTTGAGCTCGATCGAGGCGCGGCCGGCCATGTCGGAGACCAGCATGCGCATGGTGTTGCCGACCCGCTCGGGGTCGATGTGCTGGTACAGGTCGGGGTCGACCTTGATCGCGGAGGCGTGCAGGCCGGCCTTGTGCGCGAACGCCGACACGCCCACGTACGGCTGGTGGGTGGCGGAGGGCAGGTTGACGACCTCGGCGATGGCGTGGGAGATGCGGGTCATCTCGCCGAGCGCGCCCTCGGGCAGCACCCGCCGGTCGTACTTGAGCTCCAGGGCGGCGACGACGGGGAAGAGGTTGGCGTTGCCGACCCGCTCGCCGTAGCCGTTGGCGGTGCACTGCACGTGGGTGGCACCGGCGTCCACGGCGGCCAGGGTGTTGGCGACCGCGCAGCCGGTGTCGTCCTGGGCGTGGATACCGAGCCGGGCGCCGGTGGCGGCGAGCACCTCCGCGGTGACGGCGCTCACCTGTGCGGGCAGCATGCCGCCGTTGGTGTCGCACAGCACCACCACGGAGGCGCCCGCCTGGTGGGCGGCCGCGACCACGCTGGTGGCGTACTCGGGGTTGGCGCGGTAGCCGTCGAAGAAGTGCTCGCAGTCGACGAACACCCGGCGCCCCTGGGCCACGAGGTGGGAGACGGTGTCCCGCACCATCTCCAGGTTCTCCTCCAGCGTGGTGCGCAGCGCGAGTTCGACGTGCCGGTCGTGCGACTTGGCGACCAGCGTGACCACCGGGGCGCCCGCCTCGACCAGCGCCCTGACCTGCGGGTCGTCGGCAGCGGAGCCGCCGGCCCGGCGGGTGGCGCCGAAGGCGACGAGGACGGCGTT
>Ga0164242_10007020_pt1 | contig 12342 bp, 9 predicted proteins | sample OricomgcompostMG_FD_108783 | JGI IMG/M metagenome (GOLD analysis project Ga0164242, IMG submission 108783) | Miracle-Growth compost microbial communities from Emeryville, California, USA - Original compost - Miracle growth compost (MG) ... | reverse complement strand
CGCGGCTCGCCTTGTCCGCCGGTGGCGAGGATCAGCACTTGTCCGCGCGGCAGGCCCATCGCGGTGTCGAAATCGACCACCGGCGGAAAGTGCTGCAAGTAACCGTTGGCCTGTGCCACCTCGATGATCCGCTCCAGCGAGCGGCCCGCCACGCACAGCGCGCGGCCGGTTTCCTCGGCGACATGGCCGAGCGTCTGCAGCCGGGCGACGTTGGAAGCGAACGTGGTGACGAGCACCCGGCGGCCTTCCCAGCGGCGCACTTCCTCGAGCAGCCCCTGATAGACCATGCCCTCCGAGCCGGAGGATGCGGAATTGAAGACGTTGGTCGAATCGCACACCAGGGCGAGCACGCCCTCATCGCCGATTTCGATCAGTTCCTCGTCCGTCGCCGGCTCACCGACGAGCGGCTCATCGTCGAGCTTCCAGTCTCCGGTATGGAATACGCGACCGAACGGCGTTTCGATCAGCAGCGCGTTGCCCTCGGCGATGGAATGCGCCAGCGGAATGTAGGTAAGCTCGAACGGACCGAGGGCAAAGCTGCCATGCTCGCGGTCGATCACGTTAAGCTCGATCTCGTTCTCGATGCCGGCTTCAATCAGCTTGCGCCGCACCAGATCGGCAGTGAACGGCGTCGCGTAAAGCGGCACGCCCAGCTCCGCGGCGAAGTAGGGGACCGCGCCGATATGATCCTCATGGGCGTGGGTCAGGACCACGCCGATCAGGCTGTCGGCGCGTTTCTCGATGAATTCGAGATCGGCGAAGACCAGGTCGATGCCCGGGTATTCGTCGCCGCCGAACGTCATGCCGAGATCGACCATCAGCCATTGCCCGCGGCAGCCGTAGAGATTGACGTTCATGCCGATCTCGCCCGATCCCCCGAGTGCGAGGAACAGCAATTCGTCTTCGGGCGTGAAATCCTTCTTCACGCGATCCCTGCCCGCTCGGCGAGGATGGCCAGTCCCTCCAGCGTGAGATCGGGATCGACATGGTCGAAAATCCCGGTGTGCTTGTCGAACAGCAGCGCGAGGCCACCGGTCGCGACCACCTTGGCCGGACGGCCGATCTCGGCGCGCATGCGGGTGACCAATCCTTCCATCATCGCGACATAGCCCCAGAACACGCCGATCAGCATCTGGTCCTCGGTATTGCGGCCGATCACGCTATCCGACCGCGGGTCTTCGATGGCGATCCGCGGCAGCTTGGCCGTGTTCGAAACAAGCGCATCAAGCGAGAGATTTATCCCGGGCGCGATGATCCCGCCCTTGTAGGCGCCATGGAAGTCGACCACGTCGAAGGTCGTCGCGGTGCCGAAATCGATCACGATCAGGTCACCGCCGTGCTTGCGGTGCGCGGCGATGGCGTTGACCGCGCGATCGGCGCCGAGCGAGCGAGGCTCCTCGACATCGATGGCGATGCCCCATTCGGCCGCGCCCTCGCCGGCGAACAGCGGTGTCACGCCAAAATACTTTTCCGCCAGCACTTCCAGATTGTGCCGTGCCCGGGGGACGACCGTGGAGATGATTATCGCGGCGACGTCGGAGCGCTCGATACCTTCGATCGCCATCAATTGAGTCAGCCACACGGCATATTCATCGCCTGTCCGGCGCGCGTCGGTGGCGATCCGCCAGCGCGTGCGAATCTCGCGCCCTTCGAACAAGGCGAAGACCACGTTGGTATTGCCGCAATCGACCGCCAGCAGCATCAGCCTGTCTCTCCCAGCATCACATCGCCGGCGTGAATGACACGGGTCGAGCCGTCCGCCAAGCGCAGCCGCAGCGCGCCGTCGGGTTCGAGACCGTCGAAGGCGCCGGAAAGCCGCGCCCCGCCAGGCTCGTGAACCGTCAGCGCGCTGCCCGGCGGATGCGCGGCGGCGAGCCAGCGGTTGAGGATCGGTTCGAGCCCGAATTGCCGCCAGCGGCCGAGTTCAAGATCGAACTGTATCGCGAGATCGGCGGCGAAAGCGTCTCGGTCGGGCGCGGGCCCGTGGGCGGTCAGTGCTATCGCCCGCGCCTCGACCGCCGGGGCGGAGGCGAGGTTCACGCCGATGCCGACGACCACGCTCGCTCCCTCGCGCTCAAGCAGCAGGCCGCAGAACTTGCCGCCGCCGAGCAGCACGTCGTTGGGCCACTTGAGTTGCAGCTCGCGCGGATCGCTCAGGCGGGCGAGCACCGTTTCGTACACCGCCAGCGCGGCGACGAACGACAGGCTGGCCGCCGGCGGGTCCTGCGACGAGAGATGCACGGCGGTCGAGCCCATGAAGTTGCCGGCACCGTCAAGCCAACTGCGCCCCTGCCGTCCGCGCCCGCCGATCTGCCTGTCAGTGACGAGCCAATCGCCTTCGGCGACGCGCTCGCCCGCCGCAATCCGCGCGAGCAGGTCGGCGTTGGTCGAACCCGTTTCGGGTATGACGTGGATCAAGCGGCCAGGAACAGCGCCGCGGCCGCCTTATCAGCCAGATCGCCGAGCAGGATCGTCAGCAGATAGCCGAGCGGCGAAATGAACACCGCGCTGATCCCGAGGAGTGCCCAGTGAACCCAGTCGCTGCGGCCGCGAATCACATCAACCGGATCGTCGAAATACATGATTTTGACGATCTTGATGTAATAGAACGCGCCGATCACACTGGCGGCGATACCGACGAAGGCAAGCCAGACGAGGTCGGCCTGCACCGCTGCCTGGAACACCACGAACTTGCCCCAAAAGCCGAACAGCGGCGGAATGCCGGCCAGGCTGAACATCATGATCGCGAGACCCAGCGCCAGCACCGGCCGGGTGCGAGACAGGCCCGCGAGATCGCCGATGCCTTCGAGGTAATCGCCGTTCTCGTCCTTCATCATCAGCACCGCGACGAAACTGCCGATCGTCATCGCCACGTAGATCGCCAGATAAACCAGCATCGCGCTGGCGCCTTTCGGCGTAGCGCAGGCGAGACCGATGAGGATGAAGCCGACGTTGTTGATCGAGGAATAGGCGAGCAGGCGCTTGATGTTGGCCTGCCCGATCGCGCCCACCGCGCCCACAAGGATCGATGCGAGCGAGGCGAAAATCACAATCTGCCGCCATGCGTCGGCCTGCGTGCCGAAAGCTTCCAGTGCGATGCGGGCGATCATCGCCAACGCGGCGACCTTGGGAGCGCTGGCGAAGAACGTGGTCACCGGCGTCGGCGCGCCCTCGTACACGTCCGGCGTCCACATATGGAACGGGACGGCGCTGATCTTGAAAGCAAGGCCCGCGAGCACGAAGGTGATCCCGAACAGCGCGCCCACCGCTATGTGACCGCCAGGGGCGGAGGCGAGTGCCGCGCGGACGCCGTCGAAGCCGGTCGTCCCGGTAAAGCCGTAAACCAGGCTGATTCCGAACAACAGGATGCCTGAGGCGAGTGCGCCGAGGACGAAGTACTTGAGACCTGCCTCGGCCGAGCGTCCGTCGGTCCGCAGGAACGAGGCGAGGACGTAACTCGCGAGACTGTTCAACTCCAGACCGATGTACACCGTCATCAGGTCGGTCGCCGAAACCATCACATTCATGCCGAGCACGGCAAGCAGCACCAACACGGGGAATTCGGCGCGCATCAGGCCATAGCGGCCGAAGAAGGATGGCGCGACCACCAATACGGCACCGGAAGCGGCATAGATCATCAGCTTGGCCATGCCGGCGAACGCATCGGCCCTGAAGAGGCCGCCGAACGCGTCCGTCCCCGCTCCCATGGCTCCTCCGCACACGGATGGAGCGGTGATGAGGAAACACGCGGCGAGCACGACGCAGGCGGCGATACTGATGGCGTTGCTCGCCCTGTCGCCGGCCCATCCGGCGACGAGCAGCAGCACGAGGCCGGAAACCGACAGCAGGATCTCGGGCACGATCAACGCGAGAGAGGCGGACATGTCCATCAATGCGCCCCCTCGTGCGCGGCAAGTGCGGGAGCGGCGGGCTTGGCCGCGCCTATCTTGAGATGCGAATCGCTCACCGGCGCGGCGCGGGCAAGACGCGCGTCGAGCGCGGCGATGTCGGCGCGCATCGGCGCCAGGAAGCTTTCCGGATAGACGCCCATCCACAGCACCGCCGCCGCGATCGGCCCGAGCATCAGCCACTCACGCCAGTTGAGGTCGGGCATCGCCGCTGCGTCGGCGTTGCGCTGCACGCCGAAGGCGATGCGCCAGTAGAGATAGAGCATGTAACCCGCGCCGAAGATGATGCCCGTCGCGCAGATCGCCGCCGCCCAGGTCGATGCCTGATAGGCGCCCGCCAGGCCGAGGAACTCGCCGACGAAGCCGCTCGTGCCGGGAAGGCCGATGCTCGCCATGGTGAACAGCATGAAGAACAGCGCGTACTTCGGCATATTGATCGACAGGCCGCCGTAGCGGGCGATTTCGCGTGTATGCAGGCGGTCGTAGATCACGCCGACGCACAGGAACAGCGCGCCGGAGACGAGGCCGTGGCTCAGCATCACGATCATCGCGCCTTCGAGCCCCTGCGTGTTGAACGCGAACAGGCCCACGGTGACGATCGCCATGTGCGCGACCGAGGAATAGGCGATCAGCTTCTTCATGTCGGTCTGCACCAGCGCGATCAGGCTGGTGATGACCACGGCCGCCATGCTGAGGCCCCACATGAGCCAGACGAATTGCGAGCTCGCCTCGGGGAACATCGGCAGGCTGAACCGGATGAAGCCGTATCCGCCCATCTTCAGCAGCACGCCGGCCAGGATCACCGAGCCCGCGGTCGGCGCCTGCACGTGCGCGTCGGGCAGCCAGGTGTGCAGCGGCCACATCGGCATCTTCACCGCGAAGCTGGCGAAGAAGGCCAGCCACAGCCAGGTCTGCGCGTGCGGCGGGAAGTCGTAGGCCATCAGCGTCGGGATGAAGCTGGTGCCCGCCTCGTTGACCATCCACAGCATGGCGATCAGCATCAGCACCGAGCCGAGCAGTGTGTAGAGGAAGAACTTGTAGGCCGCGTAGACCCGGTTATCGCCGCCCCACACGCCGATGATCAGGTACATCGGGATCAGGCCGCCTTCGAAGAAGATGTAGAACAGGTAGAGGTCCTGCGCGGCGAACACGCCGATCATCAGCAGTTCCATGAACAGGAACGTCGCCATGTATTCCGGCACGCGCTTTTCGATCGAACGGCTGGCGAGAATGCAGATCGGCATCAGGAATGCGGTCAACACGATCAGCATCAGGGCGATGCCGTCGATCCCCAGCGCCCATTGGAACCCGGCGAACAGCGGAACGCGCTCGGTGAATTGCCACTGCGCGCCGCCGATGTCGAAATTGGCCCACAGCACGATGCCGAGCGCGAGATCGACCAGCGTCGCGCCAAGCGCGATGGCGCGCGCGGCCTTCGCTTCGGCGAACAGGCACGCGATCGAGCCGGCCGCCAGCACGAGAAGCATTACGGAAAGAATCGGAAAGCCCCCCATCACTGCGCCATGACCCAGCTCACCGCGGCGACCAGGCCGACAAGCATGATCAGCGCATAGTTGGTGAGATAGCCCGACTGGAACCGGCGATTGGCGATCGCGCCGCGATCAACCAGCCACGCGATCCCGTTCGGGCCGAAGCGGTCGATGATCCCGACGTCGCCCTTCTGCCAGAACAGCCGGCCGAACCAGAACGCGCCCTTCACGAAGACGAGGTTGTAAAGCTCGTCGAAATACCACTTGTTGTAAACGAAGGTGTAGACCGGCCCGAGCTGCTCCGCGATCTTGCCCGGCAGCGAGGTATCGCGGATGTAGCCGAACCACGCGATCACGAAGCCGATCAGCATGGCGATCGTCGCGCTCCATTTCGCCCAGACTGGAATTTCTTCCATCGCATGGATCAGGTGCTCGTTATAAACGACAGCACCGTTCCAGAAGCTCGCGCCGTGGATGAACGGCTCATAGAAGATAAAGCCGGCGAATACCGCGCCGAGCGACAGCACGACGAGCGGAACGAGCATCGTCCACGGGCTCTCGTGCGGGTGGTAGCCGCCCGTACCGTCGCCGTGATGCGCCGAAGGAACATGATGCGGCTCGCCCTGGTCGGCGCTTTCCTGGCTCGGCGGGTTGTCGTGCTCGGAATCGGCATGGTGTTCATGCACCGCGTGCTGGATATGCTCGCTCTCGGCCCAGCGCGGCTTGCCCCAGAACGTGAGGAACAGCAGGCGCCAGGAATAGAAACTCGTCAGCAGCGCAGCGAAAGCGCCGAGCCAGAAGGCAAAGGTGCCGATGGATGTGCCGGAAGCGAAAGCCGCTTCGATGATCGCGTCCTTCGAGTAAAAGCCCGCGAACCCGAACACACCCGCCACGCCGACGCCGGTGATCGCCAGCGTGCCCGCCATCATGCCCCAGAAGGTCCAGGGAATCTTTTTCCTGAGCGCTCCGTAATACCGCATGTCCTGCTCGTGGTGCATCGCGTGAATCACGGAGCCCGCGCCGAGGAATAGCAGCGCCTTGAAGAAGGCGTGGGTGAAGAGGTGGAACATCGCCGCGCCGTAGGCGCCGACGCCGGCGGCGAAGAACATGTAGCCGAGCTGGCTACAGGTCGAATAGGCGATCACCCGCTTGATGTCCCACTGCGTGGTGCCGATCGTCGCGGCGAAGAAACAGGTCGCAGCGCCGATGAAAGTGACGAAAGTTTTGGCCGCTGGTGCCGCTTCGAACATCGGCGACAGGCGGCAGACCATGAACACGCCGGCGGTGACCATCGTCGCCGCGTGGATCAGCGCGCTGACCGGGGTCGGACCTTCCATCGCGTCGGGCAGCCAGGTGTGCAGGCCCAACTGCGCAGACTTGCCCATCGCTCCGATGAACAGCAGCAGGCACAGCACGGTCATCGTGTCGGCGCGGAACCACAGGAAGTTGATCGTGCTGGCGCCCTTCATCGCCGGCGCGGCGGCGAGGATGTCGGGAAGCGATACCGTCTGGAACACCAGGAAGGTGCCGAAGATGCCGAGCATGAAGCCGAGATCGCCGACGCGGTTGACCACGAAGGCTTTGATCGCCGCGGCATTGGCGCTCGGCTTCCTGAACCAGAAGCCGATCAGCAGGTAGCTGGCCAGGCCGACCCCTTCCCATCCGAAGAACATCTGCACCAGGTTGTTCGCCGTCACCAGCATCAGCATCGCGAAGGTGAACAGGCTGAGATAGGCGAAGAACCGCGGTTGGTCCGGGTCCTCGTCCATGTAGCCCCAGCTATAGAGGTGGACGAGCGCCGATACGGTCGTCACCACCACCAGCATCACCGCTGTCAGCGTATCGACGCGCAGTTCCCAATTGAATTGCAAGCTGCCCGAGGCGACCCAGTTCAGCACCGGCGTCACCGTCGCGGCGCCGTTGCCGGCGAGGTAGTGCAGGAAGATCGGCCAGCTCAACGCGCAAGCGATGAACAACGCGCCGGTCGTAATCACTTTCGCCAGCACGTTGCCGAGCGCGCGATTGCCCAGCCCGGCGACGATGGCCGCCAGCAACGGCAGGAAAACGATGAACAGGATGGAGCTCACTTCCCCCCTCCCGCTTGCGGGAGGGGTCGGGGGTGGGTGAGTGCGGCGGCGGTGTTCGTTCCCACCCCTAGCCCCTCCCGCAAGCGGGAGGGGGACCGGAGAAGACTGCCCATCATCACCCCTTCATCCGGTTGACGTCGTCGACCGCGATCGTGCCGCGGCCGCGGAAGTAGAGCACCAGGATAGCCAGCCCGATCGCCGCCTCGCCGGCGGCCACGGTCAGCACGAACATCGCGAAGATCTGCCCGGTCAGGTCGTGAAGGAAGGCGCTGAACGCCACCAGGTTTAGGTTCACCGCCAGCAGGATCAGTTCGATCGCCATCAGGATGACGATGATGTTCTTGCGGTTCAAGAAGATGCCGAGCACGCCGAGCACGAACAGGATCGAGCTGACGACGACGTAGTGTTCGATGCCGATCATGCCCCCACGCTCCATTTGTCACCCCGGACTTGTTCCGGGGTCCAGCTTTGAACCGGCACCACGCCAAGAAGGAAGGAAGCCTGGCCCCGAAACAAGTCCGGGGTGACTGATAAAGGGGAAAGGACGATCACAGCTCGACCCCCTTGCCCACTTCTGGCCGCGTGTTGACGGTCGCTTCCCATGGCCGGCGCGCGTTCTGCCTGGCGATGTTCTGCGGCCTGGTGTCCTTGCGCTCGCGGTGGGTGAGCACGATCGCGCCGATCATCGCCACCAGCAGGATCAGGCCGGCGGTCTCGAACAGGAACAGGTAGCGCCCGTAAAGCAGCGCGCCGATGGCGGCGATGTTCGCGGTGGCCGGCGGCGTCGCGGCGGTGCCGTCGGGCACACCGAGCGTCAGCGCGCCCGCCTGGTAGGCGCCGATGCCGAGCACCAGTTCGGCCAGCAGCACCAGCGCGATGGCGATGCCGAGCGGGAAATTCTTCATGAACCCGGCGCGCAGCTCGGCGAAGTCGATGTCGAGCATCATCACCACGAACAGGAACAGCACCGCGACCGCGCCGACATAGACGATCACCAGCAGCATCGCGATAAACTCGGCGCCGACCAGCACCATCAGCCCGGCGCCGTTGAAGAACGCCAGGATCAGCCACAGCACCGAATGCACCGGGTTGCGCGCGAGAATGGTGAAGCATGCCGAAAGGGTCACAAGACCGGCGAACAGCCACCAGGCGATTACGGTAATCATGCGTTTCCTCCCCGGCACGGGGAGATGGCAGACGCGAAGCGGCTGACGGAGGGGATTCTCCTCCGGGCGCAGCGCGCGGGGCGAGTCCCCTCCACCATCCTTCGGATGGTCCCCCTCCCCGTCCCGGGGAGGAAATCGATGCCTGAATCGCTCACGCCGCGCCGCCTAGCGGTAGGGCGCATCGGCTTCAAGGTTCGCGGCGATGGCCCGCTCCCACTTGTCCCCGTTGGCCAGCAGTTTCGCCTTGTCGTAGAGCAGCTCCTCGCGCGTTTCCGTGGTGAATTCGAGGTTCGGCCCTTCGACGATGGCATCGACCGGGCAAGCTTCCTGGCAGAAGCCGCAGTAGATGCACTTGGTCATGTCGATGTCATAGCGCGTGGTGCGGCGGCTGCCGTCCTCGCGCGGCTCGGCCTCGATGGTGATGGCGAGCGCCGGACACACCGCTTCGCACAGCTTGCAGGCGATGCAGCGCTCCTCGCCGTTGGGATAACGGCGCAGCGCATGCTCGCCGCGGAAGCGCGGTGAGAGCGGGTTCTTCTCGAACGGATAGTTGATCGTCGCCTTCGGCTTGAAGAAATACTTCAGCGTCAGCCAGTGGGCTTCGACGAACTCCCAGAGGGTGAACGAGCGGATCAGTTGGGCGACGGTCATGCCGCGAACCTCGTAAGCATCAGATAGCCGGAGACCAGCACCACAAACAGCAGCGAGAGCGGCAGGAACACTTTCCAGCCCAGACGCATCAACTGGTCGTAGCGGTACCGCGGCACGGTCGCCTTCACCCATGAGAAGACGAAGAAGAAGAACGCGATCTTGGCGAACAGCCAGATCCAGCCCGGGATCCAGTAGAGCGGCGCCCACTCCAGCGGCGGCAGCCAGCCGCCGAAGAACAGCACCGCGTTGAGGGCGCACATCAGCAGCACGTTGGCGTATTCACCGAGCCAGTAGAGCGCGAAGCTCATCGAGGAGTATTCGGTCTGGTAGCCGGCGACGAGCTCGCTTTCGGCCTCGGTCAGGTCGAACGGGGTGCGCGCGGTCTCGGCCATGCTCGAGATCAGGAACACGACCCACATCGGGAACAGCAGCACATTGAAGAAGAAGCCGTTGACCACCCCGAGCCCGTGCCCGCGCTGCGCCTCGACGATGGCGTTGAGGTTGAACGTGCCCGCCCACAGCACCACGCAGATGAGGATGAAGCCGATCGAGACTTCATAAGAAATCATTTGAGCAGCGGCGCGCATGGCGCTGAAGAACGGGTATTTCGAGTTCGATGCCCAACCCGCGATGACGACGCCGTAAACACCGAGCGAACTGATCGCGAGAATATAGAGCAGGCCGACGTTGATATCGGCCAGCACCGCACCCGAATTGAACGGGATCACCGCCCAGGCCATCAGCGCGACGGTGAAAGTGATGATCGGCGCGATCAGGAACAGGCCCTTGTTGGAGGCCGAAGGGATGATCGTTTCCTGCAGGAAGACCTTCAAGCCGTCGGCGAAGCTCTGCAACAGGCCCCACGGCCCGACCACGTTCGGCCCGCGCCGCAGCGCCATCGCGGCCCAGATCTTGCGGTCGACATAGATGATCATCGCCACCGCCAGCATCAGCGGCAGAGCGATCAGCAGGATACCGCAGATCGTCGCGACGAACCACGCGGGAGCGTAGCCCATTGTGACGTGCAGGAATTCCCACTGGTGGATCCAGCCAAACAGGTAGAAGTTCTGGAAGAACGCGGTCATGCGATCCTCCCCGGCACGGGGAGGGGGACCATGCGAAGCATGGTGGAGGGGCACGCGCAGCGAAGCGCGACGATCGAGGCTGGGAGAAGCCGCGGGTGCCCCTCCACCACCCTGCGGGTGGTTCCCCTCCCCCGTTGGGGGAGGAACCGATGGGCCGCTCTCATTCCGCCGCCTCCGCGAAGCTGTCGTCGCCGTGGAGGAGCTCGGCCGAACAGCGCTGCATCGTCAGGCTGGCGCGGGCGATCGGGTTGGTCAGGTAGAAGTCCCTGATCGGATAAGTAATCTTGCCTTTCGGCGCGGCGCGCTTCCCCGGCTGCGGCAGCGCGCCGTAATTCGCCAGACCCTCGACGCCCAGAGCCGGGACTTCGGCGGTCATCGCCGCGCGCAGCTCATCGAAGGTGTCGAACCCGACCGATACGCCGAGCGCGTCGGCCAGCGCGCGCAGGATCGTCCAGTCCTCGCGCGCATCGCCGGGGGCAAACACCGCCTTGTCGGCGAACTGCACCCGTCCTTCGGTGTTGACGTAAGTTCCGGCTTTTTCGGTGTAGGTCGCTGCCGGCAGGATAATGTCCGCCGCATGAGCGCCCTTGTCGCCGTGGTGGCCGATATAGACCTTGAGCGCATCCGGGAAGCGCGTGAAATCGACTTCGTCCGCGCCGAGCGCCAGCAGCACCTTCGGCTTGGCGCTCGCCAGATCGGCGATGCCGCCCTTTTGCGCGAAGCCGAGCATCAGCGCGCCCATCCGCGCGGCCGAGAAGTGAAGCACGTTGAAGCCGTTCCAGCCCTCACGCACGAGGCCCCACTCGCCGGCCAGCCCGAGCGCGGCGTCGAGCGCGCCGGCGGCAATCCCGCCACCGCCGACGATAACCGCGGGCTTGGCGGCCTTGCTCATCGCTTCCGTCACATTCTTCGGCAGCTTGCCGAGCACTTCGACGTCGTCGCCGAGCCATTCGGCCGGAAAAGTCGTCTCCCAGTGCGGGCCGACCACGAACACCTTCGCGCCGCGCTTGACCGCCTGGCGCAGCCGGGCGTTGAGCAGCGGCGCTTCCCAGCGAATATGGCTGCCGACGATCAGGATGGCGTCGGCTTCGGCGATTCCCGCGAAAGTGGAATTGAAGTTCACCGCCGCAAGATTGCCGGCCGGATAGTCCATCCCGGTCTGGCGGCTTTCGATCAGTGTCGAGCCGAGCGCATCGAGGAGCTTCTTGGCCGCGAACATCGTCTCGCAATCGAGCATGTCGCCGGCGACGGCAGCGATGCCCGCGCCCGGCTTGGCAGCCGCGATCAGCCCGAACGCCTCGTCCCAGTTCGCCGGCTGCAGCTTCCCGCCCTTGCGCACGTAGACCCTGTCGAGCCGCTGCCGCACCAGGCCATCGACCTGATAGCGCGCCTTGTCGCTGATCCACTCCTCGTTCACGTCGTCGTTGACGCGCGGCAGCACCCGCAACACCTCCCGTCCGCGGCTGTCGATGCGGATATTGGCGCCCATCGCGTCCGACACATCGATGCCGAGCGTCTTCTTGAGCTCCCACGGCCGCGCCTCGAAAGCATAAGGCCGGCTGGTCAGCGCGCCGACCGGGCAGAGGTCGATCACGTTGGCCGAAAGCTCATGCTTCGCCGCGTGTTCGAGGTAGGTGGTGATCTGCATGTTCTCGCCGCGATAAAGCGCGCCGATCTCGTCCACGCCCGCCACTTCCTCCGAGAAACGGATGCAGCGGGTACAATGAATGCAGCGGGTCATGATCGTCTTGATCAGCGGCCCCATGTACTTCTCGGTCACCGCGCGCTTGTTCTCGTGATAGCGCGAGGCGCCGCGGCCGTAGGCGATCGCCTGGTCCTGCAGATCGCATTCGCCGCCCTGATCGCAGATCGGGCAGTCGAGCGGATGGTTGATGAGCAGGAACTCCATCACCCCTTCGCGCGCCTTCTTGACCATCTCGCTGGCGGTGAAGATT
>Ga0164242_10007019_pt1 | contig 12345 bp, 11 predicted proteins | sample OricomgcompostMG_FD_108783 | JGI IMG/M metagenome (GOLD analysis project Ga0164242, IMG submission 108783) | Miracle-Growth compost microbial communities from Emeryville, California, USA - Original compost - Miracle growth compost (MG) ... | reverse complement strand
TCTTCTACGACACGGTCAAGGGCGGCGACTACCGGTCCCGGGAGGACAACGTCTACCGGCTGTCGCAGGTCAGCACCCAGATCATCGACCAGTGCGTCGCCCAGGGCGTGCCGTTCGCGCGCGAGTACGGCGGTCTGCTGGACAACCGCTCCTTCGGCGGGGTGCAGGTATCGCGTACCTTCTACGCCCGCGGCCAGACCGGGCAGCAACTGCTGCTCGGCGCCTACCAGGCGCTGGAGCGGCAGATCGCCGCCGGCACCGTGACGATGTACACCCGGCACGAGATGCAGGAGCTGATCGTCGTCGACGGCCGGGCCCGCGGCGTGATCGTACGGAACATGGTCACCGGGGAACTGGAGACCCATTTCGCCGATGCGGTGGTGCTGGCCAGCGGCGGTTACGGCAACGTCTTCTACCTGTCCACCAATGCGATGGGTTCCAACGTCACTGCGGCCTGGCGGGCGCACCGCAAGGGTGCGCTGATGGCCAACCCGTGCTACACCCAGATCCACCCGACCTGTATCCCGGTGTCCGGCGACTACCAGTCCAAGCTCACCCTGATGAGCGAGTCGCTGCGCAACGACGGCCGGATCTGGGTGCCCAAGCGGGCCGAGGACGCCGAGTTGGATCCGCGGGACATTCCCGAGGAGGACCGCGACTACTACCTGGAACGGATCTATCCGTCCTTCGGCAACCTGGTACCGCGGGACATCGCGTCCCGGGCCGCCAAGTACGTCTGCGACGAGGGCCGTGGCGTCGGCCCGAAGGTCGGCGACTTCCGGCGGGGTGTCTACCTCGACTTCTCCGATGCGCTATCCCGGATGACCCAGGCGCAGATCGCCGCCAAGTACGGCAACCTCTTCGACATGTACGAGCGGATCACCGGGGAATCGCCGTACGAGGTGCCGATGCGGATCTACCCCGCGGTGCACTACGTGATGGGCGGTCTGTGGGTCGACTACGACCTGCAGTCGACGATTCCCGGGTTGTACGTCGCCGGTGAGGCAAACTTCTCCGACCACGGCGCCAACCGACTCGGCGCCAGCGCCCTGATGCAGGGCCTGGCCGACGGCTACTTCGTGCTGCCGAACACCATCGGCGACTACCTGGCCGACGGCCCGTTCGAGTCGATCGACGAGTCCCATCCCGCCGCGGTGGAGGCAAGGCAGTCCGTACAGGCCCGGATCGACCGCCTGCTGTCGATCAACGGCGAACGCACCGTCGACTCCATCCATCGCGAACTCGGCCTGATCATGTGGGAGTACTGCGGGATGGAGCGCAATGAGGAAGGTCTGCGCAAGGCGATCGGCCTGATCCGCGAACTGCGCACCGAGTTCTGGACCAACGTCAAGGTGTTGGGCAGCAACGAGGAGCTCAATCAGGCGCTGGAGCGGGCCGGCCGGGTCGCCGACTTCCTCGAACTGGGCGAGTTGATGTGCATCGATGCGTTGCACCGGCGGGAGTCCTGCGGCGGGCATTTCCGGTCAGAGAGCCAGACCGAGGACGGCGAGGCGCTGCGCAACGACGACGAGTTCGCCTACGTAGCAGCCTGGGAGTTCGGCGGCGGGGACCAGCCGGGGGACGTCGGGAAACCCGTTCTGCACAAGGAAGATCTGGTCTACAAGTTCATCGAGTTGAAGCAGCGGAGTTACAAGTGAAGATCACCGTACGGGTCTGGCGGCAGCCGAACTCGCAGGCCGAGGGCCGGATGGTCAGTTACCAGGTTGACGATGTCAGCCCGGACATGTCCTTCCTGGAGATGCTCGACGTCCTCAACGAACGCCTCACCCACGAGGGCGAGGACCCGATCGCGTTCGACAGCGACTGTCGCGAGGGCATCTGCGGCATGTGCGGCGTGGTGATCAACGGCGAGGCGCACGGCCCGGTACAGACAACAACCTGCCAGTTGCACATGCGGGCCTTCGCCGACGGCGACGTGATCGACGTGGAGCCGTGGCGCGCCGAGGGTTTCCCGATCCTGAAGGATCTGATCGTCGATCGCAGCGCGTTCGACCGGATCATCCAGGCGGGCGGTTACATCACCGCGCCGACCGGAGCCGCCCCCGATGCGCACGCCACCCCGGTGCCGAAGGACGATGCCGACAAGGCGTTCGACGCGGCGACCTGTATCGCCTGCGGCGCCTGTGTCGCGGCGTGTCCGAACGGTTCGGCGATGCTGTTCACCGCGGCCAAGGTGACCCATCTCGGACTGCTGCCCCAAGGTCAGCCGGAGCGTGACTCCAGGGTGCTGGGCATGGTCGCCCAACATGACGAAGAGGGCTTCGGCGGCTGCACCAACATCGGCGAGTGCGTCGCGGTCTGCCCCAAGGGCATCCCGCTGGAGACGATCTCCCGTCTCAACCGGGACCTGCTCGGCGCGCTGGCCCGCGGCGACCGCAACTGATTCGCCCACCCCAGCCGGAGTCGCTGAGCACGACCAGACCGATGTCGGATCGCTGAACACGCTCTGGATCGGGAGTTCGGCAGCGCCGCGCACCGCCCGGGTGAGCCACAGGGCCAGCGATGCCTTAGTTTCGTAGCTGTACGAAGTAGTTTCACCGAGGAGCTGCAGCGTCCCGGCTCCTCGCTACGAGGAGGTAGTCGTGCAGCACCGCCAGGCGTCCGATGCGGATGATCGATCCACTCACCGTTCGCAGTTGTCCCGCCGAATGTTCCTCGGTACCGGGGCAGTCGTTGCCGCCGGAGGAACATTCGGATTCACCGCGCCGGCGTTTGCCGGCACCGGCAGCCCGGCCGGAAGAAGGGGTGAGATGCCGTTCGGGCCGGTCGATGTGGCCGGCGGGAAACATGGCTTCTATCCCCGGGTCGTGCGGATCACCGCCGGGCAACCGGCCGGAAAGTCCACGACGCTGCTCGCAACGTTCCAGGGCAGTGGCGATCCGGTCTTCCCGCTGTACCGGAGCGAGGACAACGGCCGCAGTTGGTCGGAGTACGGAAGCGTGCCGATCATCACCGGCTTCGCCTTGCAGCCGTTCCTCTATGAACTGCCCCGAGCTTTCGCGGGACTGCCCAAGGGAGCGTTGCTCTTCTCGTGCAACGGGCTCGGCGACCCGGGTACGAACATCCAGATCTACGCCAGTACGGACAGCGGTCGCAGCTGGGAGTTCCTGAGCACGGTGGCGCAGGGTGGGCCGCCCAGCACGCGGAACGGCGACACCCCGGTCTGGGAGCCGTTCCTGCTGCTGCACAAGGGAAAGCTGATCTGCTACTACTCCGATCAGCGGGATCCGAACTTCGGGCAGAAACTTGCCCACCAGACGTCGACGGATTTGAGGGCCTGGGGCCCTGTCGTCGACGACGCGACCGGGACGGCGTACGCGGAACGCCCCGGTATGACGTCGGTGGCGCGGCTGCGCGGCGACCTGTGGATCATGACCTACGAGTACGGGAAACCCGACGACCCCGAGAACCCCGATCAGGACGAGTACTCCTATCACGTGCACTACCGGCTCGCGAAGGATCCCGAGTCGTTCCGCTTCTCCGAGGACCTGCCGCTGATCGACAACGGCAGCGACGCTCCGAACGGTGCACCGATCGTCTCCTGGTCGTCGTGGGGAGGCCAGAACGGAACGATCATCGTCACCGACAATGATCATCAGGACTTCCACATCAACCGTGCCCTGGGCGATCCTGCGAAGTGGACGCGGCTGTCGTCACCGATACCGCCGGGCTACAGCCGGTTCACCCTGCCGCTCGAGGGGCCCGGCGATCCGCAGGACCGGGGTCTCGTCTTCGTGATCACCGGAGCCCAGTTCGGCGAATCCGCACCCGTCCAGGCAGGCGTCATCTCGGTACGCGACTGAACCCGCAGTCAGGTGTGATCCTGCCGCATCAGCCCCAGGTAGCCGCTGAGCATCCTGTGCAGGACACCGAGTGCCTCGTCCTTGCCGAGACCGGACTCCGGTCGTGACCCGAGACGTCGGGCCACCTGCATCAGTGCAGCCTCGATGGTTTCGGCCATCAGCTTCGGCTCGGGTTCACCGTGCTCGGTGAGGGCGCCGACCAGCGGGGTCTGGAGCTCGGCGTGGAAGGCCTCCATCGATTCCTTGAGCAGGTGCGGGTCGGCGACCTCGCTGAGGGCGCTGGCCACGTCCTGCTCCGAGGAGGAGAACAGGTCGATGTTCGCGCAGATGTAGGCCCAGACCCGCTCTCCCGGCGTTGTCGCGGACTCGACCCGGCTGCGCACCTTGCCGGCCCAGTCGGGGAAGACGTCGGCGACCACGGCCGCCAGCAGTTCGTCGGAGGATGAGAAGTATCGGTAGATGCTGGAGCGGGCCAGGCCGGCGCGTTCGGCTGTCGCGGCGAGTGTCGGGGCCGCTCTGGTCTCGCCGAGGATGGCCCGGGCGGCATCGAGTACGGCGCGCAGTTGCTGCTCGCGATGCTCGGCAACGGTCGGGGCGGTGATGCGGGGCACGGGCCGTCCTCTCGTCGGTCAGGGGAGTGCGGGGGCCATCAGCCTGCCGTCGATCATCTCGTGAACGCGGTCGCAGTGGTGCAGGACGTCGTGGTCGTGGGTGACCATGACGGTCGCAATGCCGCGGGCCTTGGTCTCCTCGGCAAGCAGGGCCACGACGTCCTGGCTGCGCTGGCGGTCCAACGCTGCGGTCGGTTCGTCGACCAGGAGCAGCTGTGGTTTGGTGACCAGCGCGCGGGCCAGGCCGAGGCGCTGGCGCTCACCACCGGAAAGCTGGTGGGGCCTTCGCTTGGCCTTGTGTGCCATTCCGACCTCTTCCAGGAGGCTGTTCGGGTCGGCGTGGTCGGTGAACTTCCCGAAGGTGAGTGGCAGGCGCAGCTGGTCGACGGCCTTCAGTGCGGGGATCAGGTTGCTGGTCTGGAAGACGAAGCCGATCCGGGTGCGCCGCAGGTCGGTGAGCCGGCGCCGGGACAGCCCGCCCAGCTCGGTGCCGCCGACGGTGACCCGGCCTGAGGTGGGCTGGATCAAACCTCCGGCGACCGCCAGCAGGCTGGACTTGCCGGCACCGGACGGACCGACGACGGCGACCATCTCGCCCGCGGCGATGCGCAGATCGACGTGGTCGAGGGCAGTGACTGTCTCATCGCTGTCACCGTCTCCGTGCAGCAGGGTGGCCTGCTCGAGTACGAGGATGGGGTCGGTCATCGGTTCTCTCCCAACGCTGTCAGCGGGTCGACTCGGGCGATCCGTACTACGGCAACGGCCGCGCCGATCATGCCGAGGAGCAGTAGTGCGCCGGTGGCCACCGCGATCGGGCTGGCTTGCAGGGCGAACGGCATCGCGGTCGTGGCCAGTGCCGCGCCCATCAGCAGGCCGAGGCCGAGACCGATCACAGCGGAGACGACCAGCAGGATCAGCGACTGGATGAGGCTGTCGCGCAGGAGATACCGCGTGCTGGCGCCCATAGCCCTCATCACTGAGATCTCCTGTTTGCGCTGGATGGTGAGCACGGTGAAGAAGGCGCCAACGACCAGGGCGGAGATCGCGTACAAGAAGACCTGGATCATGGTCAGGGTGGAGGTCTCGGCGGTGTATCCCGGCGAGGCGCCGAACGACTCCTTGGTGGTCATCGAGGACGTGCCGGCAGCCCGGTCGCCGGCCGCCAGGTCCACATTCTGTCCCAGCACGGCGACGGCAGTGATCTCGTCGTAGACGCGGTCGGGGACCTGATCACCCGCCCGCACGCCGGCACGGATCTCCTGCCAGGTGCGCAGTGGAAGGTAGCCGACGTCGACGTGGCCGAAGGTGTTCTGGTCGGCCATCAGGCCGACGACCCGCAGCTTGGTCCCGGTCTGTCCGACGGTGACGACGTCGCCGACCGCCACCCCATGCTCGCCGGCGGTCGAGCTGAGCACGATCTCGTCCGGTGCCCCGGTCAAGGCGGTGCCCGAGGCCGCTTCCGGCGCCAGGAACGAGTCGGGTTCGATCCCGAACAATGCCAGGTCGATGTCAGTGCCGCGATCGGTCCTGCCGTTGATCAGCGTGTTGCCGTACGGCGCGGCTTCCGCGACACCACCCTGCGCCGCCCAGACGTCGACGGCATCACGGCTGATGATGCTGCGGGAGAACGCAGAATCCTTGGCGACCCCCTCCTGGAAGGCGAAGGAGGTGGCCTTCATCCGTTGCAGGCCGGAGACGCCGTCGTTGACCAGGCCGACGGACAGGCCACTGAGCAGGACCATCAGCATCGCGATCAGCGCGACCACTGATCCCATGATGGCGAAACGACCGCGCGCGAACGCTATTTCACGAAGGGCTAGGAACACCGGGCAACCTGACTTCTTGGCGACAGCATGTCGCAATCATAGCGGCACTGTGTCGCCAAATCGAAATGAGGCATTGTGCCCGGCGGGAGGGCCCTGGGTCTTGACGGCCGCGCGGGGACCGCGATGATCAAGGAATGCAGATCCTGATTCTCGGCGGTACGGCCTTCTTGTCCGCGGCGACGGCGCGGCGGGCATTGGAGCGCGGGCACCGGGTGACCTGCCTGGCCAGGGGGACCACGGACCGGCCGCCGGGCGGCGCCGAATGGGTGAAGGCCGACCGGGACACTGGGCCGGCCGCGTACCAGGAGGTCGGCGGCCGGAGCGATCAGCACTGGGATGCGGTGATCGACGTGGCGATGCAGCCGATCCAGGTACAACAGGCACTCGACGCCCTGGCTGACCGCGCCGGACACTGGACCTTCGTCTCGACCCTTTCGGTGTACGCCGACGAGTCCGTTCCCGGACAGGACGAATCGGCCGACCTCCATCCGGCGCTGGCCGCCGACCGCTTCACCGAGATGGACGACTACGGCCCGGCCAAGGTGGCCTGCGAGAACGCGGTGCGGACGGCCTTGGGGGAGCGGGCGCACATCTGCCGCGCCGGGTTGATCGGCGGTCCCGGCGACCGCAGCGACCGGGTCGGCTACTGGCCCGCCCGCTTCGCCCGTGACCCGCAGGATCAGGTGCTGGTGCCCGAGGTCGCCGACGACGTACAGCTGATCGACGTCGACGATCTGGCCGATTGGCTGGTGGACGCCGCCGAGCGCGGCCTGTCCGGCACCTTCAACGCCACCGGCGAACCCCGACCGTTGCCGACGGTGCTTGACGCGGCCGCCCGGGTCGCCGGTCACCGCGGCGAACGGGTGGCCGTCGATCCGCAGTTCCTCCTCGATCACAAGGTCGGCTATTGGGCCGGTGCGGACTCGCTGCCGTTGTGGGTGCCGGCCGAGTATCGGGGTTTCGGCAACCGGTCGATCGCGGCAGCACAACGCAACGGTCTGCGGCTTCGGCCGCTGGAGGAGACCTTCGCCCGGGCGCTGGACTACGAGCGGACGCTCGATGCGGGCCGGGAGCGGAGAGCCGGGCTGAGTCCCGACACCGAACAGCGGGTGCTCGCTGCCTGGCTCGCCCGCTGAGCGGACCGTGTCGAGCCGAACCATGATCACCGGGACCCGGAGGAAGATCACCGTCGTTTCCGGTTGAGTCCCCGTCCGGTCCTGCGTACTATGGGGCCGCCCTGTCGTCGGCGAAAGGCTGTCTGGTGGATCTCTGAAGTCGCGTCCCTGCACCGAAATGATCACGTCGCATCGAGTGATCACGTCGGAGCGCAAACCCTCGACTTCAGGAGCATTCCATGCCGCCTACCCTGACACCCTCCGTGGTGGTCTGCCATGACCTCACGTACTCGTTCCCGACCGGCGAATCCGTGCTGGACGGACTGACCGCCACCTTCACCGAAGGCTTCACCGGCCTCGTCGGGCGCAACGGTGCAGGCAAGTCCACCTTGATCAAATTGCTGGCCGGTGAACTGACTCCCACCTCGGGATCGGTGGACCGACCGGATCGGCTGGGCTATCTCCCGCAGGACCTGGTGCTGGCCGGGGACCGCACCGTCGCCTCGGTCCTCGGCATCGAGACGGTGCTGCGGGCACTCGCCCGGGTCGATGCCGGTGACGGCAGACTCGAGGACTTCGAGATCATCGGGGACGACTGGGATCTCGAGGATCGGGTCGGCGCCGAACTCGCCCGGTTCGGCTTCACCGAACTTGATCTTGACCGGCCGATCGGCACGCTGTCCGGCGGCCAGGTCGTCCTGCTCGCACTGGCCGGACAGTTCCTCGCCCGGCCCGACGTACTGCTGCTGGACGAGCCGACCAACAACCTGGACACCGGTGCGCGGGAGCGGTTGTACGGGGCCGTACGTCGCTGGCCGGGACCGGTGATCGCGGTCAGCCATGATCGCGAGCTGCTGGAGCTGTGTGATCAGATCGCCGAGCTGCGAGACTCGGCAATCACCTTCTACGGTGGGAACTTCTCCGCCTACACCGCCGCCGTGGCGACCGAACAGGAAGCCGCTGCGCGAGCCGTACGCGCCGCGGAGGCCGACCTGAAACGGCAGAAGCGGGAGTTGATCGACGCCCAGACGAAGATGGACCGGCACAACCGCTACGGCAAACAGTTCGCGGAGAAGAGCAATATGCCCGCCATCCTGGCCGGAGCGATGAAACGCAAGGCCGAGGTGTCCCAGGGGAAACTGCGTGGCGGGCACGAGGCGGACGTGGAGGAGGCGCGCAAAAAGCTCCAGGAGGCCGAGGAGCGGGTACGCGACGATGATCGCGTCCGGGTCGACCTGAGCGCGACCGCCGTGCCCGGTGGACGGGAGATCGTGATCACCGATGACCTTGTGTTGCGCAACGGTGTCGGTGTCGATCTGCACCTCCGGGGGCCGGAGCGGTTGGCGTTGACCGGAGGCAACGGCACCGGCAAGACGACCTTGATCGACACCATCGTCGGAACTGCCCCGCCGCGATCGGGTCGGGTGACCAGCTATGTCCCGGTCCGGTTGCTGCCGCAGCGGCTGCAGGTCCTCGACCCCGACCTACCGGTGCTCACCTCGGTCTCCCGGTTGGCGCCGAGCGCGGACGACAATACGCTGCGGGCCCGGCTGGCCCGCTTCCTGCTGGGCGCCGACGTGATCAGCCGACCGGCCCGTACGCTCTCCGGCGGCGAACTGTTCCGGGCGAGCCTGGCGGGTTTGTTGCTGGCCGAACCGGCGCCGCAACTGCTGATCCTCGACGAACCGACCAACAACCTCGACCTGGACACTGTGGCGGCGCTGACTTCGGCACTGCAGCAGTACCGGGGTGCCCTGTTGGTCGCCAGCCATGACCGGCCCTTCCTGGACGAGATCGGGCTGACCGGTGAGATCACCTTCGCCGCCGAACCGGCGCCCGGCCGGTTCGCCCGGGTCGAGACGCTGGTGTCGTCAACCGAGTGACGTCGACCCGGTGACGTCGACCCGGTGACGTCGACCCAGTGGCGTCAACCCAGTGACTCGGCGTACCAGGCGCGGTCGACCAGATATCGGTGCAGCGAATCAGGCAGCCAGGGGAGGATCGGATCCGGCAGGCCGGCCAGATCGAACCAGCCCACCCGGTCGCACTCGCTGACCGGCCGGGGCTCGCCGTGGAAGGTTTCGGCGGTGAAGAACACGTCCAGGCCGGCCGCGTCACCGTCGACGTACCGGGCCATACCGACCGGTTCGAGATCGCCCGGATCGGTGCGGATGCCGACCTCCTCCATTGCCTCCCGGGAGGCCGCCATTGCCAGCGTCTCGCCCGGCTCGACGTGGCCGCCGGGGAGTCCCCAATGGCCGGGGAGGTAGCTGACCCCGGCCCGGCGGGCGAGCAGCAGCCGGTCGGCGCGGCGTACGATGAGCCAGCCGACGAGATGGAACCGCGGTTGCCCCACGGAACGGGCCTGGTGATCGGTCACGACGACGATTTCAGCCTGCTCGGGCCGCTGTGGCAAGATGGTCTGCTGTTGTCCTCGGCGTACGCGGCTCCTGCCACAGGGGGATCGTCCGCGTCCTGAGGATCAAAAGACTTCACCGCTAGCGGTGACCTGTGGCACCGGGCAAGGACACTGACATGGCCAAGCTGGTTTCCCCCGCGCTGATCGACGACCTGGACAAGGCGTCGCTCCGTGACGACATCCCCGACTTCCGTCCCGGCGACACCGTCAAGGTGCACGTTCGGGTCGTCGAAGGCAACCGTTCCCGTGTCCAGTTGTTCACCGGTGCGGTGATCGCCCGCTCCGGCAGCGGCGTGCGCGAGTCCTTCACGGTTCGCAAGGTCAGCTTCGGAGTCGGCGTGGAGCGTACCTTCCCGCTGCACAGCCCGATCATCGACAAGATCGAGGTCGACCGCCGCGGTGACGTCCGCCGCGCGAAGCTGTACTACCTGCGCGGACTCCGCGGCAAGGCCGCCAAGATCAAGGAGAAGCGCGAGGCCTGAGGCCACGCTTGGTCTCCCATGCCATCGCCCGGCGTCGACCGTGTGAGTCCGGTCGACCGCCGCGGTGCCGCGGGATGGTCCGCGGCTCGGGTGATAATGGCGCAGTGGCTACTGATCAGATGGCGGATCACCCGATGACCGACCGAGGACGCCGCCGGAGGCCCGGTGGCGGAGCCCTCGGAGCACAGCGTCGGGAAGAGAGCCGGTGAACGCCAAACGCGGCACGGAGGACAACCCCGAGACCGTCGGTGACAAGATCGGCGGTCTGATCAAGGAACTCCTGATCGTTGTTGTCGGCGCCCTGATCATCGCCTTCCTGATCCGCACCTTCCTGGGACAGATGTTCCTGATCCCGTCCGGATCGATGGAGCACACGCTCAACATCAACGACCGGATCGCGGTGCAGAAGGTCACCCACTTCAAACGCGGTGACATCGTCGTCTTCCAGGATCCGGACCATTGGCTCGGCGACGAGCCGCAGGCTCCGGAGCGCAGCCCGATCGGCAAGGCGCTTGAGTTCATCGGTGTGCTGCCCAATACCAGCAGCGAATATCTGGTCAAGCGGGTGATCGGGATGCCCGGAGATCATGTCAAGTGCTGTGACACCGAGGGCCGGGTCACCGTCAACGGACAACCGCTGGACGAGCGCAGTTATCTGTTCTCCCGGGACGGTCAGCAGTCCAAGCCGTCGGACCAACCCTTCGACGTGATCGTGCCGCGGGACAGGATCTGGGTGATGGGGGACCACCGCGACGACAGCGCGGATTCCCGGTGTCATCTCAAGGACCAGTCGGCCGAGGGAACCTCGATGAGCGCGTTCGTTCCGACCGACGACGTGGTCGGGCCGGTGTTCGCCATCGTTGCGCCGTTCAGTCGGGCGTCCTGGATCCACATTCCCAAGACCTTCGACAACGTTCCCGGTCCCAAGCACCCGGCTCCCGCCGGTCCGGTGATCAGGTCGCACAATGACGCTTGTGGGTAACGGTGGATCGTCCGGTCAGACGTTCTCCGGCGGCAGCCGGGTGCAGGTCAGGCGGGACAGCGGGATCTACGGCTACGAACGAGCCCTCAAACGGGTCGGCCTGGCGCCGGTGGCGGGGGCGGACGAGGCCGGCCGCGGAGCGTGCGCCGGGCCGCTGGTGGCCGGGGCGGCGATCCTGTCCGACGCCAAGTCCAAGCAGATCACCGGGCTTCGTGACTCCAAGCTGCTGACCGCGGCCCAGCGAGAGCGCTGCTACGACCAGATCGTCGACAAGGCGATCGCCTGGTCGGTGGTGGCGATCGAGCCGGAGGAATGCGACCGGCTCGGGATGCACGTGGCGAACGTCGAAGCGCTGCGCCGGGCTCTGCTGCGACTGGACGTGCCGCCGACGTACGTGCTCACCGACGGGTTCAGCGTCGACGGGCTCGGAGTGCCCGGCCTGTCGATCTGGAAGGGGGACCGGGTCGCGGCCTGTGTCGCCGCCGCCTCGGTGTTGGCCAAGGTGACCAGGGACCGGATGATGGCCGAGCTCGACGAGGTCTACCCGGAGTACGAGTTCGCCGTGCACAAGGGCTACTGCACGCCGCTGCACCAGGAACATCTGGACCGGCTGGGACCGACCCCGGTGCACCGGATGCGGTTCGACAACGTCGCCCGGACGGTGAAACCCGGACAGGTCGTCCGTACCATCCTCGGCCGCGGTGATCGCGAGCGGGTGGATGTGGAGAGCGTGGATTGCGAAGTGGATTCCGCCGAAACGGCGCAGGCCGAGGTCAGAGAGGGTGAGTCGCGATGAGTGCAGAGGATCTCGAGCAGTACGAGAGCGATCTGGAGCTGCAGCTGTATCGCGAGTACAAGGACGTCGTCGGGATCTTCACCTACGCCGTGGAGACCGAACGTCGCTTCTACCTGTGCAATGCCGTCGATCTCAAGGTGCGCACCGAGGGTGGCGACGTGTACTACGAGGTGTCGATGGCCGACGCCTGGGTCTGGGACATGTACCGCCCGTCGCGGTTCGTCAAGAGCGCCAAGGTGCTCACCTTCCGCGACGTCTCCATCGAGGAGATCGTGCACAGTGACCTTGAG
>Ga0164242_10007018_pt1 | contig 12345 bp, 6 predicted proteins | sample OricomgcompostMG_FD_108783 | JGI IMG/M metagenome (GOLD analysis project Ga0164242, IMG submission 108783) | Miracle-Growth compost microbial communities from Emeryville, California, USA - Original compost - Miracle growth compost (MG) ... | reverse complement strand
GTACCGGATAATTTCCTTTATATCCTGCTGGGTATAATAGCCACCGTAAGCGACTTTTTCGCCGGGCCGCGGAGGCATAAATGTCCCCCATGTTCCGGTTCGGGGCACGCGCCAGGCGCCGATTCGGGTCAGGGCCGGCAGTCCTTTGATCTCTATCCGCCAGCCTTGGTCATCGGTTAAATGCCAGTGAAAGACGTTGAATTTGTATTTGGCCATTTCATCGATGTAGCGTTCCACCTCTTGTTTTGTAAAAAAATGACGGCTCACATCCAGCATCAGCCCGCGCCAGCCGAACGCCGGGAAATCGGTGATATTAATGCAGGGGGCCTGCCATGAAACGTCCTTTACGACCGAGTGGCTTTCTATCTCGGGAGGAAGTAATTGTTTGAAGGACTGGAGTCCGTAAAAAAGACCATTTGGCTTATTGGCCGATATCTCGACCATTTTGGTAGTTACTTTCAGCCGGTAGCCCTCCGTGCCTAGAGTAGTGTCGTATGCTGAATGGAGATGTAAGAAAATACGGTTGGGTTCTGACGATGTGCCTTTTTGCAGCGCCGGTTGAAATCCCGTGCTACGCTTTAGGCTTTGAATGAATAGTTCTGCAACCCGTCTTGCAGATGCGTTGTCGTAAATGATCCTGGTATCCTGGTTTAGATTGAAGTGTCCCTCTTTAACGGACTCAGTTACCGGTCTTGGTATAATGTGCGTTTTTGATTGAGCGAATCCGGTCCGGAAGCACACAAAAAAGATAGCAAATATCAGTAAATGTCTTAAGTGGATCATATGTCCGATGGGTATGCCTTTTGCCGAATGCTGAAGACAGGTTCAAAAGTGCCATTCGTTTAGTACTTTCAGAGACGCCACGCTCACTTGAGCTGCCCGTTCCATTTATCATAAGTGTGGCAAGTGAAGCCGCCAGAGACTCCTGCAATTTATTTCGTGGCGTTTTTAGTATATTCCTTTTTCCAAAGATCGACCTTTACATTGTTTCGTTCAAATTTGCCCGGAGTGCTCCTGCCGTTTGAGATGTATTGTTCCATTAGGCGTGTCAGACGTTCTACTACTTCGGGATGTTGAGCCTCCACGTTCATCCGCTCAGTGATGTCTGTGTCCATATCGTACAGCTGTACCAAGGGCCATCCTTTCAGGAAAGCCTGTTTATTATTGGGGGATTCCCATCCTCCTGATCCGGGACAAAATGCGAGCTTCCATTTTCCCTGCTGGATCGAAAAATAGCCGCCGATTGACGCGTATACGATCGTCGGGCGGACCTGCTCGTGAGCCTCGTTTCTTAGCGCCGGTAATATAGTATAACTATCCACCGCTGCATCGCCCGGCAGGGTTATTTTTAGGATATCCGCGCAGGTCGCCATAAAATCGGTGAGTGATACGAGATCGTTGCTGACCGCTCCTGCCGGTACTGTCCCCGGCCAACGGACAACGAGAGGAATTCGGTGGCCTCCATCCCAGATATCGGATTTATAGCCGCGGAAGATGTAACTCGGGTAATGACCGGACTTTTCCAGCCGATATTTGCCTAATACCGACGGCGTGCAACCATTATCGCTGGCGAAGAACACGATGGTGTTGTCTGAGATTTTCATCGAGTCCAGCGTTTTCATCACCTGGCCAACGGCCCAGTCCGTTTCCATCACATAGTCTCCGTAAGCCGTCATGCCGCTTTTCCCCAGGAATGACTGATCGGGAACAATAGGGGTGTGGGGTGAGGGTAAGGCCAGATAGAGAAAGAAAGGCCTTTTCTTTTTCGCCTGTGTAGCGATGGTTTTCTGGGCTTTGCGCGTAATAGAGGGAAGGACGTTTACTGCTTCAAACCCGCTTGCGGCAGGACCCTTGCGCCAGGGAAATTGTTTGGTGACGGAGGGGATACTTACGGCCCGGTCGTTCTCTATAAAGAGGTACGGCGGCATATCCAGGGAAGCGCTGATCCCGTAGAAATAGTCGAATCCCCGGGTGTCTGGTCCCTGCTGAACGGGCCTGCTGTAGTCGATCTCCCATCCGGTTTTGATCGTGTCATAGCCCGGTTTCAACGGCCAGTTCATACCGAGATGCCATTTGCCAATACATGCTGTATAATAGCCCTCGTTCTTTAAGAGGCCGGCAACCGTGAGCCTGTCGGAATCTATCAGGGGCTTGTCGTATCCTGATAAGACGCCCTGTTGCTCCTCCGAACGCCACGGGTACCTGCCTGTCAAAATAGCATATCGCGAGGGTGTGCAAACCGATGACGCCGCGTGGGCATCCGTAAACCTCATTCCCTGCTGCGCCAGCTTGTCGATATGAGGGGTAGGTATCCTCCCCTCCGGGTTAAAACACTTTACGTCCCCGTAGCCCAGGTCATCTGCAAGGATAAAAACGATGTTCGGATGTTTCGTGTCCTGCGCGTGAGATGCCAGGGGATGACAGCCGAGAAGCCATATTGAGAGAATCATGACCCTGCTCACAAGGCAGCTGGTTGCGATGGACAGGAAACGACCCAATGATCTTTTCATTTCTTATAGTTTAAGGATGGCGCATAGTCCGCAATAATTGTCATATGTTGTTTACGTCATTCCCGCTACGCCAAAATCGACGGAATAGGGGACGTACTGTACTGTTTACACGCTTGGAGCCGGTGCTCGGAACGCGTCTGAAATCTATTGCCATATAACGGAGCGAATAAAGGGCCGCGATACTACCTTTGATCCCAGCCGGTTTAGGGGATCGGCATGAAGTGCTGCCCTGCCCGTGAGTCCGCCGGAAGGTCTTACCATCCCGGGTTCTGTGTCAAATTGGGATTAATGGTAATTTCGTCAATCGGGAAGGGTAGCAGGTAATCCCTGGTGGAGTCGAACTGGTAGCCGTCAGAAAGGAAGTCCTTAAATGGCTGTAAATAATTGTCCTCGTCCCGGGGCTTGTCCGCTTGTCCGTGTATTTGCTGCATGACGGATCCATAATAAGCGCCGCGGTAGTTCTGGCCGGTGATCAGCCTGGCCGCAGCCCATCTCATCAGATCATCGAAGCGGAACTCCTCCCCGATTAATTCTATCCGCCTTTCCCTCCGGATTTCCTGTAACAACGGTTCAGGGGAATAGCCCCAGTCCGGCCAGTCAGGATCCAAGGCGATCGATCCCACGGTCAGCGGGGGCATGTGTACGCTTGCCCGGGATCTTAACTGGTTGATGCTTATGTCGGCGTCAGACTGATTGAATTGGCCGAGTTCGGCCTTTGCCTCTGCATAGTTTAACAAAACCTCCGCGTAGCGAAAATAGACGGTGATATGATCCCATGTTAACCTGTTTTGGCCTGCAGTTTCAAAAGCGTCGTTGATAAAGAATTTCCGGGCGACATAGCCGGTGGTAAGAGGCCCTCCGTTTGGCCCGATAAAGGCGTCCGGAAACATGGTGGAATCGCCCGTACCTGACACGCGCCAAAGCTCTCCGGGAGTGAAGATAGTCATGGCAAGGCGGGGATCCCTGTTTTGGGTAATCGTGTTCAAAGACGTGTCACTGACGTAGGAAGGGCTGAGGCTGATAGGCAGGCCGTCGGTGCACAAATAGCTCCTGATCGCAGACCGTGTAAGCCCGATGCCGTTCGGCCAGGTATTCATCTGCTCCCCGGATGTTGCCCATGTCGCGTTGTATTTGACATGGTCGAATTGTCGCGCAAAAATGATTTCTTTTGACACTATTGGCGTCCCTGATAATTCGTGATGTGTAAAGACAGACCCGTAATCGTCATCCAGCCTATAGCCGAAATTATCGATCAGGTTCTTTGCGGCGTCGGCCGCCGAGGTAAAAAATTTATCGTAATCCGCGTTAGCCGCGCCGAATGGCGTGCCGTTATGATATTTTTCCCAGGACCCTTCATAAAGAGCTACCCTTGACTTAAACGCCAGGGCGGCATCTTTGCTGATCCGTTGGTATTCGCTTGTTTTCGTCAGTTCGCTTTTCGTTTTGAGCAGGCTTATGGCCTTGTCGAGATCAGAAAGTATAAAGTCGGCTACAGAGTCCCGGGGAGACCTGAGCGTGGAATAGAGCTTTTTATCGTCCGCATTCAACGGCTCTGTAATGATTTGCGCGGCGCCGACGTCTTTTAAGATGTTGAAGTAGTGGAAGGCGCGGAAATAATAGGCCTCTCCTTTATATTGGTTACCATCGAGGTCGGTGACCTTGTCCATGTTAGTAATCATGATGTTCACCTGTCTGATATAGGTGTACTCGTCGCCAATCGCATCGGTCGTTGTTAGCACCTGCCCGAGCATTCGGCTGCTCCGGTACGTGCTGGATAAGGCGTTATCCGATCCTTCATCCATGGTGTAGGTATAGTTTCCGAGGCGGCCGTACAGATTGTTTACATATAGTTGCAGGTCATTGGGTGTCTTCCAGTAGGCGGGTTCCGAGATCTGGTCCTGTGGCACGCGGTCCAAAAAGTTTTTATTGCAACCAAAAGCAAGGCCTGTCATTATCAATACGAGCGCGAGATATCTTAGATTTTTCATTTCTTGTTGATTTAACTGATCTCAATTAGAAAGTCACGTTCAGTCCGAAAGAATATACTTTCTGAAGAGGATAGTGATTATCGTATCCTCCCACTTCGGGATCAAAAAACATGTATTTTGTCCGGGTTATTAAGTTGTCTCCCGAGAAGTACAGGCGAAGTTGACTGGCCTGTATCTTTTGTGTCAGGGAAGCAGGAAGGGAGTATCCGATTTGAAGTGCTTTCAATCGCATATACGCCCTGTTCTGCAGGTACCGGTCGCTGGTTCCCTTGTTCATGTTGATACGTGGGTTACTGTTTGCAACCCGGTATGGTCGCGGCCAAAAGGCGTCTTTATTATCGTAACGCCAGAAGTCCTGCTGTCCTTTTAATACGACGGCGCCCAGGCCCGGCCCTGCCGTCGGTCCCCAGAATGAACTCTGGCCGCCTGCGCCCGGCCATTGGTCCCATTTTGCGACGCCCTGTATCCTGAAACTCAGGTCGAAGCCTTTATAACTGGCGCCTGCATATAAACCAAAATGATATCTCGGCGTGTTATTTCCAATAACGGTCATGTCGCCATGATCATCGGCTTTCTTCTGCCCCTGTGTAATCACCCCGTCACCGTCCAGATCCCTGTATTTCAGATCACCCGGCGCCCACGCACCCTTGTAAAAAAGCGTTTGATCAATTCCTCGTTTGTCTACTTCGTCGACGGATTGGAATAGCCCGTCTGTTTTATATCCCCAAATTTCTCCTATGGTCTCCCCTTCATAAAACGTACTTAATAACTTCAGCGGGTTATTATAACTGGTGACTACGGATTTATAATCGGACAAGTTAAAGTTTGCGAAATAGCTAAAGCCCCTGCCTGGCGATTGCCTCCAGTTAATCTGGACTTCCCAGCCCGTGGTTCTCAGGGTACCGTTATTGGCTTTCGGAACGGTGCCGCCATAGATTTCGGGCACCACGACGCCCGGGCCTATCAGCGCCGTGTTGTCAGACTGGTACCAATCGGCGGTAATAGATAATTTGTTGTTAAATACGTACATATCTAACCCGAGGTCCTTCGTGTTGACCTTTTCCCAGGTGAGACCGATGGTAGTTTCGCTGGGGGCGTTTACACCGTAAGATCGCTCGCTTCCTAACAGGTACGTCGTCTGCCCCGTGCTCATAACAGGTGCATAGAGGTAATTGGCGACATTCTGGTTGCCGATAGATCCCCAGGAAAACCTGAATTTCATCATACTAATCTTGTCCTTGAACGGGAAGAACGCTTCTTTGGCGATATTGTATCCGAGCGATAGCGAGGGAAAGGTGCCCCAGCGGCTGCCTTTGGCAAAACGGGACGAGCCGTCCCGCCGCACGTTGGCCTCGAGCAGGTATTTATCCTTGTAGTTGTAATTCAGCCTCCCGAAAACGCTCTGGGTAGCCCAATGGCTTTTGGAGTCATCTACACTTGCGACACCTACAGCGGTGCTGATGGATGGTACGTTATCAGTAAGTAAATAGGTATTCTTGCCGTTCAGGCCGAAAACGGTTTCCAGCTCTTCCTGGAACCCGATCAGTGCCCCGAAATAATGGCTGCCGACCTGCCTGTGGTAGCTACTGGTAAGCGTGGGGGATTGATAGATCGTCCTGATCATGCTGGACGAATAATTCGTGCCGTTTTGATTTGTTCCTTTCCGGGTTGAATCAGGTTCTATTTCATAGGATGTACCATTCGCGATTGCGCCGGTGGAATTAGTATAGGTATAGTTATACTGGACGGTGGTTACCCAGTTTCGTGTGGGCTTTATCGATATGCTGGGAGACAATATCCATTTGGCGGCGTCGCTGGTCGCCGTTTGTGCCATTGTCTGGGGAATATTGGAATTTAAGAAGTAACCTCCTAACGGGTTATGTAGGGGTAGCGTCGGAGCTAGCCGGTTTACTATCAAGACATTCGGGTTTCGGGAGTGTGTTCCCACGTATTTCGTGATCAAGGCGGCCTTCAGCCAGGTGAGCGGATGGACATTTATCTGGCCGTTCAGCGTTTTGCGGCTATATTCATCATTGGAAAACCGCGAGACGCCATCTTCGTGAAACAGCCCGGCTGATAACGCATAGCTGGTGTTGCCGTCGGATCCTGATATATTGATATTGTGCGTCTGACGTATCGCATTTTTCCTAAATAGCGCGTCGTACCAGTCGGTATTAGCGTTGGCGCCATATCCCACTGCATCGAAATCCCAACCTGTGCCGGAGGCATTCGGATAAACGGAGGGGGCATGCTCCGGATCCTTCATGTATTGTTTGATCCGTTCGATCACATCGCTGGTATAGGGCATCGTAGAGGCGCCGGCATTGGCGGCTGCCGAGTCTATCGCGAGGGCATATGTTAACGCGTCCACACTGGGTATAAATTTAGTAGGCTGCGCCATCGCGTAGTTATAAGAGTAAGATACTTTCAGCCCGGCCGTGTTTTTGCCGTTTTTCGTGGTGATAAGGATGACTCCATAGGCAGCCCGGGCACCATAAATGGCTGAAGATGCAGCATCTTTCAATACAGATATAGACGCTATATTATTGGGATCTACATCATTGAGATCCATGGGGACGCCGTCCACGAGGATATACGGCTGGCCTGTCGAGTAGCTCGCATTTCCCTTCGAATTCGATAAGGAGGCCAGACCCCTGATGTTGACGCTGTATGATCCTCCCGGCTCGCCGGTATTATTTGAAGCCAGGAAATTCAGCCCCGGTATGGCGCCCTGTAGTGCCTGCTCAAGATTAGAAACGGGTCTGTTGGCAATTTCTTCTCCGCTGATCTGCGACACCGCGCCGGTAACGTCTACTTTCTTTTGGACGCCATATCCCACGGTTACCAATTCATTCAGGGTTGATATATTGCTGGACAGCACTACATTGATTTCTGATCCGGCAGCCACGGACTTTTCCATTTTATCGTATCCAATATATGAGTATACAAGCGAACCCCGGTTGTCCGGAAGGGAAATTGTATAGTTTCCTTTTTCATCAGTGGCCGTAGCAGTTTGTGTTCCTTTAAGACTTATCGTTACTCCTGCCAGGGGATGCCCATTTTGATCCTTTACGGTTCCTCTTACAACAATTTGAGGAAGAGAGGGTATGTCGATTTTGCCTGATGGAACAGGTGGTTGCTTTAGCGTGATAACGACCGTCTTATCCACGATTGCGTAAGTAAGGGGCTGGTCGCGGAAGCAGGCGTCGAGCGCGTTGGTGATGGATGCATTTTCGAGGTTAAGATCGACTCTCGCAGCCTCCCTGATCCAGTTGTCCCGATAGACAAAAGAATACCCGCTTTGTCTTTTGAATTCACGGAAGACCCTTTCCAGAGATATGTTCCGTGCTTTGAGGGTTATTTTCTGGGAATAGGCAGTAGCGCTTGCCGTCATACAACCCACTAATAGAAAAATAGCTGTGAGTCTCATAATCAACAGCATTTTAGGGAGACCTCTTCGATAAAGTTTGTAAAGCGTCTTAAAATACATAACTTTGATTTTAGCCCCGGCACAAAGCCGGGGTGCTTGGGTTAATGAAATGTACAGTCCTCGAAAATTGTATTATGGGTTTAACCCGGGCGTTTTAACAAGGAAGCGCGTCCAACGCTTCCTTGTTTATCCCTGGACTAAACGAAAACTTAAGTTGATGCGGATGTCGCCTCTGTCGAATTAGTTAGTTTAAGGCGTCACGATGACCCTTCGGCCATCCACTTTCACCTGTATCCCGCTGTATTTTAGTACTTGTAATATCTGCGTGAGGTTCAGGTTCCGGGAAACCTCGCCGCTTATTCTGGCTGCTGGGATGCCACCCTCGTAAACAACATCCACGTCGTACCACCTGGCAACCTGGCGCATAATGCTGTGGATATCGGCGCTTTTCATGACAAACTCTCCATTCTTCCAGGCCATTACGGATTCAAGGTCGGGGTTTTTAATCATGTGAACGCTGCTGGTGGCTACCGCCTGCTGGCCTGGTTTGATGATAACTGAGCCTCCGGAAAACGCTACTCTGACGACACCTTGGAGTAAGGTTACCGCCGTATGGCCGTCGTCTTTGTACGCCTTCACGTTGAAATGCGTCCCCAGGACTTCCGTTAAGACACCATCTGCATCAACGACAAATTGTTTTGAGGAATTCTTTGCAACTTCAAAATAGGCTTCTCCTGTAATTCGAACTTTTCGATCCTTTCCGGTAAATGAAACCGGGTAACGCAAGGAGCTCTCGGAGTTCAGCCAGACCCTGGTGCCGTCGGCCAACGTGAGGCTCACGACCCTGCTGCCTCGCGGATTATACAGGGTATTGTATGTGATTGAATCAGGAGCTGTCATTCCCGTGGCGCTTTTGTACGATACATCCCCCTCCGCGGTTTTGATGATATCCACGTCGCCCTGCTTTGTGAGAACGCCGTTTTCAACGCTGTCCAGGGAGATTACCTGGCCGTTGCCCAGGGTGATAGTAGCCTTGGAGACTTGAGGAGCATGGACGTCCTGAACACCTGCTATAACAGTCTTTACCCTATTATTTTCGAAACTTGTCTTCCCTGTCAGCCAATAAGTGATTGAACCGGCTATGAGCAAGGCGATTGCGGCAGCGGCCGTAAGTTTCTGTTTCCTGCCAAGGACCATGATTCTTTTTTTGGGATGCCTGGCTGATGTATCCAGAAACTCCCGCCGATTTAGCGCCGTTTCAATCTGGTCGATGATCCGGGCCTGCAGATGTTCAGGAAGCGGCTTGGGTTCGGCAATAATTCTGTATTCCTCTGCAATCTTTTCGATCTCCTTTATAGGGGCGCTTCTTAGCCAGTCAATGAATTGACTGTGCTCCGCCTCATTATAATCTCCTTTGGCATATCTTTTTAAAAATGACCTAATTTCTGCCTGGTCCATAGTAACCCGTTATACTATAGAGACACTTTACACCGCCGAAAAGACCCCCGGCTGCAAAAATTTTTTTAAACCGGTCAGCTGACCATGAGAGAAGCAGGTAGAATCGTAAGGACGAGCAAGATATCACCTTCAGAATGGAGATACTGGCGTACGAAGTGACAGGCCTTATAAAACTCTTTTTTTACGACGGATATTGAAATTTTGAAGTTTTCAGCAATTTCCGCGTAAGGAATACCTTCTTCTATATGTACCTTAAAGATGGCCTTTCTTTTAGGCGGGAGTTTTTCAACAGCCTCCTGAATGAGGCGGTGATATTCTTTGTAGGTGATATCATAGTAAGGAGAGGCAGGCATGCTTGGAGCCCGTTGCTTGATCTCGGAGAGAACCCTATTTTTGATCTTGGTATGTCTTATGTGGTTGATCAGCCTGTTTTTTGCAGCGCGAAGTACATAGGATTTAAAAGAGCTCACAGATGCCAGGTTTTCCCTATGTTCCCAAATATTCACGAATACCTCCTGTAGTATCTCTTCTGTTTCTTCTTTATCCTTGGTAAACAGGTAGATATATTTGTAAACGGCAGATATATGAATGGTGTAAAGCTGATTAAAGGCCATTCGGTCGCCCGCAGCTACCTTGAGCAGTAAATCATATTCATCGTCGTAGAGTTCTTCCATACAATAGAGGCCACAAGGGTATCTGGTTAAGAATCATGCCAACCCAAGATACACAGATTTTAAAAAAAAATAAGAAATCATCGGTGTGGACGCTATACTTGGTTTGAATCGGGCTAAAGTGTGCCGGTAAGTTAGTAATAATTCAGATCCCCATTTCAACGCAATATTGATTTCCAGCTACTGCCAGACTTTGCTCTCCAATGAATGGTTATGGAAGCTTGTGTTCCATTCATCAATTGTAATATTGGGGCAGTTGTCGCATCATTGGGAATTTGGATTTTGACTCCGTTGGCCGTATGATTGCAAGATCTGCTTGCTTGACTTGTCAATCTTCGTGTGGGTTTCTCCACCTATATTTTGTACGATACTGATAATAATGTCTTCTCCCTTTTTTAAAAAGAGATAAGGGTTCTTTTACTCCATAGTCTCCAAACGCATATCTTTAATAGTGGCGACTGACGGTTTATTTTGTAATGTAATCGGAATGGGTGACTACATACCATCCCGATTGCGTTGCTTCGATATTTTCTTCTATAACGAGGTTCGAAATCCAGTCGGATGATACGAAATCCATGATTCCTTCGTAAAAATCATTGGACTATTGCCAGTACTTCAAGTTTCAGGAATTATCCGAGGACCAACGGAAGTCCATCCTTCACAGTTATTCAAATCGAGCTCTATTTTCAAGCAGCGCATTCGCTTATAGCCTCTTCAACCATTTTCCCCATTCGGGCGTCCTATGCCGGTTGGCCATCAGGCGCCTGTTTACCGCCGCCGGTTCCGGGAATAGGCTTTTAATGAATGCCTGGGTCCTGATTTTTGTGCAGTAGCGGGTGGTCAGGATTGGCCGAGCATTAACTTTACCGGCCCCAATAGCCCGGAAGGCAGCAGAGGATCGTCCGTTTTATAATATACGGGGCCTTCTTTTGTAAAATATTTATTTGTCGCCATGGTATAACGGCCGCTAGGTCGGGGAATCCCTTTCTGAAACCATTCGGGCCATTCCTTTAAAGAGGTTCCATCCCATTCACAGTCTTCGGGGTAAAGCCTGGCATCCCCGATCATCCGATTAGGCCATAGATTTACCACATCAATTTCGAGTAGGTTTTTCCCTGGCCTGACTGCATCAATGATATTCACCCGGTAAGGCGGCTTCCATGCCACTCCACAATCTTTTCCGTTTACCCTAATTCGGGCCATAACATTCAATTCGCCGAGGTCAAGCAGCAGAGCCTTTGATTCTGATAGAAGTAAGGACGGAAGGTCAAAACTGTTTTTATAGGTGGCGGTGCCTGAATAGTATCGAATTCCGTTGTTGCGGTTCTTACTCCAGTCCTGCAACGTATTAAATGTGACAGGCCCGGCAGGTCCGCCCCATGCCGGACCAAAGGAAACAAGCCAGGGACCGGATACGTCTTTTACGGCATGATATTCAGGGAAGTTCTTACCGTTCGAGATTTTTACCGTAGCTGCCTTTCTAAAGACGATAAACCAACTCTGGAAAGGCTCAAAACGCAAAGAAATGGTCACCCGGCCGCCGGATATCTTGTATGCCGACAAATCCCGCGCTTCACCGGTTTCAGGGTTCCAAAGCTCGGGAACCCTATCAGCAATGCGGAACGTACAGGGTGATTCCGTAGCTTCAGGCTTTGGGTTAGCTACGAAATAGATATCTGTTTTGTCAGATCGCCTGTGTATATAGTTTAGCCCGGTCCCCTGAAAGTCCGGGCTTACACCAGCCATCCGAAATATTTTTTTCCAGTCAGCTAACTTTATGAAATTGCCGCTATCCTTCAGTTTACTGACAATCTCCTTGATTTTTTGATCTGATGTCTCGTGATCGGTGAGACCCGGCGTTCCGACTAAGTCTTTCTGGGCTATTACTTTTACGCCGGCTTCCGCCAATTCCAGTATCTTTTGTGCGGACGATAACGTCATTCTGTGTATATTCTCAAGCCATGTAGTCCACCATTCTTAACGATAGTCGCCACCCCCAAGGGGGTATGCTTCCCCTCATCTCAGTTCAATTTTTTGCATCGGTAATTCTGGAGACGCCCGAAGGGGCGGTTTTGCTGCCAATGTGTCCTGTTTGTTAGACTTTAGGGGGCATTTTTGAATACGCTAAAGGCTGTTTTTCACCACAGGGCCATTTATTCTTAAACTCGAGGGGCCAGTTTTTCTTAAAATAGCGGGGCCGCTTTTTCTCATGTTATCGGTCGCCACTTTTTCTCATTTAACCGGGGGCTATTTTTTCTCACACATAGGGGTCACTTTTTCTTAGATTT
>Ga0164242_10007017_pt1 | contig 12346 bp, 14 predicted proteins | sample OricomgcompostMG_FD_108783 | JGI IMG/M metagenome (GOLD analysis project Ga0164242, IMG submission 108783) | Miracle-Growth compost microbial communities from Emeryville, California, USA - Original compost - Miracle growth compost (MG) ... | reverse complement strand
TGAGGGCGGTGCTTTGCTTATTTTGCGTCAAGCCGCCTTGGGAGCAGCCTGAGGCGACCATCCCGGCGATAACAACCAAGCGCTTCATGTCCTCTTCCTCCTTCGAAAAGGGAGGGGACACAACAAGGTTCCGCTTGCCGTTCCCGGGCGACGGCTTTAAGTTCACCCTTCGTTCCGCAACAAGGGATCCGGACTTTGTCAGCAACCGCCGCCGTTTTCGTGATCGTCGCGCTGGCGCTCGGGCTTGTTATCGGCTGGTTTCTAGGCAGCCGCGCGACCGCCGAAGCGCGCGCAGAGCGTGACCAGCGTGACGCAGATTTCCGCAAGGCGGTTTCCGATCTTGCCGTCGCCGAGGAGCGGGCGAAAGCAGCTGAGGGCCTGCGTAATGAGCTTTCGATCATACGCGACGAGCGTGACGCGGCGCGCACCGATCTTGCTACCCTTCGGGCCGATGCCAAAGCTTTCGAAGCGCGGCTTACCGAGCTCAAGGAGGCCAAGGAAATTATGGCCGCGCAATTCGCGGAGGTCGCCAACAAGCTGCTGGGAGAAGCGCAGAAAAGCTTTCTCGAGCGCGCCAACGAACGGTTCAACCAGACGGGCGAGTCAAACGAGGCGAAGTTGAGAGCGCTGCTCCAGCCGGTCGAGGCCACGCTCAAGCGCTACGAGGAAAATGTCACGCGCGTCGAGACCGAGCGCAAGGAGGCCTATGGTAATCTCACCGGCTTGATCGACGCGATGCGGATCGGCCAGGAATCGGTGCGCGGAGAGGCCGCCAAGCTGGTCAATGCGCTGCGCTCGGCGCCCAAGGCGCGCGGCCGCTGGGGCGAACAGCAGCTGAGGAATGTCCTCGAAACCTGCGGACTTGCCGAACACACCGATTTCGAGATGGAGGTCTCGATCGCGAGCGATGGTGGACGGCTTCGACCCGACGCGATTGTTCGCGTACCTGGCGGCAAAAGTCTTGTGATCGACGCCAAGGTGTCGCTCAATGCCTATCAGGACGCTTATGGTGCCGTCGATGAAGCTGAGCGGGCCAGCCACATGGCGCAGCACGTCGTGTCGATGAAAGCGCACATCAATGCGCTGGGCGCCAAGGCCTATCAGACACAGTTTGAAGATACGCCCGATTACGTGATCATGTTTGTTCCCGGCGAGCATTTTTTGTCCGCCGCGCTCGAACACGCGCCGGACATGTGGGACTATGCCTTCGATCGGCGCGTGCTGATTGCTACGCCGACCAACTTGATCGCTATTGCCCGAACGGTGGCGGCGGTCTGGCGGCAGGAAAAGCTCGCTGGCGAGGCGCGCCAAATCGCCGAGCTGGGCAAGGAGCTCCATGCGCGATTGGCAACGATGGGCAACCACGTCTCGCGCCTCGGCAAGAATCTCGAGACCGCGATAGGGGCCTACAACGCGTTCGTCGGTAGTCTGGAATCGCAAGTAATGACCAGCGCCAAGCGATTTGAAACCCTCAATATTGATACCGCGGGCAAAACGATCGAGACATTGCCGACCGTCGAGCAATCAGCGCGCCCCTTGATTAAGCTGGCGAGCGACGACGTGGCGGAAGCCGCCGAGTAGTTCACTGTTTAATGGCGCCTCTTCGCGTCCTTCTTCAGCCCGCAGGCCTCAGCGTTACCGTCCCGCCGTCATCGCTAAGCGTCATCGAGCCATCATCGTGCCGCGCGACCGTCATTGGCGCTCCAAGAATTTTGAACACGGCGCTTTCCTGTTCCATTCCCGGCCCGACGCACGCCATCTTTGTTGATATCATTCGGGTGACGGTCAGGACGTGATCGGCCAGCACATAGCCGCCACCGAAGCCGTTACATCCAGCGTTGCCCGAAACGCGATCGCCGGTGAAGTTCAATTGCGCCTTGCGCTCGGCAGTTGGCGAGGCGCCGTTGATCTTGTTGATCTCCCAGCGGGTGCCAGCGAGCGATTGCGCCGCAGGCTGTTGAGCCACCGAGCCGAAATGCGCGCATCCGGCAATCAGCAGCACCAGACCGGCAGTCGATCTCATCGCTTGCAATTTCACCGCCCTCCTTCGTTCGGGCAACGAACTCGCGCCAGGCAGGTTGCAATGTCGCGTTGCAGGAACCTCGCGTTCTTCAAAAGTTTCCAAATCGCTTTCTCATCGCTATCCATAAGGTTTGGGAGGAATAGGTGGCCGATGGTCACGACTGGAACATCAGCGACGCTCGCGAGCAAGCACCTCATAGGCCATCACTGCGGTCGCCACGGCGGCGTTGAGGCTGTCCGCCTTGCCCAGCATCGGCAGCTTAACGAGTAAATCGCACTGGGCGGCATAAGCGGGGGGAAGCCCTTGCGCCTCGTTGCCAGTGAGCAGGAAGGTAGGCGCGGCATATTCGGCAGCGCGATAGTCGTTGTCGGTATCGAGGCTCAACCCGACGAGTTGGCCTGGTCCCGATCGCAGCCAGGCGAGGAAGGCCGACCAGCTCGCTCGCGTGATCGGCACAGTGAACAAGGCGCCCATGCTGGCGCGTACCGCCTCGACGGAAAATGGATCGACGCAATCGTCGACCAGGATCAGCCCTCCGGCGCCGACGGCATCTCCAGTGCGCAAAATGGTTCCCAAATTGCCCGGATCGCGCAGTTTTTCGGCAACAAGCCAAATGCCGGCACGGCTCCGATCGAGGGCCTCGAGCGAGGTCTCGAACTCCTCGAACACGCCGACCACGGCTTGCGGGTTATCCTTGCCCGATAGTTTCGACAGGATGTCGGATACTGTCTCGACTGCTTCGCCACCCGCCTCCTCGACCTCCGCGATCAGTGCAGCGACGAGCGGGTGGCCGGCACTCGCCGCAGCAAAGAACAGGTAGCGCGGTAACCGTCCGGCCTCGCGCGCTTCGGTCAGAATGCGCAGACCCTCGGCGAGGAAGAGCCCCTCGGCCCGCCGGTGCCGCTTGTCGCGCAAGGATCGGACGCGCTTGACTAGAGGATTGGAAAAGGCGGTGATTTGGCGGGTCATGGCGAGGCTATAGAATGGGCCGGGTCAAATCGGAACCACGTCGCCCATCGCCGCCGGCTTCCAAACATTGGCCGGAATGCCTTCGGCCACATGCCCGATGGACGGGACCAGACTGGCTCGGTCACTCTGACCAATTCGCAAGTGGAAAGGCCGAGTGAAGCTATCTCTTAGTCCTCGCCAAATTTTGCTTCGACCAACTCGGTGAGCGCGGCCACGGCGCGTTCCGCGCCGTCGCCCTGCGCACTGATCGTGATCGTATCGCCCATCGCGGCGCCCAGCATCATTAGCCCCATGATCGAGGTACCGGTCACCGACTGCCCGTCGCGCGCTACTGTCACCTCGACCGGCTGCGACGAGGCGAGCGTAACGAACTTCGCGCTCGCCCTGGCGTGGAGGCCGCGTCGATTGGCAATAACGACCGTTCGTTCAGCCCGCATCAAGCAGCGGCCTCGCCAAGCACCTCGGACGCGACCGAAATATACTTTCGTCCCGCCTCGCGCGCGGCGGCGACGGCGTCGGTTACCTTCATTGCTTTTCGCGCCCCTTCGAGGCGGATCAACATCGGAAGGTTGATTCCGGCAATCACCTCAATTCGTCCCGCTTCCATCAGCGAGATGGCGAGGTTTGAAGGCGTGCCGCCGAACAGGTCGGTGAGCACGATGACGCCGCGGCCGGCATCGACCTCGGCAATTGCCTTCGCGATGTCTTGCCGCCGAGCCTCCATATCGTCGTCGGGACCGATGCAGACCGTCGCGATCCGCTCCTGCTTTCCGACGACGTGCTCCATCGCGGTCACGAATTCCTGGGCGAGTCGCCCATGCGTGACGAGTACCAAGCCGATCATGCTTCTTGTGTTCCCGAAACTCTCATCTCTTGGCCGGCGGGTCTTCGAGCGAGTCCTGCGGCGCCGTTGCCAGGTCACGATGCGTCACCGTGGGCGAAAATCCCGCGTCGCGCAACCGTGACGCCATGCGGTCTGCCACATGCACCGAACGGTGTCTCCCTCCGGTACACCCGAAAGCGATCGTGACATAGGCCTTTCCTTCCGCTCGATAGCGCGGCAGCAGAGTCAGCAGCAGCGCCTCGATCTGCGCCATCGCCTCGGGATAGGCAGGATCTGTAGCGATATAGGCAGCCACCTCAGCATCGAGTCCCGTGCCGGGCCGCAGCTCCTCTACCCAATGCGGGTTGTGCAGGAACCGCATGTCGAACACGAGGTCGGCGTTCGAGGGCAGTCCTCGCGCGTAGCCGAACGACATGATTGTCACCACAGGCTCGCCAAGACCTTCGCGGGCGAATGTCGATCGCACCTGCTGGGCGAGCTGGTTGGTGGTAAGCGCGGTGGTGTCGATCCGTCGGTTGGCCCATCGTCTGAGCGGCGCGAGCAATTCACGTTCGCGCACGATGCCGGCGCTTGCCGGCCGGTCGAGCGCCAGCGGATGTCGCCGCCGCGTCTCGGCATAGCGCCGTTCGAGCTCGCTCCCTGCACAGTCGAGGAACAGCGTGCCGACGTCGTGGCCGTGCTCGTCGCGCAGCTTGCGGATGCGCTGCACGATTCTTTCTGGCTCGAACCCGCGGGTGCCGGCACCGAATCCAATCGCCAGTGGACGCGAATCGCCTTCGGCGCCTTCGGGCAATGGGCTTGCCAGCAGCCGCTCGAGCAATACCAGCGGCAGATTGTCGACCACTTCCCAGCCGAGATCCTCGAGCGTGTTGAGCACGGTCGACTTGCCGGCTCCCGACATGCCGGTGACGAGCAGGATGTCTTTCGGTTGCCGCGCCATCGCTTAGGCCCCGGTTCGGGACAATGCGAGCGCCACCTTGATTGGCGCCGACGCTTCATGCGCAACCAGTGCAATCTCGGGCAGCGTAACACCGGCGATTCGGCGCTCTACCCGCTCCGGCGGCATCCGCTCGACAGCATCGGCGAGCTCGACGATCAGCGCGACCGGCACGCCCTCGACATAGGGCATTTCAACGATACCAAGGCCGCGCACCTCGATTCGGCCAGCGATCGTCGCCGGCGGCTGAGCGAGCAGGCGGCCACGCTCACGCAGCAGCACGGTGTAATCGTCGCTGACCAATTGGGCGCCGCGATCGATGAGGCGCAGCGCGAGATCGGACTTGCCGCTACCCGAGCGTCCCTCGATCAAGACGGCTCGGCCGTCGATCGCGACGCACGACGCGTGCAGCGTCTCCGAAGAAACCGTCGTCATCGCTCGCCCCCTGCGCCGCCCCCCAAAGGCAGTTTCACGACAAAGCGCGCACCGCCCAGGCGGTCTTCACGCGATTCGACCGCGATCGTGCCTTGATGCCCTTCGACAATCGTCCGCGCAATGGCGAGGCCTAGCCCCGAATGCTTGCCGAAAGCTTCACCTTGAGGGCGGATCGACTGGAAACGGCGGAAAATAGCCTGGCGGGCCTCCTTAGGAACGCCGGGGCCTTCGTCCTCGACCCGGACGACGAGCATTCCATCCTCTGCTGCAGCAGAGATGGCAATCAGGCCGTCGTCGGGAGAGAAGGAGATCGCGTTGTCGAGGAGATTCTCGAACACGCGCTCCAACCGTGCGCCATCTCCGACTGTGACCAGCGAGTCGCCCGGCCGCGGATCGAACGCCAAACGAATGCCACGCTCGACTCCTCGCTTGGCGCGAGTATTGAGCAATGCGGCAATCATCGCGCCGATATCGATCGGATCGAACTTCGCGCGGCTCAACTGCGCGTCGAGCCGCGACGCCTCCGAAATATCGGTGATCAGCCGGTCAAGCCGGTGCACATCATCGCGTGCCACGTCGAGCAGCTTGCCCTGCAATTGGGGATCGCGGACGGTGGACAGTCCCTCTATCGCCGACCGAAGCGAGGCGAGGGGATTCTTCATCTCGTGCGTCACATCCGCCGCGAACGATTCAGTTGCGTCGATTCGAGCGCGCAACGCCAGGCTCATGTCCGAAAGCGCGCGCGCCAACATGCCGATCTCGTCGCGGCGGGAAGGGAGGCGGGGAACCACCACCTCCCGTGCACGCCCCAGTCGAACGCGCACTGCGGCGCGGGCAAGGCGACGCAGCGGGCGCACGATCGTCCGCGCCAGGAATAGCGACAGCAGGATCGACACCAGCGTTACCGCGCCGAGCACGATGCCGAGGCGGAAGCGTTCCACTCGAACCGTCTGGGTGATGTCGCGCGCATTGATCGTGGTCATCACTGCGCCACCGCCTGGAAGTGGTGCGGCGGCGGTGATCACCGGCGTGCGATCGGGCGCACGCCACACCGTCGAGCGCGCGTCCTGGTCGTCGAGCGCTGCCGCGACGTCGGGCCAACGCCGCCCGTCCGCTGCCGGCCGCTCGCGGTAAAGCGGCGGCCGCACCGCGCCGACAACGGTATCAATCCCGGCATCAAGGAAGCGGGCGACGCTCTGCTGCCAAGGTTCCTTGTCGGGATCGAGCAACAGGAAGTTGTGGACGCCCAGCGTCCGACTGTCGGCGGTCTGCTGTCCGGTCTCATCGAAAAGGCGTATGCGCTCGCGAGTCTCTCGCGCCAGCCGCAGCATAACGTCAGTGCGTTTGGATCGCGGCGCGGCAGTGATCGCGTCGGCGATCAGCCGCGCCTCGCGGGCCGATTGCGCCATTTGGTTGTCGACGATTCGGGTGCGGTACGAGTCGAGATAGAAAAACCCGCCCGCCAGCATCGCCAGCGCGAAAATGTTAACCGCGAGGATTCGCCGGGTAAGCGAGACACGGCCCGACCAGCGAAGCGCGAGATCACGCTCGCGCGGCTCATTCCTCGGAGAAACGATATCCGGCGCCATAAAGGGTTTCGATTGCGTCGAACTCGGGGTCGGCCTGACGGAACTTGCGCCGGATACGCTTGATGTGGCTGTCGATCGTGCGGTCGTCGACATAGATGTCATCCTGATACGCCGCGTCCATTAGTTGGTTACGCGTCTTGACGATGCCCGGGCGCTGGGCGAGCGTTTCCAGGATCAGGAACTCTGTGACGGTCAATGTGACGTCGTGACCGGCCCAGATGACGCGATGCCGCGCCGGATCCATCACCAGCCTGCCTCGCTCGATCCGTTCGGCGGCCGCGTCACCATTTTCTTCCCCGCTCTTCTGCGTCAGCTCAGCGCGGCGCAGGATCGCCCGAATACGGGCGATCAGCAACCGCTGCGAGAAGGGCTTGGCGATATAATCGTCTGCCCCCATCGCAAGCCCGAGCGCCTCGTCGAGTTCATCGTCTTTGGAGGTGAGAAAGATCACCGGGGTAGGTTGCTTCTCGCGAAGCCGGCGAAGGAGCTCGAGGCCATCCATCCGCGGCATTTTTATGTCGAAGATGGCAAGATCGGGCGGATTGTCGGTCAGCGCCTTGAGCGCGGTCTCGCCGTCCGAATAGACGCGCGTTAGGAATCCTTCCGCTTGAAGCGCGATCGAAACCGAGGTCAGGATGTTGCGGTCGTCGTCGACGAGCGCGATCGTGGCGGTCATGGCGCCGACGCCTCCGTGATGGTCGGGCCAGATGCCGTAAGCGAAAGCGGGCGATCGCTCAACTGGGGCGGTAGGGCTTTATCGCGGTTTGACGGGCCCGGCGGGCGACGATAAGGCCAATTCCTGGCAATCGCATACGTATGCGGCGCGAGACCGCAACGATGTAACGACTGGGGAGAGTGATGGTGTCGGATCGCGTACCGGCCGTGGGCCTTGATGCCCAAGGCATTCGCACGTCTGCGAAAATTTACTGGAATTTGTTGACCGCGCGGCTCGTCGAAGCAGCGATCCAGCGCGGCGAGGGGCGGCTTGCCGCCGACGGTCCGCTGGTCGTCGAGACCGGGCCGCACACTGGTCGCTCAGCGAAGGACAAATTCACCGTCTGCGATGCAGAGACCGAGCGCACGATCTGGTGGGGCAGCAGCAACAAGCCGATGGCACCTGAGCATTTTGCAGCGCTCAAGGCCGACTTTCTCGCTGCCGTCGCGGAAAAGGAAGTGCTGTTCGTTCAGGACCTCTACGGCGGCTCGCAGCCCGAGCATCGCGTCTCGGTCCGGGTGATCAACGAACTCGCCTGGCACAACCTGTTCATCCGCACGATGTTGATCCGTCCACAAGCGGGCGAACTGCCGGGTTTCGCTCCGGATTACACGATCATCGACCTGCCGAGCTTTCGCGCTGATCCCGCACGCCATGGCTGTCGCAGCGAGACGGTGATCGCGGTCAATTTTACCGAAAAGCTGATCTTGATTGGCGGCACACGTTATGCCGGCGAGATGAAGAAATCGGTGTTCGGCGTTCTCAACTACCTGCTGCCGCCCAAGGGCGTGATGCCGATGCATTGTTCGGCCAATATCGGTCCCAAGGGGGACACAGCGGTATTCTTCGGCTTGTCGGGCACGGGTAAGACGACCCTGTCTGCTGACCCTGCTCGCACGTTGATCGGCGACGACGAGCATGGCTGGTCGGATAGCGCCGTGTTCAACTTCGAAGGCGGCTGCTATGCCAAGATGATCCGCCTGTCGGCCGAAGCGGAGCCCGAGATCTTCGCCACCACGAAAATGTTCGGCACCGTTCTCGAGAATGTCGTGATCGACGCCGAGACCCGTCAGCTCGATCTCGAGGATCACAGTCTAGCCGAAAATAGCCGGGGCGCTTATCCAATCGACTTCATCCCCAATGCTTCGGCCGACAATATGGGGCCGGTGCCAAGGAATGTCGTGATGCTTACAGCCGATGCCTTCGGCGTGCTGCTGCCGATCGCCAAGCTAACTCCCGACCAAGCGATGTACCATTTCCTGTCGGGCTATACGGCCAAGGTCGCCGGCACGGAAATTGGGGTCACTGAGCCCGAGGCAACATTCTCGACGTGTTTCGGCGCACCGTTCATGCCGCGCCACCCTTCCGTATACGGCAACCTGCTCAAGGAGCGGATCGCCCGAGGCGGGGTCAATTGTTGGCTGGTCAACACCGGCTGGACCGGCGGCAAATATGGCGTTGGAAGGCGCATGCCTATCAAGGCGACGCGAGCGCTGCTCAACGCCGCGCTCGACGGCAGCCTCAATTCGGCTGAATTCCGCACCGACGCCAATTTTGGCTTTAAGGTGCCCATCGCGGTACCTAACGTCGATCCGGCCATCCTCGATCCGCGCGGCACCTGGGCGGACCCGGTCGACTACGACTCAATGGCGGCGAAACTGGTAGACTTGTTCGTCGAAAATTTCGCGCAATTCGCTGATCATGTAGACGACGCCGTGCGACAAGCCGCACCGTCTGCCCAAGCCGCCTGACCCGCCCGATCATCGATCGGGCATCTCTAGAAAGCCCGATCGATGACCACCCTACCGCCTCGGCTGTTCGGCTCGGACGATGCCATCCGCCGGATCGGTGCGGGCCTGCTTGACTGCACGCTGCCCCGTTCAGAATGGACGCACGAGGCCCATCTTGCTGCGACGACCTGGCTGGCGGTCGAGCGACCCGAAATCGATCTTGACGTCGAGTTGCGCGGGATCATCTCGCGGTACAATGAGAGCGTCGGCGGGGTGAATGACGATCGACAAGGCTATCACCATACGATCACCTGCTGCTTTCTTGCCGCGATCCGTGAGCATGCCGACGAAACCGCGGGCATGGCATTGGTCGGTCGCGTCAATGCCTTGCTTGAATCGCCGCGCGGGCGTCGGGATTGGCCGTTACGGTTTTACCGCCGCGAAACACTGGCGTCGCCCGAGGCGCGGCTCGGCTATTTGGCACCCGATCGTCATCGATGATAGGGTACACCCGGCGCCATGCTGGCGCAGGAGATATACGATGGGTCTTCTTGATGGATTACTGAGCCAGGTTACCGGCAATGTCGACATCCAGAATTTGGCCTCCAAGGTCGGGCTCGACCCTACGCAGGTCGAGCAAGCGGTGACGGCGCTGGCGCAAGCCCATCCGCAGCCCGGCGACACGGTCGACCAGGCTGCGCAAACCACCGGTCTGTCATCCGAAGTGCTGCAGCAGATCGTCGGCCATATCGGCGGGGAAGGAGCACTCGGCCGCTTCGCTGGCTTGCTCAACGAGCAGGGCGGGGGGCTCGCGGGTCTCGGCGGACTCGCGTCGGGGCTGTTCGGCGGGTCGCACTGACCCTCTAGGGGTCGCCCGCATCGAGCGGCTCGACTAACAGCGTGCTGGCGGCGACGCCAACAATCCTGACCTTTACGCCAGCGCCGGCATCGGGGCCGTGTGCTTGCCAGGTGCCGTCGCCGACCCGCACGCGGCCGGCCCCGTCGATAATCGGATCGCATACGGTGACGATTTCGCCGATCAGCCGCGCACCGCGGTCGTTGAGCAGCGGGTCGAGCGATTCAACCGGGTAATCGCCATACCAGCGCTTGCCGATTGCGACGGCGACGGTCGTCCAAATGCCGAACGAGATAAGTTGCGCCGCAAGCGGAAGATCAGAGAGGGCCAGCGTCGCCACACCGGTGATCGCGGCGGCGATTGCCAGGAACACCAGGAACACGCCGGGTATGACGAGTTCGCCAATGCCGAGCAGCACGGCGGCCGCCAACCACAGCACGCCAGCATGGGTAGCGAGCGTTTCCAGCGTCACGCGCCGCCCTGCTCGAACGGGCCGCGCGGCGGTTTCTTTGTCGCTGGGTGCGGCGCAGCGGGCGCCACAAGCTGACCGCTGCCGACAGCCTCCTTGGCGATCTCGCCGATGCCGCCCAGCGTGCCAATCAGCTGGGTAGCCTCGACGGGGAACAGGATCGTCTTGGCATTGGGCGAAACCGCGAACTTGCCGACGGCTTCGACATATTTCTGCGCGACGAAATAGTTGATTGCTTGAGCGCTGCCCTGCTCGATCGCCTCGGACACAAGCCGAGTCGCCTTGGCCTCGGCCTCCGCCGCGCGCTCGCGAGCCTCGGCCTCGCGGAACGCTGCCTCGCGCTTGCCTTCGGCCTCGAGAATTGCCGATTGTTTCTTGCCCTCGGCCCTGAGGATGTCTGAGGCGCGGGCGCCCTCGGCATCGAGGATATTGGCGCGCTTTTCGCGCTCGGCTTTCATTTGCCGCGCCATAGCGTTGACGATATCCGTCGGCGGGCGAATATCCTTGATCTCGACACGCGTGATCTTGACGCCCCAGGGATTGGTCGCGTGATCGACGACATTGAGCAACCGCACGTTGATCTCGTCACGCTTCGACAGCGTCTCATCCAAGTCCATCGAGCCCATCACGGTGCGCAGATTGGTGGTCGCGAGCTGCATTAGGCCTAAGAAAAGATCGGAAACCTCATACGCCGCCTTCGCCGGATCGAGAACCTGAAAGAAAACCACGCCGTCGACGGCAACCATCGCGTTGTCCTTGGTGATGATCTCCTGCCCCGGAATGTCGATCACTTGTTCCATCATGTTCACGCGCTTGCCGACGCGATAGAAGAACGACGGATAGAAGTTGAAACCCGGCTTCGCGACCGTGGTGAAGCGGCCGAAATGTTCGATCGTATATTGATAGCCCTGACGGACGATCTTGATGCTGGTCATCAGGTAAAGCAGCACCAGCAGCAGGATCAGCGCGGCAATAATGACGATCATGTCTGTTCCCCCAGTTTGCACGGCAACGCTTTTAGCACCCCGCTAACCGCGCCGCATCCGAAACCGGTCGCACAAAACGAAAGTCGGAATGATGGGGTCAACACCGCCTCCGCTCGCCACCGGATCGCGTCGCACGGACAGCATTTGCTGGAACGATCGAAGAACATCGACGTAGAGGAAAGGCGTCCAACGCCCCTAGCATCGTCTGGCGCCTTTGGTTACATGGGCCGCCACGATTCCCCCTCGCATCCAGGATCTGGCGCTCAATGGACATTCGGCTCGGGCTCACCTTCGACGACGTTCTGCTGCAACCAGCGGAATCGGACGTGCTGCCGAGCCAGGCCGATACGAGGACTCAATTGTCGCGCGAGATCGCGCTCAACATCCCAATCCTGTCCTCTGCCATGGATACCGTAACCGAGGCCGACATGGCGATAGTCATGGCGCAGCTGGGTGGGATCGGCGTGCTTCACCGCAATCTGAGTATCGACGAGCAATGCGAGGCGGTGCGCGTGGTCAAGCGTTACGAGAGCGGGATGGTGGTTAATCCGATCACCATTTCGCCCGACGCCACGCTCGCTGATGCGCAAGCCCTGATGGAGCGCCACCGGATCAGCGGCATCCCCGTGACCGAGAAAGATGGCCGGCTGGTCGGCATCCTTACGCACCGCGATGTCCGCTTCGCCGAGAACCCGCACCAGCCCGTCGCGGAACTGATGACGCACGAAAACCTGGCGACGGTGAAAGCCGGCGTCGGCCAGGACGAGGCTCGGCGGCTGCTCCACCAGCGCCG
>Ga0164242_10007016_pt1 | contig 12347 bp, 9 predicted proteins | sample OricomgcompostMG_FD_108783 | JGI IMG/M metagenome (GOLD analysis project Ga0164242, IMG submission 108783) | Miracle-Growth compost microbial communities from Emeryville, California, USA - Original compost - Miracle growth compost (MG) ... | reverse complement strand
TCCCGTGGACCCGCTCAGCGCCGACGAGTAGACCAGCACGCCGATCGGGCTCGCGACGCCGAGCAGGGTGCCAATCGCGACCGCCGGCGACCCGGCGAGCCGCCGCGCGGCGAGGTAGGCGGACGGCGGCAGCCGGCGCGCGAGCGAACCGCTGCGCCGTAACCCGGCCGCGCCGGCGCGTGCGAACAGCAGCAGCACCGCGGTGAGTGCGAGCAGCGGGAAGGCCAGCAGCATCGGATCGACCTGCACGGTGCCGTGCACGCTGCGCACCGCCCCGTCGTGACGGACCTGCCGGTCGGTCAGCGCGCTCAGTGCAAGCAGGGCGACCTCCCACGGCACCCGGCGCTGCCAGCGACGGGCGGCCGCGGGTGCGCGATCGGAGGGGACGGCGCGGCCACCGAGGAACCCGATCGCCAGCAGGCCGGCCGCTCCGGCGACGGCCGCCAGCCTGAGCGCGGACAGCGGGGCGGCGGGTTCGAACTGCGCCGAGGGACCGAGGGCGCGCACCAGGGCGAGCGCGAGGAGCCAGCCCGCCCCGGTGCCGAGCACGACCGCCGGCGCGGTCTCGAGCACGGCCTTGAAGCCGAGCGCGGTCCGTCCGACGCCCCGCGCAGCGAGCAGGCGCAGCTCGCGTTGCCGCCGCACGCCCCAGTAGCCGCCCGCACCCGCCACGAGCAGCGCGGCGACCAGCGTGCCGGCCACCTCGATGGGCACCACGGCACCGGCCACGCCCGCACGCTCCCGACCCGCGAGCGAGAGCAGGTAGGGCAGGTCGCGGCGCTGGTCGTAGGAGCTCTGCGGCCGCAGCCGGGCCAGCGCCGCAGCGGTCGCGTCCTGCGCCCGCTGCGCCCGCGCCACGGTCGTGTGCTGCGCGGACGCCGGGACGTACCAGGTGGCGTCCAGCGCCAAGGCGGCCGACCGGATCGTCGTGGCGTCGGTCAGCAGCATCGGTGGCGGCCGGGACTCGAGTGTGGGCACCAGTGCGTCCGACCACGAGCACCAGTAGCGCGGCAGCCGGAAGCTGGGATCGAAGGCGGACGGAACGAGGTCGGCGAACACGCCGGTGACCCGCGCCGTGGTGTTGCCCAGCGCGATGCGGTCACCGACCTGCAGGCCGTGCGCGCGGGCGAAGCTCTGCGGGACCCACACGCCGGTACCGGGCACGGAGTGGATCGCCGTCACGTGCTGCCGCGCGCCGGCGCGGGCGAACAGGTTCACCGTGTCGGTGCGGTTCCCGCTCACGGTCGCCGGCGCGGTGATTACGCGATCGGGCGCGGGCAGGCCCTCGGCGCGCAGTGCGGAACGAACCGCGCGGTCGCCCGCGGCGAAGCCGGTCGGAGAGCGCACGTCGGTGGTGAGCCGCAGTGGATCCTGCGCTGTCGTGATCGCCGGGTCAGCGGCCTCGGGACAGTCCTGGGCCGCCTCGCTGTGCAGCGCGCCGGTCCCCGCCGACGCCGCGAACAGGACGCCGGAGGACGCCGCGACGGCAAGCACGCTCGCGGCGAGCGCGCACGCGGCGAACGCGGCGGGTGCGCGCAACAACAGCGCGGGCGCGCGCCGCCACGGGGCCGACGTGATCAGCACGCCGCGACGGTACCGCTACTTGTCGCGCGGGATGGGCTCCGGACGGCCCGGCTGCTCGCCTCCGCGCGCGTCGATGTACTCCTTGGTCGGCACCATCACCTTGCGGCGGAAGATGCACACGATCGTGCCGTCCTGCTTGTAGCCGATCGTCTCGACGTGCACGACACCACGGTCGGACTTCGACTTGGACGGCGTCTTGTCCAGCACCTTGGTCTCGCCGTAGATCGTGTCGCCGTGGAAGGTCGGGGCGACGTGTCGCAGCGACTCGATCTCCAGGTTCGCGATCGCCTTGCCGCTGACGTCCGGCACCGACATGCCCAGCAGCAGCGAGTAGATGTAATTGCCGACCACCACGTTCTTGCCGAAGTCGGTCGTCTTCTCCGCGTAGTTGACGTCCAGGTGCAGCGGGTGGTGGTTCATGGTGAGCAGGCAGAACAGGTGGTCGTCGTACTCGGTGACCGTCTTGCCGGGCCAGTGCTTGTACACGGCACCGACCTCGAACTCCTCGTAGTAGCGACCGAACTGCACGATGAACTCCCTCTGCCGAACCTCGGCGACATGCCGTAGCTGTTGTCTGACGATCCTGCCGTGTTCGGCGGCCCAGCGGGGCAGAATGTGGCCGATGCCAACTGTCCCGCGCCCCCGTTCGCTCGTCCCCGGTCGTCTGGTTCCCGGTCGCCGGGGGCGTCCGGACGAACCCCTGGCGCCGGACGCAGGCAGCGGCTCGGCCATCGTCGACTGCGCCCTGTACCGCGACGGACTGCGCCGGCCGGGACCCACGTCGTGGCAGGACGCGATCGACGAGGTGGAGCGGTCCGGACAGGGTTTCGTCTGGATCGGCCTGCACGAACCGTCCGACGCGCAGTTCGACGGCATCGCCGAGCGCTTCGGCCTGCACCCCCTCGCCGTCGAGGACGCCGTGCACGCCCACCAGCGGCCCAAGCTCGAGCAGTACGACAACCTGCTGTTCGCCATCGTCAAGACGGTCCACTACGACGACTCCATGCCCGCCGGTACCGCGGAGGTGGTCGCCACCGGTGAGGTGATGGTGTTCCTCGGCCCGAACTTCGTGGTCACCGTCCGGCACGGCTCGCACGGGCACCTCGGCGACATCCGCCACGCGCTCGAGGCCGATCCCGGGTTGCTGCGCCTCGGCCCTTCGGTGGTACTGCACGCGATCCTGGACCACGTCGTCGACAAGTACGTCTCCGTCGCGCAGGCGCTGCAGGACGACCTGGACGAGATCGAGACCGCGGTGTTCGCGGAGGGCAACACGCAGGCGGAGTCGAGCGTCATCTACGCGCTGAAGCGCGAGGTCGTGGCGCTGCGTCGCGCGACCGCGCCCCTGCACGTGCCGCTGCGCATCCTGTCCGGACGGCCGCTGGACCTGGTCGCACCCGAGGTGCGCAACTACTTCCGCGACGTGAACGATCACCTGTCCGAGGTGGTCGACCAGGTGGGCAGCTTCGACGAGCTGCTGACGACGCTGGTGTCCGCGAACCTGGCGCAGGTGTCGGTGGTGCAGAACGAGGACATGCGCAAGATTTCGGCGTGGGTCGCGATCGCGGCCGTGCCGACCATGCTGGCGGGCATCTACGGCATGAACTTCACGCACATGCCCGAGCTGCGCTGGACGTTCGGCTACCCGCTGGTGATCGCGGTGATGATCGCCGTCTGCACCGGGCTGTTCGTCGCCTTCAAGCGCAACGGCTGGCTCTGAGCGCTCAGTCCAGCGTCGCGGCCGGGCGGGTCAGGTCCATCACGTCGAGCGACTGCGCCGTCCACCGCTCGCGCAACGCCGCGCTGCCCTGCACCCGGCACCAGGCGAGTTCGTTCGGCGTCGCGGGCAGCAGTTGCAGGACGTCCACGGGGCCGGTTGGGGTGGCGACCGAGCCCAGCGGCGACTCGACGAGCACGCCTCCGGTGCACCGCGTGCCGGGTGCGAGTGGCTGCCCGGTGTCGACGGTCATCCCCGGGCTGTAGACCACGCCCTCGACCACGGGGGCGGCCGCGAGGACGGCGAGCGAACGCCAGACGTCGCCGAACTCGTCGGTGGGGTCGTGCAGGTGCAGCATCAGTTCGGCGCGCGGCCCGTCGGACCGCTGGACGAGTTCCTCGGCGCCGGTCATCGGGCGCCGGGACATGCCCAGGCTGACGAACGCCCGCTCGCCCGGGATCGGCTCGAAGCGCAGCACCTCGATCGGCTCAACGCCGACGAACGAGATCGAGGCGCGCGCCGGCGGTTGCGCGAAGTGCTCGGCAAGTGCCGCGTCGACCGACGCGAGCCCGTCCGTCCGGTGGTGATGCTCCACGACCGCCACGCTAGCCGAGCCCGCGTGGACGCCCGGGCGCAGCCGCTCAGCGGAACGACGACGCGATCTGCTGCTCCACGTCGGCGTAGGCGGTGCCGGCGCGCGCAAGCAGTTGCCCGATGCCGTCCAGGGCGTCGGACATGCCGCGCGCGTGCGCGTCGAACTGCTCGTACAGCGCGGTGAACTGGCTGGCGGCCGCGCCCGACCAGTCGGCGCCGAACAGCGGCGCCAGCCGACCCTTGAGCGCCTGGTGCTCGCCACGGACCTCGGCCGAGACGCGCGACACCGTGCCCCCGAGCGCGGCCAGTTGACTGGGGGTGACCAACAGAGCGGACATGCCGACTTCCTTTCTCCGGTTGACGGTCACGCTAGGGCGGCAGACGACGGCTCCGGGACCTCGAATCGTCGGCTGTGGACAACGCCGGCGTTGTCCACAGCGCACCGTCCGATGGCTGCGGACCGTCGGAGCCGGGAGCGACAGTGCCGGCATGCGATTCGATCTGACCGTCGTCGGCCCGGACGGCACGGCCCGCGACGTCGCGGTCCTCGCCCCGCGCGGCACGCCGTGGCGCGTGGTCGGGTCACGCCTCGGCGCTGGGCAGGTGTGGTGCGACGGCCGGCCGTTGACGGACGGTGACGTGCTCGGCTCCGGGCGGTTGCGCGACGGTGCGGTACTGCACTGCCGGCCCGCCGGGAATCCCGCCGCGGGGCCGCCCTCCGGGCACCGGTTGGAGGTCGTCGGCGGTCCGGATGCGGGTTGCGGCGCGCCGCTCGGTCGGGCCCCGGTCACGGTCGGGCGCGGGCCGGACTGCGCGCTGGTGCTACGCGACCCGCGCGTGTCCCGGCTGCACGCCGAGGTGACGGTCGGCGTCCGCGGGGCCACCGTCCGGGACTGCGCGTCGGCGGGTGGCACGTTCGTCGAGGCCAGCCGCGTCGGCGCGATGCCGCACCGGATTCCGGCCGGGGCGTACGTGCGGGTGGGCGACACGTTCCTGTGCGTGACCGGTCCCGAGCCCGGTGCACCTGCGGCCGGGGCCGGGTCCTCGGACGCCACCGAGATCGAGCTGCCGTCCCCGCCCGGACGGACGGCAGGTGCCCGGGTGCAGTGGGCTGCGGCAGCCGTGCCGGCGCTGCTGGGCGCGGGTCTCGCGCTCACCCTGCACTCCGCGCAGTTCCTGCTGTTCACCTTGTTGTCGCCCGTGGCCATGCTGGGCTCAGCCGTCGCCGACCGGCTGCATCACCGCCGCGCGCGGCGGCGATCGCGGTCGTCCTACCGCCGCCAACTCGCCGAGGTGCAGCGCCGGATCGAGCGGTGCCTGGCGGGCGAGGTCGCGGAGCGGCGGCGCGCCGATCCCGATCCGCCCGCGCTGCTGCGCGCGGTGGCGGCGGCAGGCTGGCCCCGCACCGCGAGCGATCCACCGATCGTCCGGGTGGGTCTCGCCGACCTGCCGTCCCGCCTGCTCGTGCGCGACTCCAGGGGCGCCCGGCCCGCGGGGACGGCGCGGGCGGTGCCATGTCGGGCCGATCTGGCGGAGGGCCCGCTCGGCATCGCGGCACCGCCGGTGATCGCGCGCGGCGTCGCGCGCTGGGTCATCGGCCAGTTGGCCGCCCGCTCGGCGCCGGACGCCGTCCGCTTCCGCGCTCTGCTCTCGCCCGGGGCCGAGGCCGCCTGGCGTTGGCTGCGTTGGCTGCCACACCTGGACGCACCCGCCGCGATCGACGCGGCCGACCAGGCTGCGCAGGTGGCCGAGGTGATCGCCGAGCGGGACCGTCGCCGAGCCCGGTCACCGGGCGAGGCCTGGAACGGTCACCGGCTCGTCCTGCTTTTGGACGGTCCGCGAGCGGCCGACCTGCCAGGACTCGCGGACCTGCTCGCGGACGGGGATCGGTTCGGCATCACGGCGGTGTTCGTCGAGACCGGCGGCGGACGCCCGCCGCCGGGCTGTGCGACAGTCGCGGTCGCCGTCGGCGAGACCGGCAGCACGCTGGAGCTGCGGGCGCCGGGCGGGACACAGCAACTCGTCGCCGACCAGCTGTCCGAGGCGTGGTGCGATCGGCTGGCCCGCCGGCTCGCGGGGCTGCGGACGGGACGTGACGGAACCGGCGCGCTGCCGGTCTCGTGCTCGCTGCTGGAACTGCTGGGCCTGACCGACCCGACGGCCACGCGACTGTCGGCGCGTTGGCGCGACAGCGGCGACGGATTGGACACCGTGCTCGGCGCGGCCTCGGACGGTCCGGTCCGGCTCGACCTGGTGCGCGACGGGCCACACGTCCTGATCGCGGGCACCACCGGGTCCGGCAAGTCCGAGTTGCTGCGCACCGTCGTCGCCGGGATCGCGGCGAACCACCCGCCCGACGACGTGGGCTTCGTGCTGGTCGACTACAAGGGCGGTGCCGCGTTCGCCGAGTGCGCCGAACTGGCGCACACCGTCGGCGTGGTCACCGACCTGGACGGACACCTCGCCGCTCGTGCGCTGGCCTCGCTGGAGTGCGAGCTGCGCCGGCGCGAGCGGCTGTTCGCGGACGTGGGCGCTCGCGACTTCGCGGCGTACCGCTCCGGCCCGCGCGGCCACCCGCTGTCGCGGCTGGTGATCGTCGTCGACGAGTTCGCCGAACTCGCCGCCGAGCTGCCCGACTTCGTCAGCGGACTCGTCGGCATCGCGCGCCGCGGCCGCTCGCTGGGGGTGCACCTCGTGCTCGCCACGCAACGCCCCGCCGGCGTGGTGTCCGCGGAGATCCGGGCCAATACGGCGGTGCGCATCGCGTTACGGGTCACCGACGCCGGCGATTCCCAGGACGTGATCGACCGTCCGGACGCGGCCGCGATCGATCGCCACAGTCCCGGCCGCGGCTACCTACGGCTACCCGGCAGTGCCCCGGTCCAGCTGCAGACCGCGCTCGTGAGCAGTGCCGCGCCTGCGCGTGACGACGGCGAGGTGCAGGTGCTCGACCTCGACCCGTGGCGCCGACCGATGCGGCCGACCCGAGCCGCGCCGGTGACGACCGAACTGCAGCAACTCGTCCACGCCGTGCGCGCGGCGGCGCTGCAGGACGGTCGCGCGAGCCCGGCGCGTCCTTGGCTGCCGCCGTTGCCGGAGACCGTCGCGGTGGAGTCGCTCGCCGGCGTCGAGCCCGCCCGCGTTCCGCTCGGCCTGCTGGACCTGCCGCGCCGGCAAGGGCAGGTTCCGTTCACCGTCGATCTGGCGGCGGGCGGCACGCTGCTGTTCGCGGGTGGCGCCGGCAGCGGACGCACGGGCGCGCTGCGAACACTGGCGGTCTGGGCGGCCACGCGGTTGCCGCCGCACGAGCTGCACCTGCACGTGATCGACCACGCGGGCGGCGGGCTTGCGGGCCTCGCCGCGCTGCCGCACTGTGGCTCACTGGCGCTCGACGACGTCGCCGTCACCGGGCGGCTGCTCGCCCGGTTGACCGACGAGGTGAGCCGGCGGCGAGCAGTCGGTCCGCCGGGCCGCGGCCCGGCGCTACTCGTGCTGCTGGACGGCTGGGAGCAATTTCTCGGCGCGGCCGAGCAGCATGCGGACGCCGGCGTGGTCGAGACATGGCTGGCCCTGCTGCGCACCGGACCGTCCGTGGGGATGACCCTCGCCGTGGCCGGCGACCGCGGCACGCTCGCCCCGCGGCTGGCCGCCGCGATCGCGACCAAACTGGCGCTGCGTCTGACGGATCGGGCCGACTACGCCCTGCTCGGCCTGCCCGAGCGAGCCGTGCCCACGCGGCTGCCACCTGGTCGCGCCCTGCGGACGGGGGACGGCGCCGAGCTGCAACTGGCGCACATCGGCGACGACCCCACGCCGCAGGCTGCGCACGAGGCGATCACGGGGGCCGCGGCGCGGTGGTCCGGCCCGTCGTCCGGCCCCGAGCCGGTCCGGGTCCGGGCGCTGCCTGCCGGAGTACGTCTGCGGGACCTGTTACCGGCCGCCCAACTCGGCGCACCGGCCGCGTCCGCCGTGTCGCGGGGGGCGGCTCGCGTGGTCCTGGGCGTGGGCGGTGACGCGGCACAGCCGCTCGTGATCGACCTGCGCGCGGGCCACGCCCGGCTGCTCGTCGCGGGACCACCGGGCTCGGGCCGCTCGACGCTGCTGCTGACCCTGTTCGAACAACTCCTCGGGCAGGGCACGCGGCTGTCGGTCGCGGCGGCCGACTCGTCACCCCTGGCGCAGCGGGCACGCGCGGCCGGCGTCCCGCCGATCGGGCCCGGCGACGAGGCGTCCTCGGTCGCGGAGCACGCGGCGGTGCTGCTGCTCGACGACGCCGAGCGATTCCTCGACCGGCCCGTCGGCGACGCGCTCACCACCTGGGCACAGCGGCGTCCGGACGCGGCGGTGGTCGCGACCGGCTGCAGCGACGAGCTGGCACTCACGTTCCGCGGGATCGCGGCCCACGTCCGCACGTCGCGGTGCGCGGTGCTGCTCGACCCCGGGCCGGGCGACGGCGACCTGGTCGGCGTGCGGCTGGGCAGGGCCCGGGCCGGTGGGCCGCCCGGGCGCGGTGTCCTGATCGGCGATCGTGCCTGGGGTCCGCCGTTCGGCGCCGCCCCGGTACCGATCCAGATAGCGCAGCCGTGACCGGCGTCAGAGCGAGTCGAGCAGGTCCGCGACCTCCTGCGTCGCGTACCAGGACAGCTCGTAGCCCTCCGCGTCGTCCACGCGGTCCTGCGCGGCCTGCTCACCGAGGTCCGCCGCGATGATTGCCGCCGCGGCTGCGGCGACCGCATCCTCCGCGTCGGCATCGTCCACGTGCACCGAAGCGATCCGCGCCAACGGCACCGCGGTCCGCAGCCGGACGACACCGCGGTCCAGGTCGTCGCGCACCTCGACGTCGTCGTCCGGCGCGTCGAGCGCGACCACGACACGCCTCCGGGCCGCGGCCGGGTCGGCGTCCAGCAGCCGCAACGAAGCCCGCGCGGCCTCGCTCATCGCCGCGTACTCCAACTCCTCGAGCTCGTCGTCGACGTACCACTCACGCAGGCCGGGCGTGACAGCGAACGCCGTCAGCGGCGCCGGCCCGAGTTCGCCGGTGTCCAGCAGCGCGCGAAGGCCGGGCGTACTGGCGGGCAGGTAGACCCTCACGCGGTGTCTCCCGACGCGTCCCGCGCCGCGGACAACGACCGCACCGCGAGGTCCCGGTGCAGCTGCTCGGCGACGCTCGCCGTCGCGGTGGAGAGGACGTCGCCGCGGGTGCGCGGATCCATCAGGTTCACGCCCATCGCGGCGAGGTCCGCGGCACCGGGAGCGAGCACGTGCACACGCATCCCCTGCGCGCGCAAGGCCGCGACGTCCCGGGAGATCGTGCGCATGATCGCCCGGCGGACGACGCGGTCGACGTGCTCGAACACGGTGCGCGGGCGCACCCGCCCGCGGCCGCCCATCGGCGCGAGGACGAACACCTCGTCGACCGCGATGCCACGCAACACGTCCGCGGAGGCGTTCGACGCGATGCCGCCGTCGACGTACGGCACCCCGTCGATCACGGTCGGCTCGTACCAGCCCGGGATCGAGCACGAGGCCGTGACCGCGTCGGCGAGCGACGCGCGCCGCACGATTCGCGAGGCGCCACCGCGGCTCGGCGCGACGTCATCGCGCCCGAAGACGACGCGCCGCCCGGCCGCATGGTCCACGGCGACGACCCACGGACGGGGACGATCCGGCCAGCGCGAACCGAAGCCCGCCTCGACGGTGATGTCCTGGAGCAGGTCGTGGATCGGCGCCAGCGTGCCCCGTCCGGCGGGCAGCAGCCCGGACAGCGCGACCGGCGGGGAGATGCGTCGTGGGTGCAGCACGGCGTCGACGACCAGGTGCGGCGCCGCCGGGCGCAGCCCGGGACGGGGCGGCAGCGCGGCACCGGTGCCGTCGTAGTCGTAGCCGATCACCGGGTCCTCCGGCAGCGGGACGCCCTGGTGGTGCCGGCACAGCGCCTCGACGGGCAGCCCACAGCCGAGCATCCCGGCCGCGACCGAGCCCGCCGACGTGCCGACCGCGACCTCGACCTCGCGCAGGTCCACGCCCAGCACGTCCTGCAGTGCGGACAACGCGCCGAGCAACCACGCGAAGCCGAGAACACCGCCTCCGCCGAGCACGAGTGCGCGCCGCGGTTCACCTGTACTCAGCCGTGCGACACCCATCCGCCCATTGTCACAGACATCGCGTCACCGCCGGCGGTGCCCGGCCGTGGGCACGCCGGCCACGGCCCCGGCCAGTTCGACGAGCGCGGCGCGCAGCGCGCCGCGGCGACTGGTCTCGGCCAGCGTCTTGCCGCGGGCGAGCGCCGCGTCGGTGGCGGCCTGGTCGAGCGGCAGGAACGCGGCCGGACGGCAGCCCGCGAAGCGCTCGAGCGCGCCGGTGAGCTCGGCGACGGGATCGCCGGGCACCGCACCGCGCCGTACCCGGTTGAGCACCACCCAGGGCGCGACCGCCAGGTCCAACTCGCGCAGCTCGCCCAGCCCGCGCACCAGTCGCTGTACCCCGATCGGGTCCGCGGCGCCGACCGCGACGATCACGTCCGCGGCGCCCAGCACGGCGAGCGTCGCACCGTTGCGCCGCGGGGCCAGCGTGTCGAAGGACAGCTCCTCGTCGGTCTCCAGTGAGAAGCCGCAGTCGACGACGACGCAGTCGGACAGCGCACGCCCCGCGTCCAGCACCGACTCGATTGCGGCCGGCCGCAGTTCGGGCCAGCGCGCCGCGACGGGAAGGCCGGTCAGCACGCGCAGACCGGGCGTGATCTGCCAGCAGAGCGCCGCGAGCGCGGCCGCGTCCATTCGGGTGGCGGCGGCCTGCCGGCACGCCGCAGCCAGTCCCGGGGAGTCGTCGAGCAGCCCCAGCGCGGGGGCGACGCTCGCGCCGTAGACGTCGGTGTCGACGAGCAACGCCGCGAGACCGTGGCGACCGATCTCGTCGGCGAGACCGATCGCGACCGTGGTGCGGCCGGGCGCACCGGTCGGTCCCCACACCGCGATCACCCGGCCGCGGCGCGTCGCGGCGGTCGGCGGTTCGGGCGCGACGCCACCGGGCGGGACGGCCAGCGACGCCGTCGGATCGCCGAACATCCGGTCGTGGGCGGCCGGCGTGCTCCCGGCACTCGCGGCGCGAACAGCTTCGAGCAGGACGCTCGCGACGATCGACGGTTCGGCGTCGTCCGGGACGAGGTCCGCGATCCCCAGGGCCCGTAGGCGCTCCTCGGCGGCCACGTCCCCGCGGGCCACGACGCCCACCGGGACCACACCCGAGGCCGACAACCGGTCGACCGCGTCCGCGTCGAGGTGCCGCAGCTCTGCCGAGACCAGCGCTGCGCGGCCCTGCCCGGTCGCCGCGACCGCGAGCAGTTCGACGACGTCGACGCAGCGCCGGGACACCGCGACACCGAACTGGCCGCCCTCCAGCGCGGCGACCAGGCCGGTCTCCCACTCGGCCCCGCCGGCAGCGGTGAGGACCGGGAGCTTCACGGCCGGCTCATGACGACGCGGCCAGACAACCGGTGAGGCTGGGCAGCTCCGTCGCATCGTCCTGCACCGCCGCGCCGGTGAGCACGCCGGCCCGGATCAGGCCGTCCTTGTCCGCCAGTGCGGCGACCACCCGCTCGGCCAGCTGCGGCGAGACGGTGAGGACGACGTCCTGACCGGTGCCGGCGCCGATCGCGTCGCTTCCCGCGTGCACGTCCTGGACGGTGACGTCCGAGAGCAGCACGACCGAACGGCAGGAGGGCGTCGACAGCCAGATCTCCACCCGCTGACCGCGGCGCAGTTGCGGCGCGTCCCGTGCCTGCAGCGGCACGCTGATCGTGGTCGACTCGGCCGAAGTGCCGAGCGCCGCCGCCGGGATCAGTTCGCCTTTGCCCAGCGGCCGGTTGAGCTGACGACCGATCACCTGGTCCTGATCGTCCAGGTACACGTCATCGGTCGGCAGGCGGACGTCGACATGGGTCAGGTCGCCGGCACGCAGTGTTGCGCCGGCCGCCAGGTCGTGCGTGAGCGCCAGTACGCGACGGGTGTGCTGCGCGCCGGACACGACCTTCGCGCCGATCAACACCGCGGCGATCACCAACACCAGTCCGGCGACGAGCCTCGTGTCGAGCCAGCGCGGTGTCCGTACCCGGCTCGGCGACGGGGACGGCGGCGACGACGGTGGCGTCACGCTCATGCCGGACATCGTGCCCGATCTGCCCCGGTGTGGGAACCGTGGCGGCAGGGGTGTGGACAACTGCGCGGCCGGATCCGGCAACTGCCACACTGGCCGCATGGCTGCCGACCGGTTCCTGACGCTCCCCGACGTCGCCGAGGTCTTGAACATCTCCCTGTCCCAGACCAAGGCGCTGGTGCGGCGCGGGGAACTCGAGGCGATCAAGATCGGCGGACGCGGGCAGTGGCGGGTCGAGCGCGACAAGTTGGAGGCCTACATCTCCCGGGTGTACGACCAGACCCGCGACTTCCTCGCCCGC
>Ga0164242_10007015_pt1 | contig 12347 bp, 14 predicted proteins | sample OricomgcompostMG_FD_108783 | JGI IMG/M metagenome (GOLD analysis project Ga0164242, IMG submission 108783) | Miracle-Growth compost microbial communities from Emeryville, California, USA - Original compost - Miracle growth compost (MG) ... | reverse complement strand
GTCGGCGGCGGAGGCGGAGGCGGAGGAGGTGGAACCACTGGCGCCGGCGGCGGCTGCGGCGGCGGCATCGCCGCATCAGGAGTGTCGGTCACACCGGGCCGCGTAATTTCTCTCTACGTGGGCGCCGGCGGTGCGGGTGGTCCGACCAGCGGGTACAACGGCTCGACCGGACAGACCTCCTACTTCGGCTCGATGTCGGCTCCGGGCGGCGGCGGGGGAGGCACAACGTACTACGGCATCGGTCGTGCCGGCGGCTCCGGCGGCGGCTCTGGCTCCGGCGGCGGCGGGAGTTTGGACTGGGGATACGCCCCGGGTGTCGGCGGTCGCGGCGGCAATACTGGCGGTAACGAAGGCGCAGGCGGCTGGTGCAGTGGCAGTGCATGGCCCGCTCTCTAATTATTTATGCGAACTCACTTCACCATTCGAATCGCGGCGCTCAGTGCGTTTGCAGCGCTCGTCGTTGCTTTTTTCGTGCCCGCCGCCGCAGCAGCGTATAGCGAGGGGACATACTACTCGCAGAGTTCGTACTATACGCAAAGCTACTACCAAGGCTCCTACACAGGCGCGTGCGGCACGACGCGCACGGTCATGGCGCCGGCGGATTCGAACATTGCGTGGGCAGGCGGTTTCCTGCGCGCCGCACTCATGCAGCTCTTTGGAAGCGAGGTTGATGCCTACAGCCAGGGCGCGTACTACTCACAGAGCTCCTACTATTTTCAGTCGTACTACCAGGGTGCCTACGGTCCGACAGGCGTGTGCATCACGAAGTATCCCTACAGTTCAGGAACGGGCGGCTACGCGCCTTCGAGTAACACCTACTGGGGTGGCGGCGGTGGCGGCGGGCTCGTCATCAATAACAGCACCGTGAGCGCCGGCAGCGGCTATGGCAGCTCTGGCAATGGTGGCGCCGGCTACGGGGCTGGCGGCGGCGGTTCAAACAGCTCCGCCTACGGCGGATCAGGCGCCCCCGGCGTCGTCTATGTCGAGTGGGACGATGCGGCGCCCTCGGCACCGTCGGTGAGCGGACCGACCTCGCTTTCCTATGGCGTGAGTGGCACGTTCACGTTTACCTCGACCGATCCTGAGGCCGATCCCGTGCGTTACGGTATCGACTGGGACGGCAACGGTTCTGTCGATGAATGGAATCCGTCGACCGCCACGTCGGCAAGCGGCGCTGGCATCTCGGTATCGCACACGTGGAGTACTACGTACGGCGTGAAGACATTTAAGGTGATGGCCGAAGATGACGCCCTCGTCGACTCGGGCTGGACCACGTATACCGTGACGATCACACAGGCGCCGCCGGTCGCGCTCCTCACGGCGTCACCCTCCTCGGTCTCGACCGGCCAGAGTTCGACCCTCACGTGGTCATCGAGCAATGCCACATCATGCACCGGCACCAATTTCTCGACCGGCGGCGCGACCTCGGGGACGCTCTCGGTCACGCCGACGCAGACGACCACCTACACCGTGACATGCACCGGCCCCGGAGGCTCCGACTCGAGCAGCAAGACGGTCGCCTACAGCTGCACGCCGCAGAATATCTGCACCGACGGTAACGTGGTCAACAGCTGCACCGGCGCGACTATCCAGCTCTGCTCCTACAGCTGCTCCGCCGGCGCCTGCACCGTCCCGCCGCCGACGAGCTTTACCGGCTTTACCGATTCCGACGGCGGCTCGCAGAGCGGCCACCTCGCGGTCAAGCCGAGCCTCATTCGAGCGGGCGGGACGACGCAGGTGTATTGGAATATCTCGAACATCTCGACCTGCACCGTCTCGGGTACCAACGGCGACAGCTGGTCGGGCTCTGCGGCGGGCTGCAGCGGCGGCACGTGCTTCTCTGGCGCGAGCGGCAAGGCGAGCCGCGGCATGCTCACCCAGACCACCTTTACGCTCTCGTGCACCGGCCTCGACAGCTCGTCGGTCCAAGAGTCGCAGACGGTCAATGTCGTCCCGGTCTTCCAGGAGCAGTAGGCGTTCATCTTGACGCTCGGGTGCGCTCTGTTAGTATGTGCGGACGCACGCTCCGTGCGTATTCTTTTGCTCCGATTTTCTGGCGTGCGGCCTAGCGAACCGCGTAGCAGCGTCAGTCGATCGCCCAAAAGGATCCCGGAGCACTCTAAAGCGTTGGCGTTAGCACCTATTAGCATTAGTCATATTTCATTGTATGGCAGGAGAATTTTCTCGCACGAAGCCGCACGTGAACGTCGGCACCATCGGTCACGTCGACCACGGCAAGACCACGCTCACGGCTGCGATCCTCAACGTGCTCTCGAAGGCTGGCAACGGCTATTCGGCCCAGACCAAGGGCGTCGATGATATCGACAAGGCGCCGGAAGAGAAGGCGCGCGGTATTACCATTTCGCTCTCGCACTCGGAGTACGAGACGCCGAGCCGTCACTACGCTCACGTCGACGCACCGGGTCACGCGGACTACATCAAGAACATGATCACGGGTGCCGCCCAGATGGACGGTGCCATCCTCGTGGTCGCCGCGTCCGACGGCGTCATGCCGCAGACCCGCGAGCACATCCTGCTCGCGAAGCAGGTCGGTGTCCCTCGCATCATCGTCTTCCTCAACAAGGTTGACCAGGTGGATGACAAGGATCTCATCGATCTCGTCGAAGAAGAGGTCCGCGACCTCCTCGACAAGCAGGGCTTCGACGGCAAGAACGCGCCGGTCATCCGCGGCTCGGGCCTCAAGGCGCTCGAGAACCCGATGCCGGGCAACGAGTGGTCGGATAAGATCATGGAGCTCGCCAAGGCGCTCGATGAGTACATCCCGCAGCCGACTCGCGAACTCGACAAGCCGTTCCTCATGCCGATCGAAGACGTGTTCTCGATCGAAGGCCGCGGCACTGTCGTGACGGGCCGCATCGAGCGCGGCATCATCAAGGTCGGTGAAGAAGTCGAGATCGTCGGTATCAAGGATACGGCGAAGACGACGGTCACTGGCGTTGAAATGTTCAACAAGTCACTCCAGGAGGGCCAGGCCGGCGACAACGCGGGCGTTCTGCTCCGCGGCACGAAGAAGGAAGACGTGCACCGCGGCCAGATCCTCTGCAAGACCGGTTCGGTCAAGCCGCACACGGAATTCGAGGCTGAGGTCTACATCCTCACCAAGGAGGAAGGCGGCCGCCACACGCCGTTCTTCTCGGGCTACAAGCCGCAGTTCTACATCCGTACCACGGACGTGACCGGCGAAGTGACGCTCAAGGAGGGCGTGGAGATGGTGATGCCGGGCGACACCGTGACCTTCAAGGTCAAGCTCGTCGCTCCGATCGCCATGGAAGACCAGATGCGCTTCGCGATCCGCGAAGGCGGCAAGACGGTCGGCGCAGGCGTCGTGACGAAGATCGTCGCATAAGTACTGCCTCTGCAGTAAGTAAAAACCCCGGCCTCCATGGCCGGGGTTTTGCTTTTGGCTCGATCGATCAGGCGATCAGGCGCCGATCAAATCGCAGGCGCGTTGAAGATCTTCCATTTTGCCCGTGACGAGCAGCGTTCTGAACGGCGCCTCAAGCGTCGGATGCGACTCGTTGATCCACGCGCGGATCTTCTCAGCGCCGCCGGTGACCACCTCGAGCTTGCCGAGAATTTTCTCGAAGAGTTCGTAGCGATCGCGAATGTCCGGGCTCGGTCTGAGCTCGAGCTGCAGCTCCATGTAGTCCGGATTGCCCTCCAGCTCCGGATCCGTGGCGAGCCACGGGCTGCCGAAGAGCTTGACCTGCTCCTGCAGCGTGAGGCCGAGGTCGGTCGCAACCCCGCTCATCAGATGGATCATCAGCTGGTCGTTGCTTCCCAGCCGTCGTGTCGTTGCCGTGGTCATGGCCTTCTCCATGAGTGTGGATCGATCTGCAGCCTAACACCGTGTTCGCGTGCTTCGCAAGCAGTTTGATACACTGCCCACATGAATATGAAACGAGGAGCCGGTCTGGCAATCGGCATCGCACTCGGACTCATCTTCGGTGTCCTCATGCACAACATCGGAGCCGGAGTCGCTGTCGGCGTGGCCATCGGCGCTGCGCTCGAAGTGAGGAATCGAAAGAAATAGCACCGTTATGAAAAGGCGGATTACGCTAGTCACGCTCGGGGTTGATGATTTGAATCGATCGCTCGCGTTTTACCGTGCGCTTGGCTTTGAATCCGATGGCATCGTCGGAGGGAACGACGACGAGGGCGGCGTCGTATTCTTCAAGCTCGAGAACATGCGCTTCGCGCTGTGGGAGCGCAAGAGCATCGCCAAGGACACTGGTCTCCCGCAGAGCCCGATCAGCCCGACCGAATTCACACTCGCCCACAATGTCTGCTCGAAAGCAGACGTCGATGCGGTCATGGAGGAAGCGGCAAAAGCCGGCGCGAGAATCTTGAAGCCAGCAGCAGATGCATTCTGGGGCGGCTACACGGGATACTTCCAGGATCCCGATAGCCACGTATGGGAAGTCGCCTGGAACCCGGCGTGGGAAGAGGAAGATCGAAAGGCCATCTAGATTCTCTCGCTTCCACAGCCGAGGAATCCGCATGCAATGCCGATTTCTTTATGTTTGGACTCGCATTACCCCTTTTACCAAACCACAAATACGGAAGTTAGAATCTTCACTAATCAGAAGATCGTCCACATCTCTATTCAAAGATTCCAAAATTATATGGAAATCATTCTTTAAACGAATCTTCTTCACCCTCTTCACCATTGGCATATCATCGTAAACAACGACAGCGATTCGATTACTGTCGACATCTTGCTGCTTGTGAGCGAGTACAATGTCACCGTCTTCAATCATGGGCTCCATTGATTTGCCTCTCGCCTTAATCAAAAAGAAATGAGAAGGGTGAGCGATGCCAAAGATTTTCGTTGGAACCGGGATACGTTCGACTATATCGTCGGTCCCAAAAAATCCGTCATGTCCACACTGAGCTGTGCTGCGATATAGAGGGACTTCGACAGTCGAGGGAAGAGGTCGATCTACCAGTTCGAATACGTATCGATCGGACTGAGTTTGTCGTATCAGGCCCTTATTTTGTAGTTGATCGAGATGATACGCGATTACTTGCGGATTATCCTTGATTCCTAGTGTGGCACCAATGTTGCGCAAAGAGCCGTACTCTTCAAGACTACCGTCCCGTTCTCTCATAAGGCTCAGGAGCTTTTCCTGAGTCCGATGTAGTCGCATCGCCATATTTTGGCGCAAAACCTAAGAAAAGACAAGAAAAAGTTATACACACGCTATCCCCGTTTAGGCGGTATTTGACAGACAGGCTCCCGGAGGTACCCTGTTCCTGCACGACACCTCCACGTCTCAACGCGCGCGCCGTGATTACAAATTAGAAATTAAAAAAGTATGGTGAAGAAAACTGCAGAACGACTGGTACCGAACCGGTCCTCGCGCCGAGTGCGGATTAGTCAGAGCGATATCCCTTCGATGTCTGTTGCGAAAGCTCTTCGTGTCGCAACGGCCATTTACGACAACTATGGCAAGGAGCCGGCGAAGCCGTTGTGGGTTGCGCAGGCGATGGGGATGACTCCGACGTCGGGTCCGTTTCGGGCGCTAACGGGCGCCGCGGTCGCTTATGGTCTTACAGACGGAGCATCGAATGCGACGGCGATATCACTGACTGCGCTCGCACGACGAATTCTTGCGCCGACGCAGGATGGTGATGATTTGATCGCCAAGCGTGAGGCGACCATGAAGCCTAAGATTATTTCCGATTTTCTAACGCGTTACGACAACGCGCCTTTTCCTGCAGAGAATATTGCGCAGAATGTTCTGACAGAAATGGGGGTACCGCGCGATCGGGCCGGGAACGTTCTTGCGCTCATTCGGGAATGCGCGTCGGACGCAGGTCTACTTCGCGATCTTAAGGGTAAGATTTACGTAGATTTGTCCGGGGTATCCATAACGACGGAGTCGGATTCCGAAACGGAAATCGACTCAGATGTTGAACAGGTGACCCCGACTGCTGAATTAGCCAGCCCGTCCGTCGGAGGAACGTCCACTCAATTGCGCATCAGCGCGGTCAGTACACAGCGGGTGTTCATTACTCACGGTAAGAATCAGTCTTTTCTTGAGCCCATCAAGAAGTTACTAACGTTCGGAGGTTTTGACGCTGTAGTGGCAGCCGAGCAGCAGACCGTATCAAAACCGGTGCCAGAAAAGGTAATGGAGTCGATGCGAGGCTGTGCCGCGGCGATAATCCACATTGATGCTGAGCAGAAGCTGATTGATTCCGAAACCAATGAGCATGTTGTACTGAATCCGAATGTGTTGATTGAGATTGGTGCAGCCATGGCGCTCTACGGCCGACGGTTCATCTTACTTGTCAAAGATGGCGTCCAGCTCCCGTCGAATCTCCAGGGTCTGTATGAAGTTAGATACAAGGGAGAGACCTTGGACAGCGATGTCACCATTCGGCTGCTTGAGGCTATCAATGACATTAAGCGACATGAACTTCCGTCGCAGATCTAATTTGCTGCGGCGCGAAATTCATCACATCGGATTCGTGAATACTACGATGTGCGTCCGCTTCCTATTTGTGCTCTGATGCTGTAAGTTCTGACGATGGCAAAGAACGACACCGTCGTCCGATTCGAAGAAGTTACATTCGAGCACGGAGCGAAGCGCCCGATCCTCGACGAGGTGAGCTTCGGCGTGCGCGAAGGTGCGAAGCTCACGCTCATGGGGCAAAACGGTGCCGGCAAAAGTACGATCTTCGGGCTCATCACCGGCGCGCTCGAGCCGGAAGAGGGCGTCATCCATATCAAGCACGGGCTCACGATCGCGACCGCGCGGCAGGTGATCCCGCGCAGCGAGATGGGCCTCACCGTCCGCGAATTCTTCGAGAAGATGTTCCCAAAGAAGGTGTACGACATCGATCCGCGCATCGACGAGGCGCTCGAGATCGTCAATCTCCACGCGCCAAAGGAGCGCATCATCTCGTCGTTCTCCGGCGGGCAGCAGGCGCGGCTTCTCCTTGCCTCTGCGCTCATCCAGGACCCCGATCTGCTGCTGCTCGACGAGCCGACCAATAATTTGGATAAGGCGGGGATCGCGCACCTTACCAGATTCCTCATCGACTACGACAAGACGGTGATCGTGATCTCGCACGATGCGGAATTCCTTAACGCGTTCACACACGGGGTCCTCTACCTCGATGTGCACACACGGAAGGTCGAGCAGTACGTCGGCACCTACCTCGATGTCGTGGAAGACATCAAGGCGCGCATCGAGAAGGAGAATATGAAAAACGCGCAGCTCCAGAAGACGATCATCGCGAATAAAGAGAAGGCCAACTTCTTCGCGCACAAGGGCGGGCAGATGCGCCTCGTCGCCAAGCGCATGCGAGCGAAGGCGGAAGAGGCTGAGGAGAATATGGTGGACGTCCGCAAGGAAGATACGGCGATCAAGGAGTTCACCATTCCCGCGCAGGAAGGTCTCTCGGGCGATCTCATCACGATCGAGAGCTTCAAGGTAATCCGCAATCACAAGGCGAGCCTGATGAAAAAGAAGGTCGTGCTGCGGAAGAACCAGCACCTTCTCCTCTCCGGGCCCAACGGCATCGGCAAGTCGACGCTCCTCGAATCGCTCGCAAGCGGTACGGCCGAAGGCGCTTCGATCGCACCGGGGGTGAAGATCGGCTACTACCGCCAAGATTTCTCCAATCTCGATTTCGACGCGACGGTGCACGATATCCTCTGGCACACGATGCCGAAGGGGTACGAAGAGACGCTTCGCCAGGTCGCGGCGAGCTTCCTCCTCACGGGTGATCTCGTCCACACCAAGATCGGGCACCTCTCGGAAGGGCAGAAGGGCCTCGTCGCTTTCGCGCGGCTCGTCCTCCTGAAGCCCGGGGTCCTCATCCTCGACGAGCCGACCAATCACATCAACTTCCGCCACCTGCCGGTCATCGCGAAGGCGCTCGATGCGTACGAGGGAGCGATGATCCTCGTCTCGCACGTGCCGGAATTCGTCGCCGAGATCCGCATCGACGAGAAGCTCGATCTCGCCTAATTGAGGCTGCGTCTTCATGTATACTTTGAAGTCTACGAGCGAAACTATACTCATATGAAATTTGTTGCGATCTATCGCGTACCGGTCGAGACCATGAAAGGCTGGATGGAGTCGACGACTCCCGAAGAGCGGGCGGCGCAGGGCAAGGAACTCGGCGCGCAGATGATGGCGTGGACAGAGAAACACAAGGCGTCATTCGTCGGCGAAGGCCTGCCGCTCGGGAAGAATACACGTGTGACGAAGGAGGGCGCGACGCCACTGCCGAACGATCTGAACTACCTGCAGGTCATCGAAGCCGAATCCAAGGAGGCGGTGATCGAGATTTTCAAGGACAATCCGCACATCGCGACGATCCCGGATTCGTACCTCGACATCATGGAAGTCCCGCACATGGGGATGTAATAAAAAGGAAACGAACAAAACGCCGCGGCAGTGCCGCGGCGTTTTTCTTTTGCGAGGCTTTCAGTGGTTGAATCACCTGAGCTTCACGCCCTCTGGAGTATATCTATACGAGAGCGGCAAAGGCCGCTCTTCGATTACCAATAACAGTTATCAGAACTAACGCATCCTTACTCGTCATAACATCACGACACTATGCAGTATCAAAAACTTCTTGCGTTCGGCGCGGGAGCGGCGGTCTTCAGCGTCGGCGCGGTCGCGTTCGCGCTTACCCCGAGCGATTACACGCTTCTCGACGGTGCGGCTTCGAGCACGCTCGGAAATAATTCGAGCGGGTCAGTGCAGCTCGTCTCGAACGCCACGACGACGGATAGCGTCATCAATTACGCGCTCGGTACGCCGACGTTGACCCTTGCGGACCTCACGAATCTGAGCACTGATGCGATGTTCACCGCGGGCTCCTGCGGCGGCGGTTCTCCGCGCTTCCAGATCAACTTGCAGACGGCGAGCGGCACGAAGAACGTCTTCGCGTACGTTGGCGCACCGCCGAATTACACAGGCTGCGCTGAGGGATCGTGGACCAACACCGGCAATCTGATCGCGTCGTCCTCGACCGTTGACGCATCGCAGATCGGCGGCGGCTCGTATGAGCCGTGGTCGCAAGTGGTTGCGGACTACGGCACCGATCAGGTGACAGGAATCCAACTCGTCGCGGACGGCGGATGGGCCTTCCCCTCGACCGGCCAGACGGTGAACGTCGACAATACGCAGATCAACGGCGCGCTCTACACGTATGAGTCCGCCACATCCACCACGGGGACAACCACTCCGCCGGTGACCGGCACCACAACGCCGCCGACGACGAAAAACGAGTGCAAAGACGGCGGCTGGCTCGGTCTCATGGATCTCAGCGGCCACTCATTCAAGAATCAGGGTGACTGCGTGAGCTACGTTGCGACCGGCGGCAAGAATGAGGGGGCGGGGCAGGTGATCGCCACCACTTCTTCGCCGACCACGACGCCCATCTCGAGCTTCCTCATTCGCGCTGAGCGCGACTTCCAGAGCGCGAATGTGAACGACGGAAATGGGAACGGAAAAGAAAACGGACAGAATGGAAACGGCAGCGGAAATAGTCAGGGCCACAAGTAGGGCCGCTAGTTCTCAGCCGATCTTGAAAACGGCCGCCTTCGGGCGGCCGTTTTCTTTTGGGAGCGCCGGGTGTATAACGCTGCGCAGCGAGGGAGAAATCCATGGAAGAGAGAAAGCTCATGCGCTGCCCCTTCGAGTCTCAGGGCATCGAGGACGGAACCATTCCCGAGATCGCGCTTGCGGACGCGATGTACGAGCGGCTGCAGCAGATCCAGGGCGCGCTCATGCGCCTGCGGGTCGATACCGCCGGTACGACCGCGCTTCGCTTCGTTCTGCCGGATGTGCTCATGCATGAATGCGGCAACACCCGCGTTCTGAAGCATCGCATTCTGCCGTATCAGATGGAGATCGCTGCGGCGAATATTGATATCCGGTTGCGCCCTCTTCTCTGGTACCACCGGAGCAGCTATGGCGAGCGTATGGTTCAGGTCGCGGAGCAGCAGGACAATGCGCTGCATTTGGAAGCGACTTGGTTCAAGCGGGCCTTCAAGGAGCTCGGATATCCACCACCGCCGTCGCTCGCGCACCTTGCGGTCCTGCTTGAGACGATCTTGGAATCGCAGATGACGCGGCAGCTCATGGCAAATCCGCAGCTGAGCTTCATCGGCGAATATCGCGGGCACCACGTGAATCTCATTACGATAGATCCGTCCGGCGTGCAGTTCCACCTCGACCGCCAAAGCTCTCGGGACCCGCGCACGAATCATAACTTCTTCAGCGTCGTTAAGTGCTCGCTGTATCCGGCATCGTTTTGGCGATATAGCGATCGTCTCGAGATCGTGATGACGCGGGAAGCAGATTTCGTCGGGCTGTCGAACGATGTGCGGAAACGCATCCGCGCCCAATCCAACGAGGTCTACCGCGAGGGCGGCGTCACGATCGAAGACGACGCGACGTTCAAGCCGCCTTCCGGACTGTGGCAGATCGAATAGCAGGGCTTCAATAACTAGCGGCCGCCGAACGATTTCGGCGGCCGTTTTCTTTTGCGAGCGCTGGGTGTATAACGCAACGAGAACAACTCACTTCGGAGGAGTTATGGAACAGATGTTCCGCTGCCCCTTCGAGGTGAAGGGGATCGAAGAAGAAACGATCATCGTGCATGAGCTGCCCGAGGCGCAGGAGCAGCGCTTCGAGCTACTCCGCCGCGTGCTCGAGCGCTTCCACCGCAATCACCGTTGGTCCGCGGTCCGGCTCGTGCTGCCGCATTCAGTCTGGGGCGCGTGCCGGTCGAACCAGGATTTGAAGCCAGTGATCCTTCCGTACCAGGCAGAAGTGATCGCAGCGCTCCTCGATGATCAACTCTTCCCTCTCTTGCCGCACCACGACGAGGCGCGGCATACGCTCGAAGGTCTCGGATTGCGGCTGCCGTTCTCCGACCGTGAATCGAAGCTCCTGAGGAAATTCTTCGGGGATCGTACCTTTCGCACGGTAAAGGATCTGAGCACCTACCTCGCCGAACTGTTCAAGGACGGCAAGGCGTATGAACTGCGCGGGCGGAAATCGGATGGCCCATTCGGACCGTACGTACTGCTGAGTCTCGGCACGGTCCAGATCGGAGAAGATCCGCTCAAGAACATTTTCACTATCGTGAAGAGTCCCTTCTATCCGTATGCACTTGGCCGGTACAGCGAGCGCGTCGAGATCGTCCTCACCAGACACCACGATATCGACCGGCTGTCGGAGAGTACGAAGCTTCGAATCCGCGTGCAGGCGAATCAGGTCTGTGCGGCGCACGGGATCCCGATCCTGGATGAGAGCATCGACCAGCAGACCGCCGGCCTTTGGATTCCTGAAGAAGCACTAAAGCTCGTCATCGTTGAATGACGGTCGCCTCCTGGCGGCCGTTTTCTTTTTCACCGTGTCTTACTATTTACGCGTATACTGCTGTTCATGCCACACATTCTCCAAGAAGTTGCGGTGCTCCAGCGCGAGGGGAAGCTCCACCAGCGGCTCGTCACGCGCACGCGCATGTTCCTCGCGATCGCATTCGTGCTCTTCCTCATCGTCGCGTACAACGTGCTCGCTGCCGGGACGAACACGCTCGCGGCGCTCGGCCTCGCGATCCTCGGTTACGTCGTCGGCGTCCTGGTGTTCTCGCGCATGACGCCGGTCGCGTGGAATGAGAAGACCGAAATGATCGAGTCGGGATCGATGGGCACGCTCGGCTGGAGTCTCGTCGGGCTCTACGTCGTCTTCGAGATCGCCGCGCGCACCGAGCTCGCGCGCATCCTCCCTGCAGGTGGCACCGAAGGCTACGTGCTCGCGCTCATCTTCGGCGTAATCTTGGGCCGAGCGATCGGCGTCGTCATCGAGATCCACCGCGTCTACCGAAAGACCCACGCTAGCTAATCGCCCCGCCTGTGGAAGGAGGCCGCCATATTGCGTTTTTCGGGGCTATGGTGCATACTCCACGCACGTTCTATGACAGCGGAAACGGCAAAGAAGACGGCCAAGAAGGCCAAGAAAGCTGACGGCGCGAGCCGCCTGCGCATTCGCGTTCGCGCGTATGAGCACGGCGTCCTCGACCGCGCGGTCAAGCAGATCATCGACGTCGCCGCTCGGCACAACGCCGAGATCGTCGGCCCCGTTCCGCTCCCCATCGATATCAAGAAATACACGGTCAACCGTTCGTCGTTCATCGACAAGGATTCTCGCGAGCAGTTCGAGATGCGCATCCACAAGCGCCTCATCGACATCCTGAACCCGTCGCCGAAGGTCATCGAGGCTCTCACGAACCTCAATCTTCCGTCCGGAGTCACGATCGACGTGAAGATGGTCTAGATCGCGAAAGCG
>Ga0164242_10007014_pt1 | contig 12348 bp, 10 predicted proteins | sample OricomgcompostMG_FD_108783 | JGI IMG/M metagenome (GOLD analysis project Ga0164242, IMG submission 108783) | Miracle-Growth compost microbial communities from Emeryville, California, USA - Original compost - Miracle growth compost (MG) ... | reverse complement strand
TACCCATTTTGCTTCATACCCATTTAACAGTGCATTGCCCTGTTCATAGCAATCAAGGATTCCTTCTCCACTGATTTGTTGCTCAGCATCATGTTTTAGTTCTTTCCAGACGCCCGGTTCAAACGTAGGCTCTTTGGTTTTAAGTGCCGTACGCTTCCATCCTAGTTTATTGCTGATAATAACATCTTTGGGATCAATTCCTGCCTGACGCAGGCCATTACCTAATGATTCAAGAGCCAGTCCGGCTCCATATTTACCTGCGCTGTCAAATACAGTGGGATGTGACCCATATTTAACACATTGCTGTATAATATTTGCTTTATGCTGCGCTGACAGCGCGACATAAAGGTTGCCGAGTCCACTTGTTCCAAATATTACTTCCGGAATTTCTAATGCATTCATTTTATTTGGTGCTTTTTATATTATTGATGGTAACTGGTTTTCCTTTTAAAGCGTTTATTATAAAAATATTTTGGCCCGATTGTCTTTTACTGTTTTCAAAATTTCCTACAAATGGTTTAGCGAGCGTTTTTTAAGGGGCTAATAAATCATGCCTCTTTTAAACAATAGCTCCTTCAATTTTAAAAACAAACGCATTTAATAAGGCTTCTTGTTGGGGTAACTTAATATTTAAACCGGTATCCTTTTGTTCAAATTGAATAGTTTGATTGCTTCCCAATAACCGAATGGATTTAATCTCACCTACTAAGGGCCCTTTGGCTAGTTTTTTTATAAAGGCAGTAGCATCGTCCGGCCAGCCAAACATAAAGGCATATAGTATATGACCCTTGCGGGTAAAGCGATAATCCTTTGGGCCGAGTGGTTTGCCTTTTCCTTCATTAAAACCCTGTGCCCTTAAAGGTGACGCAGACACTAAGGCCGGCCCTTCTCCAAAACTAATCCAGGGACGGGTGGAATAAATAGCTTCCCCATTTATTTTCATCCATTCCCCTATTGATCCAACAATAGCTCTTTCCTTATCGTCAATTGTGCCGTCCCCACGTACAGGAATATTGAGCATTAGGTTGCCATTTTTACTGACCACATCAATTAAAGTATGAATGACGGTTTTGGCAGATTTGTAACCATCATTATCAAATAAACGGCGATCATAGTGCCAATTACCGATGCAGGTATCTGTCTGCCAGGGGCTGGGAACAATTTCATTACTCTGACCTCTTTCAATATCCCATATCATACATTTGCGTTGTTGTGCATCCAATATTTTGCCAGTAACCACCCCTGTCAGCTGACCATTATCTTTAATCGTTTTATTATATAGATGAGCAGCAATACGTACCCCGACATCGTTAATAGGATAAAAAGGCAGTACGGTATCGTCAAAATACACCAGTTCAGGGTGGTACTTGTTAATTAATTCAATCGTTCTCTTATAAAACTTCTCTGTGTAAGCGGCTGAAGGTGGGGTTACCCCATTGCCCCAGTTCCACTGGCGATGGATGGAGCCATTACTTAGACTATCTTTACTAAGTGGGTGGTTTTGAGCATAAAGATCCATTTGAGGGTCATACCCTTCCCACCATTTTCCGACTCCTTCCCGCTTATTTACCTTTCCATCATAAGGAACACCTTTTAATGGTCCCCTGGTATCGGCGCGTTGCGCCGTTTCATACCAACTCCATGCATGGGAGGCGTGAACACTTACACCAAAATGCAGGTTGTTATTTTTTGCTGCCTTGGCCCACCCAGCGATAAGGTCCTTTTTGGGACCAATCCTAGTCGAATTCCAGGATTGATAGCTACTATCAAATAAGTCAAAATTGTCATGGTGATTGGCGAGTGCCATAAAATATTTGGCGCCTGCCTTTTTGTATAAGGCAACCAGCGCTTCTGGATTCCAGTTTTCAGCTTTCCATATATTGATGACATCCTTAAAGCCAAATTTGGAAGGATGTCCATATTTTTCACAGTGGTATTTGTATTGATCTGAGCCTTCCTCATACATGCCTCGGGCATACCAATCGCCTCGTTCTGGCTCACATTGTGGCCCCCAGTGCGCCCATATCCCAAATTTGGCATCCCGAAACCAATCAGGAACCTGATAATTCCCTAGTGAACCCCAGGTGGGTTTGAATGGACCGTTTTCTGTAAACTCTTGTCCAAAGGAGGAAAATAGGTTAAAAGGTTGGCTCACCTTTTTAATATAAAGCCCAGGAAGTACAGCTGCCAGGGTTTTAAGGACAGTTCTTCTTTGCAAGGAATTTAAATTTAACGTTAAACAAAAGGATATTTATCTTCCACTTTATTAATATATACTAATCCAATATCACTGCGCAATTTTTAAGCCTTTTAGCGCATCTAAGGTTGCTCCTTAAAGGACTACCCATTAGGACCAGGTGTTCGAATCAACCTAGTAAATCTTCACTAACCATTTCATATCAAAATTATAATAAATAAGGCGTCAAATTTTAAATTAAATAGACCTTTTCTTATACAAATCCGACTTTTGATTAGAACATTTTGCTTCTTTTATCTTATATTTGATTATATGGTTAAACGGGTATTACAATATAGCTTTTCTCTTTTGAATGTGGACTACGTTCAATTGACCTCTAGTTGGAACTATCGCAATGTCCTAAGCCCTTACTATAGAATTTACTACATCAATGAAGGTCAGGGGGAGATTTCTGATTTCAACAGAACCGTAAAATTGGAACCGGGGTATCTTTATATTATCCCTAGTTTTACCATGTGCAATCTTTGTTGCAAAAACGTCCTGGGGCAATATTTTGTTCAATTTTTTGAACAATCTTCACATGGTATTTCCATGTTTGCCAATAAACGAGCTGTTTTAAGACTTAAGGCATCCGATGTAGATGTTCAGTTATTTAAACGACTCCTGGAAATTAATCCCGGTAGAGGCATCAACCGTTCCGATAATCCTAAAGTATACGAGAAAGAAATATATTATGACGAATATCAGGAGCTGAATAATAAACAAAGCTTAGCCATTTATATTGAAACCCAGGGAATTTTGATGCAGTTGGTCTCCAGATTCCTTCAACTGGACACAAGTGCATCACCCAATGAACATGTCATACCGATTAAGATAATAGAATCCCTGAATTATATTCTAGCTAACCTTCAACTGCCCCTTTCTGTGTCTAAACTTGCGACCATGGTCCACCAAAATGTAGATTATTTTTCAAGGCAATTTAAACTGTATACAGGCTTAAGGCCCATTGCTTATATCAATGAAAAACGCATTGAACGAGCTCAGTATTTGATGGCAACCAGCAGGATGAGTCTATCTGAAATCTGCGATCAAACAGGATTTGAGCACCTGTCTTACTTTTCTAATACCTTCAAAAAATTAACGGGCATATCTCCTAGTGATTATAAAAAACAATTACAATCTGTCAGGTTTTAACCACCGATTCATTTTTTCATTATTAAACTATTTTGGAAACTATTGGTCTTCGTTTATCAAATTTACGCTTATTCATTTTTAAATTAGCTAGCAAATTTTATTAAACAAGGTTGAATGATTTCCTATTGAATTTGCATTTAAGCCAAATTATTGAATATTTTAAACAAATACTTTTATCAGCCATTTCTCTTGAATCCAATAAAGACATTTCATTTGCCAGTCTAAAGGCCACTATTTAAATTTCAACATTCAAATTGAATGGTACTATTTTGATGGCGATAATAAGCCTAAGCTAAAGTTATTTGAATATCCAACCTATATATACATATTAATTTTGCAAATTAAACATACAATATTATCTTCATGCCCAATTGATCTATATGGAAAAAATAATTGCCCGCGAAAAAGAACAAAAACGACTTTTGAAATTATCACAGGCAAAGCAATCTGTCTTTTTGGCAGTTACTGGCATTATGGGGTAGGAAAAACATTCTTAGTCTGGGCGTTCTTTAATCTTCAATTCGACTTTTATGTTTCTGCGATGCCCAATGTTTCAAATAGAAAACAATTGACAATATTCCATCAATCTTTAATAGAAGCCAGGGAAAATAAAGATGATTACACACACCCAAAAGACTGGCTTGAAGCATTTCGTCGTTTAAGACATATATTATCGATCAGCCAAAATAAACAGAAAAGAATTATTCTGGACGAAATACCTTGGTTAGATACTCCAAGATCAGATTTTATAGCAGCGCTTGAACATTTTTGGAATACTTGGGCCAGTGCCAGAAATGACATTATGTTAATCGTATGTGGTTCAGATTCCAATTGGATGACTAATAAGCTCTTTAACAATATAGGTGGTTTACATAACAGAGTTACGGACAGAATAGATCTTTCACCCTTCAATTTGCAGGAGACCTGAAAATTATAAAAAACAGGAACTGCTTCATTCAATTATTCCAAAATCATTCAATTGTATAAAGTTATGAGTGGAATCCCATTATATTTGGACAAAATAGACACATAAAACCAAATAGACACAGAGGAAAGCGCCATACAAAAGATCAATATAATTTGTTTTGGCAAAGACGCAGTACTTTATCGCGAATTTAATCACCAATATCGTTCTCTGTTTCTAAAAGCCGAAAATCATATATTAATTGTACAGGCATTAGCAGAGAAAAATAAAGGCCTTACAAGATCGGAAATATCTAAAATCACCGGACTTCCTTCAGGAGGAGGATTGACAAGAATATTAAATGAATTAGAACAGAGTAACTTTATCCGTCGATACCAAGGATACGGCAAGAAAAAAAATGAACAGCTTTTTCAATTAATCGATCTCTATTCTCTGTTTTATTTAAAATTCATAAAGAATAACAGTCAAGAAGACGCTCAAAACTGGATTAATGGTATAGACAATCCAAAACACAGAGCATGGAGTGGATATGCATTTGAACTAATTGGCTTAATTCATATTGATCAAATAAAAAAAAGTTTAGGAATTAGTGGTGTTCAAACAACCACTTCCAGCTGGATAGGTTCCAATGAAACCCAAAAAGCTCAAATTGATTTAGTAATCGACAGAAGAGATCACGTTATATCAATCTGTGAATTTAAATTTTCCTTTGATAATTTTACTATCAACAAACAATACGCTGAACAATTAAAAAATAAAATCAGTGATTTCAAAGAGGACTCAAAAACCACAAAAGCAATTAATTTGGTTATGATAACCACTTTTGGGTTAAAAGAAAATAATTACTCAAGAGCTATCGTCAACAAAGGCTTAAAAATGGACATTATTTTTGAATAATATCAGCCATCATTTTTCAACTAGATATTAATGCCAGATCAGTGGCTTCATCCTTCGTGGAATTACCCTACCATCAACTACCATAAACATTACTGTATAATCCATCTTAAGGGAGCCGTCATTCAAAATGCTTGAAATAAAGCATTCAAAAAAAAGCACCAGTGTATTAACTGACTAAGATCGTTTTTTCCCCAGTATTTTGATAATGGCTAATAGCTTCCTTAAATGCGGCTAGTTCAAAAGCGCTGTCGAATCGAACAACTAATCGCTTTGTGGTAATACCGGTAGTAATGGTTTCCCATATTTCATTCAACTCACTTGCGGATTTGCTATTTAGCCATTGCCTAATCCCAAATCCTTCTATCTTCAAGTTTTTATATACTATGGCTCGATTATGAAAGGAAACATTATCCATACTTAGTACGCCATATATGATAATTTTTGCAAAAGGAGCCGTTACATTTATCAATTTTGAGCCCAATTGCCCTCCTACTGCATCTAGAATCGCACTAGCTCCCACTTTGGTTATTTCCATAATCCGATCCTCTATACCCTCATTTTCAATATTTAAGCACTCAGTAGCACCCAGCGCCAGTAATTCACTGGCATATTGGGAACCACGCACAAGTGCCAATATATTTATTTTCCTCAATTTCGCCATCTGTATAATTAGTCGGCAAATAGAAGAATTCGCAGCAGTTAAAACAAGCCATTGTCCGGCTAAAAGTCCACAACCCTCCAAGAGGCCATAAGCCGTAAGGGTATTTAGACTTAATTGACAGGCCGTTTCAAAAGGAATTTGTTTTGGAACAATTCGAAAAGCACCATCTTGAAGATTAATTGATTCTGCCCACGTACCTGCACTCAAAAAGGAAACATGCATTCCTAGCAGTGATTTACTGATATTTTCACCCACTTTTCGAATAATTCCAGCTCCTTCTAAACCAGCTATTTGTGGCAATGCTGGCTTTAGCCTATAGGAGCCATTAATGAACATCTGATCAGCCGGATTAATAGGCCGAGCCATTACCTTTACCTGGACTTCACTGGGCAGCGGCTCCCTAATTTCTTGCCTGGTCAAATAAAGGTTTTGTTGCCAATCACCCGGTTGATTAAAGGTTATTGCATGCATAGATTAGACTATTTTATATTGATTCTTTTTCAAAAGTAATTCGATTAGATGGTTTTTGGCACAATCTTTTTAAATAATTGTCGGTTTTAGCCTGAATTGCAGATCAAATGATTTTCCGGTTTAAAAATTACTGCAGCGAGACTTAAAATCAGACACCTCCAGTAAAATTGCCGTTATTTTGGTGGCAGGATATTTAACTTTTATATTTTCTGAGGGAAGTGAATCTGGAGCCCTATCCAACCTCTTCATCATAGCCTCTTTTTGGTGTAATAAAGGAGGTTCAAGTATACCACCACCATAAATTGAAGTTTCTTTTGAAAACAGCTTAAACATATCCACTAAATAATGTCTTTGGGGACAATCACTTTTTGAATAACCCTTACCTAAACTATCGTTGTCAGCTTCCCACGCAGCGTGAACATTCAATTTACAGCTTAAACGCCGGTCAAAAAGTTCATTATTGATATCGCTTACGATCAACCAACATGCATCACTATTATCTGGGATGTATCCGTCTATATAAATCAGCGCATTTATTCTTTCCGGAATTCTATCACCAACACCTGTAATAACCAAACCTCCATAACTATGTCCACATAAAATAACATTATTTAGGTTAAGGCTTATTATTTGATCCATTACAAAGGCAATATGATGATCAAACATTTGCATTTTATCACACTGTATGCTGGCATTATCTATGTTTGGCAGTGAAAATATCATTACATTCCCTCCACCTTTTTCCAGACTATTTATAAAATGCCACATAGCGTCTCCCGTGTTCCATTTCCCAGGCATCCAAACAAATGATTTAATCACGTTAGCATCCATTTTTTTAACATTAAATGTCAACAAAAGTTAATTACCACATCATTTTTACAAAAAACAATTTAAAATAAGTCCATATCGCTTTGCAATTAAGTAGTTCTCCATAACAATAAGATCCAAGCGCTTAATCATTTTAATTACAGGTGGTTGACAATGAAGATCATAAGATTAAATTAAAATAATGCGAAAGATTACGAAGATCCATATCCCAAATTATGATGTGTGGCCTCCAATGCGCTTACAAGGGATCTAAAAATAAACGCCTGCTACCGCTACTGTTGGATTTTACATCCATGGGTAGATGCTTGCAATTGATTTTCAATTGAATTTCCGTCAAGCAAGCACCAGTGCTCATTAATTTTTCCTCTCGCAAGTTTATAATACCGATAACCTACCGTCGATATCTGCTTGTGGGTCGGTTTAATATTTCTCCAAATACCTATGTGGTCTAACTCCATTTTGATTTTAAGCATCACTTTATCCTCCTCTGCCACGATGCTTTCAATGATGGTTTTATGATTAAAAGAGGCGCCAACTTGTATTATCCAGCTAATCATACCTTCTTTATTGCCAAGCAAATTCGGTGGCAAGGAATAATCCGTAAAGCAACTTGAAATAAAATCATCGATCTGGTCAAACTTACGGTTATTCCAAATTTCTTCGATAAAATTGGATACGATTAATTTGTTTTTTGCGTTCATTTTCTTTGATTTAGAAAACCAAAGATAGTCTTGCCTGTATTTTCTATCCTGTGACTTAGGTCACAAAATTATTTACTCGCCTTATTTCTAATCCGGCTTAAAGTTTCCCTTGCTACACCTAAATAAGATGATAATTGAGAAAGGCTGATCCGTTGTAACATTTCTGGATGATGACGCTGCACGTAGTGGTATCTTTCAGCAGCGGAACTAAATTTAAATAGATTAGTTTGCTCTTCCTTGGCGATTAAAAGTTCTTCGAGGAGTTTCCTGCCAAAGGATTCTATTTCTGCGGACAATTTATAAAGGTCCAAAAGCTTATCCTTGTCGAGTAGATAGAGCGTCGTTGGTTCTCCTGCTTGTATGATCATCTCTGAACCGGTGGTTGTGCGCAGGCTTTTCAAATTAGTCGTGAAGTTCCCTTCAAAAGTAAATTCCGTATTTATTTCCAGGCCTTCTTTGATCATATAAGTCCGCAAATAGCCGCGCTCAACAAACATTACATTTTTACAAATTTGGCCTTCCTTTAATATAATTTCCCCCTTTTTATATTGGTGTTCATCGGCAATTTCAAAGAGTTTATCAATACTTCCCGTAGCTATTGCCGTTAGTTCAGTAATTTTTTTGTACAGTAAATTATTAAAATTGTCAGACATTTTTTTACTTTTAAACGGACTGGAATCTGCCTATAGGATAATACCTATATTTTCAATAGAGGCTTCTCCTTCAGGAGAGGCCTTATGCAATATTACAAAAAAATCATTCTAAGTCAATGAATAACCCGCTAGACAAGCTGAAAGGCATAAAGCAATTATAAGTTATATTAATATCTTCACCATTTACTTATTTAGCAGAAATTATGTTTACCCAAAACCAGATTTTCAGAAAAGGCCTGCAGGTATTCTGCTTCAATTCTCTACTAGACAGGTAATAATAATATGTAATTTACCGCTGGTTTTGCATTTATATATACATATATATATATTTTCTTTTTGGGGGGGGCACAACGAATTCATACCTTAGCAAACTATTGATAATAAACATTATTAGCCCATGCGAATATTTTACATAAATAACAATTACTTTTTTTGATAAACGCCAAAACATAAACATAGAGTTAATGAGGCCCAGGCACTACCCAATATATTTTCGCAAATTAATGCCCACTGCGATTAGCCATCCTGCTGGTTTTTATTGTCTAAATGCGCAATTTCAATCTAACCCGTAAGCGCATCCTTATAATATGTGAAGTATTAATTCAATAACACTTTCTTTCAAAAAAAATGTATGACATACCTTCAAAGGCAGATCGTAAAAGATTAATTTAAGTCATGAACACAAAAACCATAAAAATCAATTTTTCCTATTAAATTTTCACATTTTGCATATTATATCACTTATATGTATTATTTTTGCAAAAAAGGCTTTTATTATGCTTATTCAATTTTCAGTACGTAATTTTAAATCATTTAGAGAAAAGGCAACCTTAAGTTTAGTTGCCTCTGGTTATGATAAAACAACAAGAGAAATTGAAAATGTAACCTCTCTGTCCCACTCAACCAAGGAATTACGGTTGCTAAAGAGTGCAGTTATTTATGGTGCAAATGCAAGTGGAAAAACGAAGCTTGTGGAGGCATTATACTTCATGAAACAATTTGTCAGATCATCAGCTGACGAGCAACCAAATGACAAGATTAAGGTTGAACCATTTCTACTCGACACTTATAGTGAATCAGAAAGTAGTGAATTTGAAGTTATCTTTATTCGAGATGGCATCCGTTATCGCTATGGCTTCGAAATTCTACCCCAACTTATTGTCGCAGAGTGGCTTTTCAAAAAGGAAAAAGATACTGAAATCGAAGTTTTTTATAGAACCCAACAAGAATTTGAATTTCACGGGCGTATTCCTGAATTTAAAATCGGCAGAAAGGTCGCAAAAGACCAAATGGTAAAAAGTACGACACTATGGCTAACCGCTGCAGCAAAATGGAATGATGACCTCTCAAAAATTATTATTAAGTGGTTTCAAAAATTACATATTCTTTCTGGGCTCAATGATCGATCATACATGGCATACACATTAAATCAGATCAAAACGGGTAAAATGCGTGGTGCCATCACAAACTTCGTACGAGCAGCAAGTATCGGACTTGAAGAAATCTCCATAGTCAATCTTGGAATAGAAGATCTGCCAGATCAATTGTCCAATGAAATTCGTGAACGTATTATTCAAGAAATTATTAATGAAGAAGGTTATTTAGTTGAAGACATCGCCACCTACCGTCGTTATGACAAGAATGGGAATCGAGTTGCAAACAAAGATTTTAAAATTGATCAACATGAATCTGCTGGAACTAGAAAATACTTAGCCCTTTCTGGCCCAGTATTAGACGTACTGGCAAATGGCAGTATTTTGATCGTTGATGAGCTAGATGCAAGGCTACATCCCAATTTAGTTTGCAAAATTATTGAATTATTCAATTCAAAATTGCACAATCCTATGTCTGCACAATTAATCTTTAACACACATGATACTAATTTGCTAAATGTAGGTCTACTTCGCCGTGATCAGATTTGGTTTACTGAAAAAGATCGATATGGAGCCAGTATTTTGTACTCTCTAAATGATTATAGTCCTCGGAAAAATGAAAATTTAGAAAAAAACTATTTGCAAGGAAATTATGGGGGCATACCATATTTGGGTAATTTTGAGCAACTAATTAAATCCACTTCTTCCAATGAAAATGCAGAATAAAAAAGAAAAGGAAGCTGCGGCCAGAGCTGCTCATAAAGCTCAAAAGAATGCAGCAAAAAAAAAGCACAAAATTGAGCCTAATTTAGAAAGAGCGAAACCTGAAAAACCTAGAAGAAAGCGAATTTTAATTTATTGCGAAGGAGAAAATACAGAACCTTCTTATTTCAATCAATTTGCCTTGTCAAATACAGATGTTAAAAGTTTTGGCGAAGGTCATAATACATTGTCACTCATTGAGCGAGCAATGGAACTTCGTGATAAGGCGATACATCTTAATAAGCCTTATGATGAAATATGGTGTGTTTTTGATAGGGATCCGGCCACGTCTAACAAAACTGGCCATACTGCACAAAATTTTAATAAGGCAATCCAATTAGCAAAAAAAGAAAAAATTTAGGTAGCATACTCCAATCAGGCTTTTGAATATTGGCTTATCCTTCACTTTCTAGATCATCAAGGAGGAAAATTTCCTCGAACAGAGTATAACACAAAACTAAATAAGAGTTTAAAGCCATTTAACTGTAAATATGACGGAAACAGTTCAAAAATAGTAACTACAGAGTTATTTGATGTCTTAGAATCCAAAGAGCCCAAGACAAATAAAATTCATCGGGATCTGGCCATTATTAGGGCAGAAAAGATTTATAATAGACTTGATCATTCTAATCCTGCAAATGAGGAATCAAGCACTACTATTTTTAAATTAGTAAAAAGGCTCCTTAAGAACTACCCTTAAGAAACATGAATGCCTTCCCATTTAAACATATGTAGATAATGTTATTGAACTAAACCTTTGGCAGCAAAGCGAAGAGAATCGATTCTAGTGATTCCATTCGTTAAGCGCTTAATCAGTTTTTCAGGCTTCACCGGCTCTCCCAACGGAAAGTCTCCACCTGTATTTGTTTTTAGTCCGACTGCGTCCCACAGCCAGACTGTATATTTAACCCCTCATTGAGGATATTTTTAGCAGCATTTACATCCCTGTCATGATGTGTATGGCAGCAGCTGCAGGTCCACTCACGATCCTTAAGCTGTAAATCCTTATTCTGCCAACCGCATACATGACATAGCTGGGAGGAAGCAAAAAAACGCCCGATCGGTATAAATACTCTGCCATGCCATTCACATTTAAACTTTAGCTGCCGCTGTAATTCTCCCAGGGCTGCATCAGAAAACGCCTTTGCAAGATGATGGTTTTGCATCATGTTTTTAACAGCAAGTGTTTCAACTACCACAGCGTCGTGGCTTTTGACGATGGTCGTTGTAATTTTGTGTATATTATCATGACGAATGTTCCTTATCTTATTATGCAGACGGGCAACTTTTTGTCTTTGCCGCTCCCAGGACCGGCTCCCTTTTTGTTGTCTGGATAATTTTTTCTGTTCATGCTTTAATTTTTTTTCAAGTGTCCTTAATGGTTTTGCATTTTCAAATTTCTGTCCATCTGACAGGATAGCGGCAGACTTCAGCCCGACATCAACCCCGGTTTGTTTGCCGGTCTTCTCGAACTGTTCTATTTCTACCTCGCAAGTAAATGAAGCAAAGAATTGACCTGCGGGATTTTTAGAGATATGCACATGCATGACCCGTCCCTGAATCTCCCTGCTTAATATGATCTTAATACCTTTTTTAATTTTAGGCAGCCTAAGTAATCCATCTTCTATTCTGGCGCCCTGTGGCACCATAAAACACTGTTTTGCTTTCCTTGACTTAAATTTAGGT
>Ga0164242_10007013_pt1 | contig 12352 bp, 15 predicted proteins | sample OricomgcompostMG_FD_108783 | JGI IMG/M metagenome (GOLD analysis project Ga0164242, IMG submission 108783) | Miracle-Growth compost microbial communities from Emeryville, California, USA - Original compost - Miracle growth compost (MG) ... | reverse complement strand
TCCCGCGGTCGAGGGCGTTGTCCTTGTCGGCCAGGTACTTCAGGTAGCGCATCATCCCCGTCTCGGACCGATGCGTCGAGAACACGGGGTGCGTCAGGTACGGGCTCGTGCGGGCGAGCTCCGGCGGGATGCCGCGGGCGACCGGCTTGAAGCCCAGCCCGTCGGGCGCGTCGTCGCCGAGCACCGCCGCGAGCACGGCGAGCACGTCGTGCTCGGTCGTCGTCTCGTCGAGGGTCACCCCGACCAGGTCGGCGTCGACCCGGCGCAGGTCGATGCCGAGCTCGGCGGCGTTCGCGACCACGGCGTCGGCCCGGCCCGGCACGAGCAGGGTCAGCGTGTCGAAGTACGCGTCGTGCACGGGCTCGAGCCCGCCCGCGGCGAGCGCGTCGGCGAGCAGGCGCGCGAGCCGGTTGACGCGGTGCGCGATCGCCTTGAGACCCTGCGGCCCGTGGTACACGGCGTACATCGACGCCATGACCGCCAGCAGCACCTGCGCGGTGCAGATGTTGCTCGTCGCCTTCTCGCGCCGGATGTGCCGCTCCCGCGTCTGGAGGCTGAGCCGATACGCGGGATAGCCGTCGGCATCCTGGCTCACGCCCACCAGCCGGCCGGGCAGCTGCCGCTCGAGACCGGCGCGCACGGCGAGGTAGCCGGCGTGCGGTCCGCCGAAGCCGAGCGGCACGCCGAAGCGCTGGCTCGTGCCGACCGCGACGTCGGCACCGAGCTCGCCGGGGCTCGTGAGCAGGGTCATCGCGAGCAGGTCCGCCGCGACGACCGCGATGCCGCCCTGGGCGTGGGTGGCGTCGATGACGGGCTTCGGATCGACGATGCGCCCCGAGGCGCCGGGGTATTGGACGAAGACGCCGAAGTGCGCGCGCTCCGCTTCCAAGGGAAGGCCATTTCTGGCCTTCCCCGCGGCGCCAGCGCCGACGCCCGTCTCGGGCGTCGGTTGTCGCGAGAACTCTACGAGCTCGATGCCGACGGCCTCCGCTCGGTGCCGGAGCAGGTTCTTGGTCTGCGGGAGGGCATCCGGATCGACGAGGAAGACGTTCGAGGCCGAGCCGGACGCGCGGCGGGCCAGCAGCATCCCCTCGACCACCGCGGTCGCCTCGTCGAGCATCGACGCGTTCGCGGTCGCGAGCCCCGTCAGGTCGGCGACCATCGTCTGGAAGTTGAGCAGCGCCTCCAGACGCCCCTGCGAGATCTCGGGCTGATACGGGGTGTACGCCGTGTACCAGCTCGGGTTCTCGAGCACGCCCCGCTGGATCACGCCCGGCGTGATCGTGCCGTGGTATCCGAGACCGATCATGGGCGTGCGCACCCGGTTGCGGGAGGCCAGCGCGCGCAGCTCGGCGAGCGTCTCGCGCTCGGTGGCGGCGGGCGGGAGGGTCGTGTCGTCCTCGGCGATCCGGATGCCGGGCGGCACGGCGGCATCCATGAGCGCCTCGATGCCGTGGTACCCGATCGCGTCGAGCATGGTGCGCTGCGCCGCCGCGTCCGTTCCGATGTGGCGGTCGGCGAAACGGTCGGCGGGAGGGAACGGCGTCATTCGGCGGTCAGCTCCGCGTACTGCTCGGCCGTGAGCAGCTCCGGCAGCGACGTGAAGCGCACCCGGATCAACCAGGCCGCGTCGGCATCCGCGTTGATCGACCCCGGGTCGTCGACGACGGCCTGGTTGGCCTCGAGCACCTCGCCGTCGACCGGGGCGAACAGCTCGCCCACCGACTTGGTCGACTCGATCTCGCCCACGACCGTGCTCGCCGTGACGCTGGATCCGGGGGCCGGCAGGTCGACGTAGACGACGTCGCCGAGCTTGTCGGCGGCGTAGCGGGTGATGCCGACGGTCGCGATGTCGCCGTCGACCTCCACCCACTCGTGGTCGGCGGTGTACTGGCGGGTCATGCGTGCTCCTTCGGGCGGCGGTAGAACGGCAGGTCCACGACGGTCACGGGCAGCTCGGTGCCGCGCACGTCGACGGTGAGGGCGGTGCCGGGCTCGGCGAGCGCGGCGTCGACGAAGGCCATGGCGATCGGATGCCCGAGCGTCGGCGACAGGGCGCCCGAGGTGATCTCGCCCACGGCATCCCCCGCGCGCAGCACGGCGTAGCCGGCGCGACCGGCCCGGCGCCCCTCGCCCGCGAGGCCGACCAGCACGCGCCCGTCGCGCACGAGACGCGCCGTGCGACCGGTGCCCTCGCGATGCGTGGTCGCGTCGAGCTCGTGGCCGTAGAGCGGCATCCCGGCCTCGAGCCGCAGGGTGTCGCGCGCGGCGAGACCCGCGGGCTTGAGGCCCGACCCCTCGCCCGTCTCGAGCACGGCGGTCCAGAGCGCCTCGGCGGCCTCGGGGGCGACGGAGAACTCGAACCCGTCCTCGCCGGTGTACCCGGTGCGGGCGACGAAGACCCCGTGGCCCCGGAAGTCGCCGGACGTGCTGCGGTAGTAGCCGAGGCCGTCGAGCTCCGGGATCTCGAACCCCTCGACGTTGCGCAGGATCTCCTCGGACAGCGGGCCCTGCAGCGCGATGAGGGCGATGTCGTCGGTCTCGTCCTCCACCACGCAGTCGAACCCGCCGGCGCGGGTGCGCAGGGCATCCGCGACCACGTGCCGGTTGCCGGCGTTGGCGACGACGAGGAAGCGGTCGTCGCCCGTGCGGTAGACGATGAGGTCGTCGAGGATGCCGCCCTCGCCGTTCTCGAGCAGCGTGTACTTGGCGCGCCCGTTCGCGATCCCGGACACCGGATCGGCGAGCGCCGCATCCAGCGCCGCCGCGGCCTGCGGGCCGATCACCGCGATCTCGGCCATGTGGCTGAGGTCGAACAGGCCCGCGGCGGCGCGCACGGCCGCGTGCTCGGCGAGGCCGGAGCTGTAGGAGACGGGCATGCGCCATCCGGCGAAGTCGGTGAAGCTCACGCCGAGCGCGGTGTGCACCGCCTCGAGCGGGGTGTGCAGCGGCGGGCTGTCGGCGGTCTGGGTCATCGGAGTCCTCTCGAACGAGCGCGGACTCCCCCTCTGTCATGGTGCCTGAGAGCTTCGCGCGACGCGCTTTCACCGTGGGCGGGATCGGCGAGCGACCCTCTCTTCAGAGTGGCCTGGCGGTGCGGTACGCGGACCTGAGAGTTTGGCGGGGAGGCTTGCTCCTTCGGTGCCGTCCGGACGGGTCCGGGCGGGCTCTCCCGCATCGCCTGCGGCCGATGTTCGGTTGTGCGGCCAGCCTAGCGGGGAGGGCCCGGCGATCCAGGTGAATGCCGCATGTGAATCGCACGCCGCCGCGTCGGCGGGCGCGCACCGTGGGGGGATGAGTTCCCTCAAGGCAGACACCATGAAGGCCGCGGAGCGCGTCAAGCGCGAGGCCAAGAACCGTGCACAGGCCGCCCAGCAGGTCGGCTTCCAGAATCCCGTCCGGGCGCTCAGCGAGGCCGGAATCCGCAGCGAGTGGGCCTACCTCGGCGGCTTCGCATCGATCGGCCTGAGCTTCGTCGGCTGGCTGCTGTCGCAGGCGAACCGCAAGACCGACCGTGCGCAGTCGGACCGGTGGGGCATCTTCCTCGGGCACTGGGCGCCGACGTTCTTCGTGCTGGGCCTGGCGCTCCGGCACGAGGAGAGGGACCGCGAGCTCGGGCGGTAGCCGCTCCGCGCGGTCGCGACCTCAGGCTGTCGGCGTGGGCGAGGTCGCCACCGGGATCGAGGAGGTCGCGATGGCCTTTGCGACCTCGTGGTGCTGGCGGCGCGCCCGGATGACGACGACGCCGACGCACACGACCCACACCAGCCACGGGAAGGTGGCGAACAGCGCGGTGCCCCAGCCGCCGACCGCGTGGAAGCTGTCGTCGGTGCCGCCGAACACCGTGGCGACGGCCACGACGTTCGCACCGGAGACCCCGATGGCCAGCCGGCCCGTCCACCGCGGCAGCGCGCCGGAGACGATCGTGACGTAGCCGGATGCCGCCGCGACGAGAGCGGTCAGCACGCAGCCGATCGCGCCGAACAGCAACGAGTGCCCGAGGGTGAGGGTGCGGATGAGGTGCGCGTCGGGCTCGAGGGTCGCGGCATCCAGGGCGGCTCCGCCCTCGAGACCGTCGCCGACGAGCGTGATCGCGACCCAGACGATCCCGGCGCCGTAGGCGAGGGCGCTCAGCCAGTCGAGGTCGCGCCGCACCTGCGTGATGAGCTGCCGGAAGGTCGCGAGGAACACGACCAGCGACGCCATGAGGAAGGTGTCGATGAGGATCACGCCGAGAGTGCCCGCGGCGGTGCGCTGCGCGAAGTCGATGAGGGCGTCGGAGTCGTCCAGCGACGGGCGGGCGCCGACGAAGATCTGCCGGATCGTGAACTCGAGCACCGTGAAGACGGCCACCGCGATCGCGGCGATGCCGGTCCAGGTGCCGACGTTGGGGGTGCGCTGTGCGTCGACCATCGTCCGATTCTGCCTCCCCCGTCCGGCGCCGCGGCATCCACCGGGACTGCACCCAGATCCACCGTCTCGCCCGGGGCGATGCCGGCCCGCTGGATCGCGACCCGCAGCGCGCACCGGTCCGAATCGCCCCGCCGCTCGGCTCGCCCCATTCGTCGAGTGGCCGAAAATCGACCTTCCGCGGCACGGGAGGGTCGATTTTCGGCCACTCGATACGCGAAGGGCGGGGTTCAGGGTGCGACGCGCAGCTCGCGGTAGTCGGCGATGCGGGCGAGACCCGTCGTCGAGGCACCGGCGTACGCGCCGACGACGATGACGCGGGAGCCGGCGGCGACGCCCGCCCGGATGCCGGCCTCGGCATCCTCGAACACGACGCAGCGCGCGGGGTCGGCCCCGAGCCGGCGCGCCGCCTCGAGATAGCCGTCGGGCGCCGGCTTGCCGCGCGCGACGTCCTCGGCGGTGACGACGACCTCCGGCACCGGGATGCCCGCCGCGCCCAGCCGCGCGAGGGCGAGGTCGCGCGGGGCGGACGTGACGATCGCGACCGGGATGCCGGCATCCGGCAACGCGCGCAGCACCCCCGCGGCACCCGGGATCTCCACGATCCCGTCGAGCAGCCCGAGCTCCCGCTCGATGAGCCGCTGCGTCTCGGCCGCCACCCGCTCCGGCGGCAGGTAGCGCGCGATCGAGTCGCCGGCCCGCACCCCGTGGATCGACCCGAGCACCTCGGCCGTGTCGAGGCCGTGCTCCTGCGCGAACAGCGTCCACGACGCGACGACCGCGGCGCTGGAGTCGAGAAGGGTGCCGTCCATGTCGAAGAGGGCGGCATCCAGCTCGCTCGGATCGAGGGTGAGGCTCACCGCTCGACGCTATCGGGCGCGCGCTCGGGCGAGCTGCTACGGATGCTGCCGCGAGTCCGGACCGCGGTCGTTCCGCCCGGACCGGCGCATGGTGGCCGCGCCGAGACCGCCCCCGAGAGCGCAACCGATCGCCACGCCGATCGCGATGCCCACCCCGATGTTGCCGAGCGCCGTGCCGATGGCCACGCCGATCGCGACGCCCATCGCGAGACCGGACCCCCAGCCGACCGGAGCCGCGGACCACCGCCCGCTGCCGCTGCCACTACCGCCGGACGCCGGACGCTCGTCGTTGCCCATGCCTCCACGCTACGTCGCTCGCGGGGGGAAGGGGAGGCGGCGGGCGCGCGCGGCGTTCATCAGCGCCGAAACCGTGCGGGTCAGCGCGGGCCGAAGGGGTGGGAGTCGTCGTAGGCGCGGGAGACCTTCGCCGGCACGACCATGCGCCACGCGTCCACGACGAGAGTGCGGGCCTCGACCGGGTCCAGCGCGGCGAGATCCGCGTGCACCCAGTTGAAGCGCATGTCCGACGCGGAGGGCAGCTGGAAGGTGCCCGGCTCGCTCAGGACCAGCGCTTCCCGGTCCTCCTTCGGGAAGGCGAACCCCATCACGGTCTCGTCCAGCGAGAACGCGACGTAGACCAGCCGCCCCACCCGGAACTTCAGCCGTCCGCCGACCCGGACGGCGTACGAGCGTTCCAGATCCGAGCCGAGTGCTCGGACATCATCGACGATCGCCATGGCAGGGTCGCTCCGCGCTGTCCTCGATCACGCGATCGTCCGAGATCGGGTCCGCCCGCAGACCCGGGTCGTGGGCGTTGAACGCCTCGTCGTATCGGTTCAGGACCTCACGAATCGTGCGGTCGGATGCGTCGGTCATGGTGCGGCTCCTCGGGTGCGGATGGAGTGGCCAATCGGTCGCGGCGGCCGCGCAGGAACGCGGTCTCGGCCGCATTCCCGGAGAGTTCGACGGCGCGCTCGTAGGCGTCCCGCGCGCCCTCGGTGCGACCCGACCGGCGCAGGAGGTCGGGGCGCGTCGCGTGGAAGGCGTGGTGCCGCTCGTTGAATGCGTCGATCGCGGCGGCTTCGGCATCCAGCACCGAATCATCGACGGGGTCGGAGTCCGGGTCGTCGACCACGGAGATCAAGTACTGCATGGCTTCCCTCTTCCATCGTCGCGGCCCTCACGGGCACTGCCACTTGTTCTACGAACGACCTGCCCATGATCGGACATGGATCCCTCGATCAGAGGGTCGCGTAGTGCGGGCGCCCAGCGGGACTGAACCTCTGGATCAGCCGGCTGCTGCCGTGCACCTGGAGCCCGCCGTCGCCCTCCGCCTTCAGCGCGGTGATCGAGGCGAGAAGGTCGCCGCTGAGGATCGAGCTGTTCTCCCATTTCGGCTCGGTGAGGGTTCCGGATGTCGCATACTTCGGCTTCGCGTTCAACGCGACGCCGATGGGATGCCGCTTCAGTTCCTCCATCGTGCCCCAGAAGTGGAACAGCACGTCATACGTCCGCCGGCCGAAGAGGAACGCGTCGGCGCGCTCGAAGGTCGCGGCGATGCGGTCGCGCGTGCTGTCGTCACCCGCGCCCCTCGCCCAGCCGCCGCGGTCGAATCCGTTCCTCAGATCCTCTTCCGTCGAACCGCCGTTGCCCTGGGTGACCCCGTCCAGTGTGATCTGGGTGATCGTCGTCAGTTTCATTTCGTCGCACTCCTGCCATGGCGACCATCCGTTGGACGCCTCAGGTATGCAACGAACGGCCCGGCACGAATCGGACGCGGAGGACGACGGATCCGCCGCGATGCGAAGAGACCGCGCGAGCCCCGGGCGCGCGCCCGTCAGGTGTTGAAGCGGAACTCCACCACGTCGCCGTCCTGCATCACGTAGTCCTTGCCCTCGATGCGGGCCCTGCCGTGGGCGCGGGCCTCGGCGATCGAGCCGGCCTCGACGAGGTCGTCGAAGGAGACGATCTCCGCCTTGATGAAGCCCTTCTCGAAGTCGGTGTGGATGACGCCCGCGGCCTGCGGCGCCTTCCACCCCTTGCCGATCGTCCAGGCGCGCGACTCCTTCGGACCGGCGGTGAGGAAGGTCTGCAGCCCGAGGGTGTCGAAGCCGATGCGGGCGAGCTGGTCGAGGCCCGACTCCTCCTGCCCGGTGGATGCCAGCAGCTCCGCCGCGTCGGCCGGGTCGAGGTCGATGAGCTCCGACTCGATCTTCGCGTCGAGGAAGACCGCCTGCGCGGGGGCGACGAGAGCCGACAGCTCCGCCTTGCGGGCGGCATCCGTCAGCACGCTCTCGTCGACGTTGAAGACGTAGATGATCGGCTTCGCGGTCATCAGGCCGAGCTCGCGCAGCAGGGGCAGCTCGATGCCGGTCGCGCCCATCTCCGAGGCACGATGCAGCGGGATGCCGCGGTTGAGCGAGTCCCGGGCGGCGAGCGCGGCATCCAGCACCGCCGGGTCGGCCCTCTTGCCGCGCACCTCCTTCTCGAGGCGGGTGATCGCCTTCTCGAGCGTCTGCAGGTCGGCGAGCGCGAGCTCCGCGGTGATCACCTCGAGGTCGGCCTGCGGGTCGACGGCGCCCGCGACGTGCACGACGTCGGCGTCGGCGAAGCCCCGCACGACCTGCGCGATCGCGTCGGCCTCCCGGATGTTGGCGAGGAACTGGTTGCCGAGCCCCTCCCCCTCGCTCGCGCCCTTCACGATCCCCGCGATGTCGACGAAGCTAACCGCGGCCGGAACGATCCGCTCGCTGTGGAAGAGGTCGGCGAGCACCTGCAGGCGCGCATCCGGCAGGTCGACGACGCCGACGTTGGGGTCGATCGTCGCGAACGGGTAGTTGGCGGCGAGGACCGTGTTCTTCGTGAGCGCGTTGAAGAGGGTCGACTTGCCGACGTTCGGGAGTCCGACGATGCCGATGGTGAGAGCCACGGTCCTCCAGCCTAGAGGCCGCCCCCGCAGGCTCCGGATGTCACGGAACGGTCACGACGGCGCGCGACACGCCCGGGCCGCTTGCAGCTTGTGGACGCCGTTCACTACGGTCGTAGGGCACATCCGCCGAAACGACACAGAAGGGAGCCGGCAATGGCATTCGCACCGATGCGCGGAATCGCATTCCGCACCGCCGGCTTCGTCGGCGTCCTCTCCGTCCGGAACGGCTAGCAGCGTCTTCTGCCGCCGTCGACGACGGTGGCGACGCCTCCGAAGCCGACAACCGGAGCCCGAGACGGGCTCCGGCGCTGGCGTCGCGGCGAAGGCCAGAAATGGCCTTCGCTCCCAGCTCCAGCGCGCCCGTCCACGATCCCGCCCGCCGCGGTGATCGGCACCCCGTCGCCCGTTCGACGGCATCACGACGCGTCCGACCGGGCGCGCCCGGCATCCACGGTGAGGACACCATCATGAACAGCACCCTGACGGCCCCGCGCCGCCACGATCACCCGCCCGATACGCACGCGGATCTGCGTCCGCTCACCCCGCTCGATCGCGCCGCCCTCCACCTGGGTCTCGCGCTGATCCGCTGGGGACGGCGGCCGGGTCCGCGACCGGAGGCCGAGCGCCGGGCCAACCGCCTGGAGCGCGCCCTCGCGCTGCAGGAGCGCAACCGCCTCGCGCAGGAGGCGCAGCAGACGCTGCTGCCGTACACGCTCTCGCGATGAGCGGGCGAGGCATCACCACCGAGGACCCGCGTCCCCTCCGGGGCGCGGGTCCTCGGCATCCGGCGCGTCCGCCCGAGGGATGTCGGAGCCCGGTGCCAGAGTCGGAGACGTGCCCCTCGACTTCACCGCCATCGATTTCGAGACGGCCAACGGCTCCGCGGCGAGCGCCTGCTCCGTCGGTCTCGTGAAGGTGCGCGACGGGCAGGTCGTCGATCGCATCGGGTGGTACATCCGGCCGCCGCTCGGGCACGACCACTTCGTCGACTGGAACATCCGCATCCACGGCATCACGCCCGAGATGGTGGTCGACGCCCCCGGATGGGTCGAGCAGCTCGCCGACCTCGTCGAGTACTGCGGCGACGACATCCTGGTCGCCCACAACGCCGGCTTCGACATGGGCGTCATCAAGGCGGCGTGCCTGGCGACCGGCATCACCGTGCCGCAGTACCGCTACATGTGCAGCCTGCAGCTGGCCCGCAAGACCTACCACCTCGACTCGTACCGGCTGCCGTCGGTCGCGATGGCAGCGGGCTTCGAGGACTTCGCCCACCACGACGCGGTCGCCGACTCCGAGGCGTGCGCGGCGATCATGGTCCACGCCGCCGACCGCTACGGCGCGATCGACCTCGTCGAGCTCTCGGAGCTGGCGAGCGTGCGCCTGTCGCTGCTGCAGCATCCGGTCGCCCTCGCCGGCTGAGGCTCCCGGGCGCACGGCCTAGCCTGGTCCGGTGACCGGGCGCTGGGATGTCGTGGTCGTCGGCGCCGGACCGGCCGGCTCGGCGGCGGCCCGGTTCGCGGCGCAGGCCGGCGCCCGTGTGCTCCTGGTCGATCGCGCGCGCTTCCCCCGCTACAAGACCTGCGGCGGCGGCATCACCGGATGGTCGCGCCGCGAGCTGCCGGACGGCATCGACGCGACATTCGAGGACGTGACCACGCGTGTCGGCATCGGCCACGACGACCGCGACCGGCACTGGATCGACCGCGACGAGCCGTTCCTCGGCATGGTGCGCCGCGCCCACTTCGACCAGGCGCTCGTGGATGCCGCGGTCGCCGCGGGCGCGGAGTTCCGCGACGGCGTCACGGTACGTGCCCTCGAGGAGGACGCCGAGGGCGTGCACCTGCGCACCGACGGCGACGAGCTGGTCGCCCGCACCGTGATCGGCGCGGACGGCACCGGCGGCCGCACGGCCGGGTACGTCGGCGTGCGCTACGGCGGCACCGATCTCGGCCTCGAGCTCGAGCTCGCGGCGCCCGGCCACGACTGGGCGGGACGCGCCCTTTTCGACTGGGGCCCGGACCCCGGCAGCTATGCCTGGCTGTTCCCCAAGCGCGACACGCTGACGGTGGGCGTGATCCAGCGCACGGGCGTGCCCGACCGCACGCGCGCGTATCTCGACCGCTGGGTCGGGCAGCTCGGGCTGGCGGATGCGGAGCGCATCCACGACTCCGGGCACCTCACGCGCTGGCGGGTGGCGTGCTCGCCCCTGCGTCGCGGGCGCGTGCTCGTCGCCGGCGACGCCGCCGGCATGCTCGACCCGTGGACCCGGGAGGGGATCTCGTTCGCGCTCCGCTCGGGGCGGATGGCGGGGCAGGCGGCGGTCGCCTTCGCGACGGAAGGGGGCGACCTCGGCGCGTACGCGCGCGCCGTGGATGCCGAGCTCGCCCCCCAGCAGCGGGCGGGCGCCACGATGCTGCGGCTGTGGGAGCGGATGCCGCGCGCCTACCACTGGGGTCTCGCGCACACCGCGGCCGGCCGGCGGCTCTTCCTCGACCTGTGTCGCGCCGACGCCCGGGTCGACCGGATGCTGGAACGTCCGGCCGTGCGCGCGCTCGCCCGTCGCGGCGGCCGGCGCTACGACGCCGGGTAGCGGATCGCGGCTACGCGGTGTGGCGGCGGCGGCGACGGACCAGCGCGAGCGCGACGCCGCCGAGCAGGAGCAGGGCGATGCCCGCCCCGACCAGCGGCGCCGACTCGGTTCCCGTCTCGGCGAGCGCATCGACCGCGAACGCCGCCCAGGCCACGATGCCGCCGTCGGCGTCGTAGACGGCGACCGTGTGGCCCCCGGGACCCAGGCTCGCGGGGATCGAGAAGCTGACGTGGCCGCTGGCGTCGGTCTTGACCCATCCGATGACCACCGGTGTCGAGTGCAGCACGAGGTAGACCCACTCGTCGGCGTGCTCGGCGCCGAGATCCACCGTCAGCTGGGTGCCGGAGGTGCTCGTGGCGCCGGGCGGCAGCTCGGCCGAGCTCGGGTAGGACGCCGGGTCGAGCGGCGTCACCGTGGTGGTCGGCGGCTCGTCGACCGGAGGCGTCGTGGGCGCGGCCGCGAAATGGAAGGTCGCACCGAGGATGCTGAGCTCCTGGATGCGGTAGTCGTAGGCGAGGTCGCGCCCGAGGTTGGGGCCGAACGACACCACGCGGAAGTCTCCGACGTCGTTCAGGGGGGTCGCGGAATCCACGCCCGGCCCGGACCCGGCGGGGTTGCTCGTGGCGTCGCCCCGGTCGATGGCGGTATTCGCGAGCCACAGGCCGTGGGCGAGGTCCCGCGCACCGGTGCCCGGATCCCAGTTGCTGAACACGGTGACGCGCTGGAAGGTCGTCGGGTCCTCGAGCTTGATCTGCAGGGTCGGGCCGTAGGTCGGGTCACCGGAGAGCAGCGTCTGGGTCCACGACACGTCGACGGCGAGCACGTCGGCCAGGGTCGGGGAGCCGGCGTCGATGGCCGGGTAGCCGCCGGTGCCGACGAAGTACTGGAAGCGCACCTTGGTGGACTCCGCCACCGTGGCGCCCGCGGCCACGTCGAGCTCGAGACCGTCGTCGGTGACCTCCCACTGGCCGGGGACCTTGTCCTCGATGTCGAGCGTCCACCTGCTGCCCGCTGGAAGCCCCGGGTCGAAGGCCGCCGCGGCGCTCGGCGCATCCCAGCCCGTCGTGCCGTCGGTCGCGTTGAGCCCGGAGACGTCGGCCGGCACCACGGTGACGTCGCCCGGGGCCGGGAGCGCCGCCGCGCCGGTCGACGCGGCCCCTACAGCCAACGCGATCGCGGCCACCCCGGCCGCGATCGTGAGACGGAATCGAAGTCGGGACGTCATGCGCAGAACCGTTTCATGTCGTGTCGGAAGCGTTGCTCTGTGAAACGAGAGCCGGCGCCTCCAACCTATCGAGAAGCCCTCACGGTTCCACCACCCCCGTGCGGGGGAGCCGTCAGCATCCGGACCCGGATCAACGCTGCCGCGGGGCGGCGGACGCGGGATGTCCGAGGAGCTTGCGACACTGACGGCATGGAACCGCTCTTCCTGCTCATCGGGCTCGTCGTCGGCCTCGTCGTCGGCGCCGTCGCGGCCGCGTTCGCTCTGCGCTCGCGACGTGAGACCGGCACCCACGCCGACGAGCAGCGGATCGCCGAGCTCACGGCCCTGCGGGAACG
>Ga0164242_10007012_pt1 | contig 12353 bp, 6 predicted proteins | sample OricomgcompostMG_FD_108783 | JGI IMG/M metagenome (GOLD analysis project Ga0164242, IMG submission 108783) | Miracle-Growth compost microbial communities from Emeryville, California, USA - Original compost - Miracle growth compost (MG) ... | reverse complement strand
GGCGTGCTGGCCGGGCAGCTATCGGGTCTGCTCGCCCTCACCTTCGCCGGCGGGGCGCTGCTGGTCGCCGCGTTGATCCTCGTCATCCTTGCGGCGCGGCACCGCGAAGCCGCCCACCCTGCGCTCCTGTGGACGTTCCGCGTGCTCGTGGTGATCCTGGCCGTCAGCATCCCGACCGGTCTGATCCTGGCGGCCGTCGGCGCCTGAGCCCGCGGCATCCCGCCCCAGCGCCGCCCCGCGCAGATCGGTGAGGGTGCAGCGGGCGGACGAGGGAGCGGTTGCTTCCCTACCTTTCGTCCACCAGTTGCACTCTCACCGTTGGAGGCGCGGGGAGAGCGCGGGCGCCGCGTCAGCGCACGGTCAGGTCGACCGACACCGGCAGCGCGTCGGCCGACGGACCCGCCGACAGGCGGTAGACGCCGGGCTGCACGCGCAGCGCGCCGGCGTGCAGCCAGTCTGCGACCGCACCGGGAACCTGCGCGGCGTCGTCCCACACGGCGAGCCGCTCCACCGCGAACCGCAGCGCCACGTCGCGCGCCTCGCCGGGCTCGAGCCGCACGCGCTCGTAGGCGACCAGCAGGCGCCGCGGGGCCGGGAAGCCGAAGCCCGAGGCCACCGCATAGAGCTGCACGAGCTCCTCGGCCGGGCGCGACCCCGTGTTGCGCACGCGCAAGGTCGCGGCGACCACGTGCTCGTCGCCGCGCGGCGCGAACAGGGGATGCCGCAGCGTCGGCGCGGGCGCGTCGACGGACGCGGCATCCACCGTCACCGACTCGTACTCCACGGTGGAGTAGCCCAGCCCATGCCCGAACGCGAAGGCGTACGGCGCGGGCTGGTGCCGGTAGGTGGCCTGCTGGCGCAGCGTGTCATAGTCGAACAGGTCGCCGGCCTGCGCGGGGTCGGCCGGCCACGACTGGGCCAGGCGGCCCTCAGGCTCGCGGTCGCCGCTGAGCACGTCGGCGACGCCGTGGCCGAGCTCCTGCCCGCCGTGGCTGGTCCAGACGACGGTCTCGGCGTCGGCGACGCCGGGGCCGAGCACGTACGGGAAGCTCGAGACGATCGTCAGCACGCTGCGCGGGTTGGCCTCACGCGCCGCCCGCCACACGCTCACGGCCGACGCCGGCAGGAACAGGTGCGGGCGATCCTCGGTCTCGCGGCCCGACAGGTGCGGGTCGTTGCCGACGGCCACGATCACGGCGTCGGCGGCGACCGCGGCATCCGCCACCGCCTGCGCGCCCGAGCGCACCACCCGCACGCCGAAGCGTGTGGCGTCCGCGAGCGTGCGCGCCTCGGCCAGCAGCAGGCCGCCGCCGAGCGCTGCCCGCACCCAGCGGCCCGAGCCGATGTGCAGCAGCGACCAGCTGCCGTCGGCGTGCACGTGGGTGCGGAAGCTCTCCTGCACGATCCAGCCGCCCACGCGGTCGGCGTCGGCGTGCATGGGCCAGACGCCGCCGGTGAGCAGCTTGCCGCTCGCGTGCGAGCGGAGGGTCAGGATGCCGTCGCCCCAGTCCGTGACATCCCACAGCGAGGCGGCATCCGCCGTCGTCCCCGACGTGTCGACGACCGAGCCGTCGGCATTCGAGGCGACGTAGCCGCCGTCGGGCGCCGTCAGGGTAACGGTGTCGGCACCGGTCACCGTCTCGACCCGGGCTGCCGGGTACCGGTCGGCGAAGCCCCGGGCGATGCCGACCGAGTACGGCGGGGTGCCCGCGTACCAGTCGGTGAGCACGACATCGGCCATCGGGCCCACCACGGCGACCCGCGCGGGTTCGGCCAGCGGCAGTACCGCGGCGTCGTTGCGCAGCACGACGACCGAGCGCGCGACGGCCTCACGGGCGAGCTCGCGGGCGCCGGGCGCGTCGATCGCGTCGGCGCCGATCGCGCCGAACGGGTCGTCGGCGCCGTCGAACTCGCCGGTGCGCAGCCGCAGCTCGAGCAGACGCTGCACCGCCTGGTCGACGTCGTCGGTGGTCAGCAGCCCCTGCGCGAGCGCCTCGCGCACGTGCGTGATCGTCGGGTTCGCGTCAGCGTCGTGGTCGGTGAACGAGTCCATGCCGCTGCGGATGAGCGCCGCGGCCCCGTGCGCATGGTCGGGCTGGGCGTGCTGCAGCGTCACGACGAAGGTCGGGGCCCCGGCATCCGAGACCACGGCGATCGACTCGTCGCTCCACGTGCGCGCCTCGCCGACCAGCTCGGGCTGGGTGTGGGCCGGGATGCCGTTGACCCGGTTGTACGCGAGCATGATCGCCCCCGCGGCCTGCGTCTCGAGCGGCTCGCGGAACGCGGCCAGCTCTTCTTCGTGCAGGGTGCGCAGCGACATCTCGGACGACGTGGTCGACCGGTCGGTCTCGTTGTCGTACGCGAGGAAGTGCTTGAGGGTGGGCACGGTCTTCCAGACGCGCTCGTGGTCGCCGCGCATGCCGCGGGCGTATGCCGTGCCGAAGTGGGCGGTGACGTGCGGGTCTTCGCTGTAGCCCTCTTCGTTGCGGCCCCACCCGGGGTGGCGCAGCGTGTTGACGACCGGGGCCCACACGTTCAGGCTCACCAGCGGGTTCTCGGCGTGCTTGGCGCGCACCTCGGTGCCGGTGACATCGCCGATGCGGCGCAGCAGCTCCGTGTTCCAGGTCGCGGCCATGCCGACCGGCTGCGGGAACACCGTGCCCCGGCCCAGCCATGCGACGCCGTGCAGCGCCTCGCACCCGGTGTGGAACTCGGCCATGCCCAGGCGCTCGATCGCCGGCTGTCTCTGGTGCAGCAGGGCGATCCGCTCGTCGGGGGTGAGCCGTGCCAGCAGGTCGCGGGCGCGCTCGGGCAGCGGGGCGTGGATGTCGCGGAACAGCTCGTCGGTCATCGGTCGCTCTCCTGGATCGTGATCGTCAGTTCGCCGGCGCCGGGCGCCGAAACGGTCTTCTCGCCTGCCTGCAGCGACCACGCGGCACGCGCATCGGTGCTGGCCGCGGTGATGGTGTCGCCGCTCCGGCGCACCCGGAACGTCGTGGCCGCTCCTTCATACCCCGGAACGGTGACGACCCGGTCGAACCCGTCGGGCAGCGCGAAGCAGCGCAGCGTCACGCCGTCGGCCCATTCGTAGTCGGGCCGATCGTCGACGGCACCCCACGGCAGCACGGTGCCGGGACGCACGCGAAGCGGAATCGAGTCATAGCCGTGCGTCTCGCGCAGCCAGCGGCATCCACTCTCCACATCGCCGTGCAGCAGCGAGGCCCACTCCCCCTCGGGAACGTAGTACTCGGCGTGACCGTCGGCATCGAACACGGGAGCCACCAGCAGCGCGTCGCCGAGCATGTACTGCGTGTCGGCGTCGAAGCCCGAGCGGTCGTTCGGAAACTCGAGCACCATCGGACGCATCATCGGGATGCCGTCGGTATGCGCCTCTTCGGCGACCCGGGCCAGGTACGGCATGAGGCGCAGCTTGAGGTTCGTGAACAGACGGGTGACCTCGACGGCCTCTTCGTCGAACTCCCACGGCACACGCAACGACGACGAGCCGTGCAGGCGCGAATGCGACGAGAGCAGGCCGAACGCCACCCAGCGCTTGAACAGCCCGGCATCGGGGGTGCCTTCGAAGCCGCCGATGTCGTGGCTCCAGTAGCCGAAGCCGCTCATCGCCAGCGACAGGCCGCCGCGCAGCGTCTCGGCCATCGACAGGAACGTCGAGTCGCTGTCACCACCCCAGTGCACGGGGAACTGCTGCGTGCCCGCGGTCGCCGACCGGGCGAACACCACCGCGTCGCCGGCACCGCGCCGGCGCTCGAGGGCGCGGAACACGGTCTCGTTGTAGAGCCACGGGTAGTAGTTGTGCATGCGGTCGGGGTCGGAGCCGTCGTGCCAGGCCACTCCCTCGACCGGGATGCGCTCACCGAAGTCGGTCTTGAAGCTGTCGACGCCCTGTTCCATGAGCCGCTCAAGGTGCCCGACGTACCAGTCGGCGGCCTCGGGGTTCGTGAAATCGACGATGCCCATGCCGGCCTGCCACATGTCCCACTGCCAGACGCTGCCGTCGGCACGGCGCAGCAGATACCCCTTCTCGGCCGCCTCGGCGAACAGCGGCGAGCGCTGCGCGATGTAGGGGTTGATCCAGGCAGAGACCTTGAGGCCGCGCTCGTGGAGGCGGCGCAGCTGGCCGTCGGGATCGGGGAAGGCCCGCTCGTCCCAGGTGAAGTCGACCCACTGGTACTCGCGCATCCAGAAGCAGTCGAAATGGAACACGCTCAGCGGCAGGCGCCGCTCGGCCATGCCCTCGATGAAGCCGGTGACGGTCTTCTCGTCGTAGCTCGCGGTGAACGAGGTCGTCAGCCACAGGCCGAACGACCAGGCCGGCACCCGCGCGGGGCGGCCCGTGAGGGCGGTGTAGCGGCGCAGCACGTCCTTGGGCTCGGGGCCGGCGATGACGTAGTAGTCGAGTTCCTCCCCCGGCACCGAGAACTGCACGCGCGAGTTGACCTCGCTCCCGACCTCGAACGACACGCGGCCGGGATCGTCGACGAACACGCCGTAGCCGCGGCTGGAGACGTAGAACGGCACGTTCTTGTATGACTGCTCGCTGGAGGTGCCGCCGTCCTCGTTCCAGCTCTCGACGGTCTGCCCGTTCTTCACGAACGCGCCGAACCGCTCGCCGAGCCCGTAGACGCGCTCGCCGGGCTCGATGCTCAGCTGCTGGTGGATCCACGTCGGGGCGACCGGGGCGCGCAGCTGACCAGTGCCGGTCATGTGTCCGATCGAGCGCGGCAGCGAGCGGGTGAGCACCCGGCCGCCCTCCTCGACGAAGTCGACCTGCCAGCCGCCCGTGCGCGCCACGCGCACGCTCAGCGGCCCCGCCTCGAGCACGCCGTGCTCGTCGTCCAGCCGCAGGGCCGGGCGGTAGCCGGGCTCGTCGTGCACGGTGAAGTCGGGGCCGGGGTGCACACCCCCGGCGTGATGCGCGAGGTGCACCTTGACGACGCCGGGAGCGGGCGACGAGAACTGCACGGTCAGCATGGGCCGGTTCAGCGTGTCGCCCCGGTCGCGGATCTTCCCGGTGGGCGCGTACACGGTCATGGTGCCCGCGGTCTCGTCGATGCGGATGTCATCGACCTCGACCGCGTACAGCGGGGTGAGGGTGGGCTTGGTCAGCCAGTAGCCGTCGGTGAACTTCACCGGTCCTGCCTTTCGATCAGCACTCGTGCGTCGTCGGGCGCGACGGCCACGACGGAATCGGTCTCTTCGCCGGTGAGCAGATCCACCAGGCCCGGCGACACCGGCACCTGTACGGACTGCTCGCCGTGGTTGAGGAGGAACAGGGCATCGCCGCGGCGCACGGCCTCCAGGCCCGCGGGCAGCGTGCTCACGCCGGGAACGGGACGGGGGATGGATGCCGCGGCCTCGCCGAGCACGGCATCCAGGGTCACGTCGTCCAGAACGGCGCCGAGGTACCAGGCGGCCCCCGTGCCGCGGGCGTTGCGGGTGACGGCGGGTAGGCCCGCGAGCGGACCTGACGCGTACGTCGCGCGCACCTCGGCGCCGTCACTGCGCAGCCGCTCGCCGAGCGTCGACGCGGTGGCCTCGGGGTAGCCGTCGAGGCGCACGTCCGGGATCGCGCACCACTCCTCGCCGCTGGCGCCGACCAGCTCGCGCAGCAGCGCGGGCGAGCGACCCGTGCGCACGTGCCCGTTGTCATCGGCCACGCCGCTGAACGCACCGATCACGACCTGCGCGCCGGCGACGGCTGCCGCGGTGAGGGCGGCTGCGGCATCCGGCTCGATCACGTAGGAGTGCGGCACGAGCACCAGCGGGTACGCGGACACATCGGCGCCCGGTGCCACGATGTCGGCCGCGAGTCCCCGCCGCCACAGCGCGCGGTACCACCGCCTCACCTCGGCGACGGTGTCGTGCCGCTCGGTCGGGAGGGCGGGCTCTGAGGCGGCCCACCACGACGCCCAGTCGAACACGATCGCGACCGGAGCGTCGATCCGGGCGCCTGCGACCGGGCGCAGGCGCTGCAGATCGGCGCCCTGGCGCACGACACCCCGGAACACGTCGGTGTCGGCCCCGGCGTGCGGCACCATCGCCGAGTGGAACCGCTCGGCACCGGCCCGCGACTGCCGCCACTGGAAGAAGCAGATGCCGTCGGCACCGCGGGCCACCGCCTGCAGCGAGTCGAGGCGCGCGTGGGCGGGCGACTTGGGCGGGTTGTGCGGCCGCCACGAGACGGCGCTGACCGACTGTTCCATGAGCAGCCACGGCTGCCCGTCGCCGAGGGACCGCATGAGGTCCTGCACGAGGGCGATATCGGCCGGCGACGTCGGCGAGGCCGGGTCGGGGTACTGGTCGTCGGCGATCACGTCGACCTCGTCCGCCCACGCGCGGTAGTCGGCGTGGTCGAAGAAGCCCATGAAATTGGTCGTGACCGGCTGCGTCGCCCCCGCGTCGCGGATGGCGTCGCGCAGCTCGCGGTAGCACGCGAGCAGCTGGTCAGAGGTGTAGCGGCGGAAGTCGACGGCCTGCGAGGGGTTGATGACGTAGGGCATGCGCCGCGGCGGGGTGATCTCGTCGAAGTCGGCGTAGTGCTGCGACCAGAACGTGGTGCCCCAGGCCTCGTTGAGCGCCTCGATCGTGCCGTAGCGCGCCCGCAGCCAGAGCCGGAACTCGCGCTCGGCCTCGGGGCCGTAGTCGAGCTGCCCGTACTCGTTGCCAACGTGCCACATGCGCACCGCCGGGTGCTGCGCGTACCGTGCCGCGAGGTCGCGGGTGATCGCCAGAGCGTGCTCCCGGTAGACATGCGACGCCGGCGTGAACTGGTTGCGCGAGCCCGGCACGAGCCGGACGCCGTCGCGGTCGACGGGGAGGGTGTCGGGATGCCGCACGCCCAGCCACGGCGGCGGCGAGGCCACGGGCATCGCCAGATCCACGGAGATGCCCGCGCCGTGCAGAAGATCCAGGACCTCGTCGAGCCACCCGAACTCGCGCGCGCCCGGTTCGGGCTCGATCACGGCCCAGCTGAACACGCCGACCGTGACGAGATTGACACCGGCTTCGCGCATGAGCGCGACGTCTTCGGCCCATACCTCGCGGGGCCACTGTTCGGGGTTGTAGTCGCCGCCGAAGCAGATGCCGAGCTCTGCGGTGAGAGCGGCGAAACGGGCGGGATCGCGCGTCGTCGGTGACATGGGCTCCAGCTCAAAGTCGAGGGTGGTCGTCGGCAGTGTTCTGTAACTGTCGAAGCGTTTCAACAACCAGACCATATACTAGCTTTCGTGCCGCTGTCCACGCCGAGCCGCGATGCTCTCTTCGCACTGCGCTACGCGCGCGCCGCACACGCCTGGACCGACGCCCTGCCGGTGGGCAACGGCACCCGCGGCGCGATGTGCGGCGAGCGCTCCGGCGGACTGCGGCTCTGGCTCAACGACATCACCGCATGGTCGGGGCCGGCCTCCGACGACCCGCTCGCCGGCGTGCAGGACGCCGGGCCTGCAGCCCTCGCCGCCGTGCGCGACGCCATCGCCCGCGACGACCTCGCCGAGGCCCAGCGGCTGCTGCAGCGACAGCAGACCCCGTGGGTGCAGGCGTACCTGCCGCTCGCGCACGTCGACGTCGAGGTGAGCGGCGAGGCCGAGCCGGACTGTCGGCGCGAACTCGACCTGCACCGCGGCATCGCCACCCTCGCGTACACGGCGGGCGGAGCATCCGTCCTCCACGAGACTTGGGCCGACATCCCGTCCGGCGCCCTCGTGCACCGCATCACCGCCGACGTGCCGGTCGCCGTGACCGTGACGATCGGCAGCCTGCTGCGCGCTGTCCGGACCCCGCGCGACGAAGACGGCGACGTCGTCGCCGAGTGGATGCTGCCGGTCGACGTCGCACCCGGGCACGAGCAGCCCGCCGAGCCGATCCGCTACGACCCCGCGCGCGGGCGCACCGGCGCGGTGGCGGTCCGCGCACAGGGTCGCCTCGACGGGGATCGGCTCATCCTGGGCGCGGCCCGCACGCACCTCATCGTGATAGGCACGGCGACCGCGCCGGGCCTGCCCGGCGAGGACGACGAACGGGATGCCGCCACCCGCGCGATCGCGGTGCTCGACGCGTTCGCTCCCGCCGACACCGCCACGGCGCACGCGGCCCACGCCGCCGCGCACGCCGAACTCATGGACCGCTGCGTGCTCGACCTGCCCTCCCCCGCCGACGTCGGCGAGCTCGACACCGACGCACGCGTCGCCCGGGCGCTGACCCGTGACGATCCCGGGCTTGCTGCCCTCGTCTTCCACTACGGGAGATATCTGCTGGCGGCATCCACCCGGCACAGTCCGCTGCCACTGACACTGCAGGGCCTGTGGAACGCCGAGCTGCCCGGCCCCTGGTCGTGCGCCTACACGACCAACATCAACCTGCAGATGGCGTACTGGCCGGCCGAGACGACGGCGCTGCCCGAGTGCCATGAGCCGCTGCTGCGCTTCGTCGAGCGGGTCGCGGCGACGACCGGGCCCGAGGTCGCCCGGCGCCTGTACAGCGCGGACGGCTGGGTGCTGCACCACAACTCCGACCCGTGGGGGCACGCCGCCCCGGTGGGCGCCGGGCACGGCGACGTGGCGTGGGCGTTCTGGCCGCTGGGCGGCGTCTGGCTCGCCGTGCACCTCTGGGACCGGTTCACGTTCGACGGCGACCTCGACGCACTGCGCACCCGCGCCTGGCCGGTGTTCGAAGCGACCGCACGCTTCGCACTCTCCTGGATCCAGACCGACGGCACCACCGCCTGGACGAGTCCGTCGACCTCGCCCGAGAACCGCTTCGTCGACGGCGGCGGGGTGTACGGCGTGGGCACGACGTCGACGATGGACGTCGCCCTGTTCCGCGAGCTGGCGCGGGTGTGTCGGGATGCCGCGGCCGCCCTGGATCGCGACGACGGCTGGGTCGACGAGCTGGAGCGGGTGACCGCACTGCTGCCCGACCCGGCCGTGACCGACGGGCGCCTGCAGGAATGGAACCCGCCCCGCGTGGATGAAGACCCGCACCACCGACACCTCTCGCACCTGGTGGGCCTGTTCCCGTTCGCGCAGATCACGCCCGAGCGCACGCCCGCGCTGGCCGCCGCGGCGGTGGAGACGATCACCGCGCGGGGGCTCGAATCCACCGGCTGGGCGCTGGCCTGGCGCGCGGCGCTGTGGGCACGTCTCGGCGACGGCGAGCGCTTCGGCCAGCAGATCGCGATGTCGCTGCGCCCTGCCGGCAACCCTGGCGGCACGGCTGGGGACGGCGACGGCACCCACCGCGGCGGTCTGTACCCGAACCTCTTCAGCGCGCACCCGCCGTTCCAGATCGACGGCAATCTGGGCGTGACCGCCGCGATCGCCGAGGCGCTCGTGCAGTCGCACGACGGGGTGCTGCGCATCCTGCCCGCGCTGCCGACGAGCTGGCCCGACGGCGCCGTGCGGGGGTTGCGTGCCCGCGGCGGCGTGGGCGTCGACATCGAGTGGACGGACGGCCGGGCGCGCAGCATCCACCTCCGCGCCGACCGACCCAGCACAATAGAGGTGCGGGTTCGGGGCTGGGCCCCCCGCCGGGTGGACCTCGCTCCCGGCGACCCGCTGACCATCGATTCGAGGGAGACCGCATGGTGACCATCGCGGACGTCGCGCGGGCCGCCGGCGTCTCCATTTCGACCGTGTCGTACGTGATGAGCGGCAAACGGACGATCTCGCAGGAGACCCGTGACCGCGTCGCCCAGGCGATCGCCGATCTGGAGTACAGCCCGCACGCGAGCGCCCGTTCGCTCGCGTCGCGCTCGACGAACGTGATCGGTCTGCAGGCGCCGCTGCGCGCCGGTGTCGATGTGCACGTGGTCATGCAGATCGTCGGCGGCATCGTGACCGAGGCACGGTCGCTGCAGTACGACATCCTGCTGTTGAGCAGCGACGACGCGGCGGGTCTGAGCCACGCGGCGCGTGCGTCGATGGTGGATGCCCTGCTGGTCATGGATGTCGAATCCGACGACCCCCGCATCAAGACGCTCGAGGGTCTCGACGTGCCGAGCGTGCTCATCGGGCTGCCCGCGGGCGCCGACGGCCTGGTCTGCGTCGACTTCGACTTCGAGGCCGCAGGGCGCCTGGCCGCCCAGCGGCTGGCCGCGCTCGGCCACCGCCGCATCGCGCTGTTCGGTGCGCCCGCCGAAGTGCTCGAGAGGCATACCTCTTACGCCGACCGGCTGGTGCGCGGGTTCCTGTCGGCGTGCGACGAGGTCGGCATCGTCGGCAGCGTGCACGCCTGCCCGACGGGAGCGGACTCGACCCGGGTCGTCGACGCCGTGCTCGCCGCCGAGCCGGGGCTCAGCGGCATCCTGATCCACAACGAGGGCGCCCTGGGGCACGTCGCCGCCCACCTCGCCACGAGCCCGCACGAACTCGACCTGATAGCGCTGTGCCCGGCCGAGATGGCGCAGACCACGGCCGGGCTCGCCGACAGCATCGCGATCCCCGCCGAGGGGATCGGCGCGGCCGCCGCCGACGCGCTGCGCGCCCTGCTGGCCGGCGAGCAGCGCGACAAGGTCGTGCTGCTGCCGCCCGTGCTCGCCTCGGCCGGGGCCTGAGCGGTGCCGGTCGATCCCGGCGGCAAGACCGCACAGGGCGTGACGACGTTCCTCGCGTTCGTGGGCCTGAACCTGCTGTACCTGATCACCTGCCTGCCGGTCGTGACGATCGGGGCGGCGACCGCGGCGCTGTACGAGGTGAACATCCGCTTCGCGGACGATGAGAGCGGGCATCCCCTCAAGGACTATCTGCCTGCCTTCGGGCGCAACTTCGGCCGCGCGTCACTGGCATCGCTGTGCCTGCTGCTGCCCGCGCTGCTTCTCGCCTACAGCGTGATCTTCTGGTGGGCCAACCCCGGGGCGCTCAGCGGCGTCGCCGCCGTGATCGCGGCGCTTGCGGCCCTCTACCTGTTCATCGCGTGGATGTACGCCATGGCCCTGGTCGCCTGGTTCGCAGCGCCTCTGAAGCAGACCCTCAAGAACGCGCTGCTGCTGCCGGGAGCCGAGCCGTCGCGCACGTTCGGGATGATCCTCATCCCGGTCGCACTGGTGTGCATCACGCTGCTGTTCCATCCGTTCGTGTTCATCCTGCTCACGGTCGGGTTCTCGGTGGGCGCGTACGCCACGGCGTTCCTGTTCCGGTCGGTGTTCTCCCGTCACCTCTCCTGAGGGGCGGATGCCGCGGGCCCCGGCATCCTGCTCCTTCCCCTCTCTCTTGCCCGGCCTCGTCTCTCGGCCCCTGCCCGCGGGCACAGCGTCGGGTCGCGGGCGCGGCGCGCCGCGGCATCCACCACCCTCACGGCGCGTCGCCGACGATCCCCTACCATGTGCACGCACTGTGCACGCACCCCGGCGGCGAGGGCGCACAGCCGGGCACGACAAAGGGCCCGGAGCGCTCGCGCGCCCCGGGCCCCGGGTGTCGGCTTCGGGTCAGCCGAGCTTCTGGGCGACGTCCACGCGGTCAGCGTTCTGCTGCTTCGCGTTGTCCATGTCGACCTTGAGCACCTTGTCGTACCCCAGGCCGTTCGCCTTGGAGATGAGCTCCTTCTGCAGCGATGCGAACTGGGCGTCGTTCTTGGCGAACGACATCTTCCACGAGTACTGGACGATGACGGCCTTGATCTGGTTGCGCAGCGTCTGGATCTCAGAGCTGTCGGTCGGCGCCGTGTAGCTCGCACCGGGCGCCACCAGGAGCTGGTCGTTCTTCTTCAGGTAGTCCATCGTCGAGGTGGCATCGTCCATGTGTGCCGACCAGTCCTTGCTCAGCGCCGTCGACGTGAGCTTCTGGTACGACGGCCAGAACTGGTAGTTGTACGGGTAGCCCGTCTTCTGGTCGACGTCGTTGGGCAGCACGAGGCTCACGTTCAGCGTCGAGACGCCGTCGGTGTAGTCGCCGCCACCCCACTCGGCGGGGACGGTGCCCTTGCCCTCGATGAACACCTGCTTGCCGAAGTCGGTGAGCGCCGGCTTGCCGTCACTGCCGAGATCCCAGGTCAGGCCCTGCGGGCCCGCGGCGGCACCGGTCTGGCTGCCGTTCGAGTAGGTGCCCTCCTGCGAGTACAGCCAGTCGATGAAGGCCGCGATCCGCTCGGGGTCCTCGGCCTTCGAGCCGATCGACAGCACCTGCTTGCCGCCGTAGGCGGACGCACCGTACGAGAAGACGTCCATGTCCTTCAGCGGAGCGATCTCGAAGCCGCGGCCGGCAGTCGTGTTGGCTTCGGTGTTGTACGCCGACTGGCCGAGCCAGGGCCACCACGAGAACAGCACCTGGCCGTTCTGGTACTTCGAGAACAGCGTGTCGTAGTTCTGCGTCGTCGACTCGGGGTCGACCAGGCCCATC
>Ga0164242_10007011_pt1 | contig 12354 bp, 9 predicted proteins | sample OricomgcompostMG_FD_108783 | JGI IMG/M metagenome (GOLD analysis project Ga0164242, IMG submission 108783) | Miracle-Growth compost microbial communities from Emeryville, California, USA - Original compost - Miracle growth compost (MG) ... | reverse complement strand
CGACGCCGCGCTCGCCCGCTACGTCGACAGCGGCGAGCCGTTCGGCAAGGCCGGCGCATACGGCCTTCAGGGCCGCGCGGCCGAATTCGTCGAGCGGATCGAGGGGTCCTATTCGGGTATCATGGGTTTGCCCTTGTTTGAGGCCGCCGCATTGCTACGCACGGCCGGCGTCGACTTCCAGAACAGCCAGAACAAACACCATCCATGAATGAAGAGATCCTGATTAACATCACGCCGCAGGAGACGCGTGTTGCGCTGGTGCAGCAAGGTGCGGTGCAGGAGCTTCATGTCGAGCGCACGCTGTCGCGCGGACGCGTCGGCAACATCTATCTCGGCAAGGTCGTGCGCGTGCTGCCGGGCATGCAGTCCGCGTTCGTCGACATCGGCCTCGAACGGGCCGCGTTCCTGCACGTCGCCGACATCTGGCATCCGCGCATCGCGGGCGAAACGCATCAGCCGGCCCATCATCTGCCGATCGAGAAAACCGTGTTCGAAGGGCAGACGCTGATGGTCCAGGTGATCAAGGATCCGATCGGCACGAAGGGTGCGCGGCTGTCCACGCAGGTGAGCATCGCCGGGCGCACGCTCGTGTATCTGCCGCAGGAACCGCACATCGGCATCTCGCAGAAGATCGAGAGCGAGGCCGAGCGCGAGGCGGTGCGCGCGCGTCTCACCGCCGTGCTGCCGGCCGACGAGAAAGGCGGCTACATCGTGCGCACGATCGCCGAGGACGCGACGAGCGAGGAACTCGCGTCCGACGTCGCGTACCTGCGCAAGACGTGGACGACGATCGTCGCGCAGGCGCAGCGCATGCCCGCGACGAGCCTCCTGTACCAGGACCTGAACCTCGCGCAACGCGTGCTGCGCGACTTCGTGAACGACGAGACGACGCGCATCCAGGTCGATTCGCGCGAAACGTTCCAGATGCTCGCCGAATTCGCAACCGAGTTCACGCCGGCCGTGCGGCCGCTGCTGCACCACTACACCGGCGAGCGGCCGCTCTTCGACCTGTACAGCATCGAGACCGAGATTCAGCGCGCGCTGTCGCGACGGGTGGACCTGAAGTCCGGCGGCTATCTCGTGATCGACCAGACCGAAGCGATGACGACGATCGACGTGAACACCGGCGGCTACGTCGGCGCGCGCAACTTCGACGACACGATTTTCAAGACCAACCTCGAAGCGGCGCACACGATCGCGCGGCAGTTGCGTCTGCGTAATCTCGGCGGCGTGATCATCATCGACTTCATCGACATGGAGAACGTCGAGCATCGCGACCAGGTGCTCGGCGAACTGAAGAAGGCGCTTTCGCGCGACCGCACGCGCGTGACCGTGAACGGCTTCTCGCAGCTCGGCCTCGTCGAGATGACGCGCAAGCGCACGCGCGAATCGCTAGCGCATGTGCTGTGCGAGCCGTGTCCGGTGTGCCAGGGCAAAGGCCAGGTGAAGACCGCGCGTACCGTCTGCTACGACGTGCTGCGCGAGATCCTGCGTGAATCGCGGCAGTTCAATCCGCGCGAGTTCCGCGTGGTCGCGTCGCAGCAGGTCATCGATCTGTTTCTCGAGGAGGAGTCGCAGCATCTCGCGATGCTGATCGACTTCATCGGCAAGCCCGTGTCGCTGCAGGTCGAGTCGAACCTGAGCCAGGAGCAATACGACATCGTCTTGATGTAGGGTTTACCCCATATCAAATGAGATCATCCGGTTACCAATAACTCATTGTTATAGAAGGATTTTGTTGTTTCTCCTGGATTTCCCGCTATCATGGAATCTCACTTAAGCGCGCCTCGAATGGGTAGCTAGATGGGTAGCTAGAAGCGCTATTGTTCTGGAGTGAATCCTGATGGCAAAGCGAGAATCCAACCTTCTATCCGACATCCAGCTTCGTCAATGGGCGCGCGCGGGCCAGCCCGTCGCCAAATCCGACGGCGGCGGTCTGACGTTCACGTTATCGGAGTCCGGTACGGCGACATGGGTCCTCCGGTTTCGGCACGGAGGCCGCCGCCAAGAATTGACGCTCGGTCGCTACCCTGACCTCTCCCTCTCTGCCGCGCGCGCCGCTGCCGCCAAGAAACGGGTCGGCGTCGTCGAGGGCGTTAACCCCGCTGACGAAGTACGTAAGGCGAAGGCAAAGAAAGACGTGACGGTCCGGCAACTTGCCAAGGACTATGAAGACAAGAAATTGAGCACCTTTGCGAACAGCACACAACGCAGCTACGGCCGCAACCTGAAGCGTGTTGTCAACGGCATGGGCGGCATGTCCGTCCAGTCGGTGGGGCCCGCCGACATCGTCGCAGAGATCGAACGCCACGATCTTGGATGGGTTGAGACCTTCACGTTATGGTGCGTACTGCGCGGCATGTTCGAGCACGCAGCGGGCAAGAAGATCATCGTGGTCACGCCTTGCGCCGGCATTCGGCTCGAATCCATCATCGGCAAGCGGCCGCCCGTCAAACCACGACTCATGCTGACCGACGACGAAATTCACGTGCTCACCAATGCCAAGATGCGTGACGTGAATCTCTACGCCGTCAGGATCGCTCTCGCGACGGGCGTGCGTATCAGTGAGCTCTACACCTCGCTCAAGACCAATCTCTTTCTGGCCGAAAACCGCTGGCACGTCCCTGAAACCAAGACCGACGCAGCGATCGATATCCCGCTCGCACCGATCGTTGTCCAATGGTTTGAGCGACTGCTCGAACTGTCGGGAGATTCCGCCTATATTCTGCCGGCGCGACTAAGCAATCGTCTCGATCGATTCGACGGGGATATCTACGTATCCAAAGATGCAATCCGGGAAGCCATCGATTACTGGATCGACCATCACAAGCCGGCCATTCGACGCTTCACGCCGCACGATCTGCGCAGCACAATGAAGAGCCACATGCGAAAACTCAAAGTGTCTCGCGACGTCTCTGAAATGTGCCTGAACCATAAGCTGCCTGGCGTCGAAGGCATCTATGATCAATATACCTACTGGGATGAGCGCAAAGATGCGCTGGAACGCTGGGCGGCACACATCATGAAATGTATGCGGACCAAACCGAAAGATACGTTGCCGATAGCCGCATAATAGTTGCAGTGTCTCCCCAGACGAGTCAGCTATTCGTTGGCGATGACACGCTGCAACGGCAAAAACATGCTCGACCACACACGTTGAGACAGACCAACATGGGTATTTTCGATTCCTGGAGCAAGTCCCTCGTAGGAAAGCCTTGGATACGGCTGGACGATGCGAGCACCATCCTTGCCGGCGGCTCCCCTCGATCCGGTGCGCCGCGCAATAGTCATTTTCAGGCCGACCAGGGGCACTGGCTCTCGCTAATCACGGATGCTGTTGCCCGCGGTGTCATTTCCGTCACGGAACATACTGGCGTCCAGTATGTGCGCCAGGCCGACCTACGGCACTGGTGCGAAACCAGCGGTACGCCCTGGAAAGTGCCTCACCATCCCAGTGAAGATGAGGCGCCGCAGATCATCGCCGAACATCAGGCTCCACCATCGCTCCTCGAGCACGAGCGCCGCGATGAAGATCATCATGCGCTTGATCCACGCGAACATACCACCCTGCTGGTCCTGATTGCCGCAGCCGCTCGCGCCGGGAAACTCGATGCCGCTGCGATCGAACGTGCGGCCAACGAGCTTGGCGTAACCTTATCTCGCCGCACAATCAACAAACACTTGGCCAGCATCGACGATGCCATCGAGCGGCGAAAGGAGCTGAGCCGCTGAGCATCACATGGAATCTAGGTTCTCGGCATTGGCAAATACAGTGTCGCCACAGCGCGCGGAAGGCAGCCGCGGAATATTGATTTTGGCAATCGAATGCTGGCCAAAGACTAGAAGTATCGATCTCAAAGTTGCCTACGCGGGAGATATACCCTCAAAATATAACCAAACCCGTTTGCCTTTCTAGTCGAAGTGCGTGGTCTAACGGATTCAATGTTGAAACTACGACTTCAGTTTCCGGGTGACTCTAAACATTCAAAGGCAATACGTGAAATTAAGACGCGGGCCCGATGGCCTGCACTTATTCGACAGAAACAACGGTCGGAATGCGTTATTCGACGAAATCCAGGTACCTCGTGACCATTGGTCGGAGGCACCACGGCAAGTTTCGATTGCGCTCACAAATCTTTGCGACTTGCAGTGTTCATATTGCTATGCGCCAAAGCACCGAGCTGCTCTGGACGTTGACGTAGTTGGGCACTGGCTGAGGGAACTCGATTCGGCTGGTTGTCTGGGTGTTGGTTTCGGTGGTGGAGAACCCACGTTGCACACGGCGTTCGTCGAGATTTGCCGGACAGCTGCTCGCAACACAGAGCTCGCCATCACGTTCACGACCCATGGTCATCGGCTCGTGCCACGACTCCTAGACCAGCTTATCGGCAGCGTCCATTTCATCCGGGTCAGTGTAGACGGCGTGGGCCGAACGTACGAGAGGCTTCGAGGCCGATCGTTCCAGAATCTGTTGTCACGATTACACGATGCTCGTCAGCTTGCGCCCGTCGGCATCAACGTCGTAGTGAACGCGGATACGATCGACGAACTGGATGCCTTGGCGGACTTGGCCGCAGAGATCAACGCGTCCGAATTGCTGCTCCTGCCTCAGCAGCCGACTCACGCGGTCGACGCGATTGACACACCGATAACGCGAAAACTCGAGTCTTGGCTTAACACTGCCAGGCCGAGTGTGCGTCTGGCAATCAGTGAGGCCGGCGCTCAGGGAATGCCGACTTGCGACCCTCTGCCAAAAGAAAAGGGATTGCGATCGTACGCGCACATCGATGCTTCCGGATACATAAGATCAAGCTCATATGCAAAGGAAGGCGCCGCCATCGGTGTCGAAGGGATCATCCCCGCAATCAGCCGCCTGCGAGCGGCTATAGGAGATAGCAATTGAAAATCTGGACGAGCTACGGCTCCGAACATTCCATGAACCTTGTGCTAATTGGGCGATTCAAGCATGCGCGCGATGCCGAGCAAGTTGAAGATCTCATCCAGAAACTCTCCGAGCAAGCAGAAAAGGACGAGACATACAGCGTGTCCCATTCTGGTCCCGATGAGCAGCGGTTCTCTGACGAGATGCTGAAGATGCTGCGGGAACTCGAGATTTACACGCTTGGCCCCGGGGAAATCGAGCAGTTCGCCTTGGAGCACCGCGTTGAGCGCACAAACGAGACGATTACCATCAAAACAGACGAAGCAGATGTTTCGGCGTTTATCAAGTTGTTCGTCGACGCTGGGGGACGAGTCGAAGTGTTCTCCGCGCATCACCACGATCCCGAAGAATAAGTCGCATACGGCGAGATAAGAGGATTCAAATGGTTGCAGTGAATTGGGACGTATTTTCCCAACTTCCAGGGTCCGCAGAGATCAACTTCGAGAAGCTCGCCCGTGCGCTGATCCGCCGGCACTACGGGCAGTACGGTGACTTCAAGGAACTGGCAAACCAAGCGGGGGTTGAGTTTCATTTGAAGCTCCACACAGCATGCTCACTCGGTAAGCCCGGGCGATGGTTCGGATGGCAGTGTAAGTGGTACACGCTTGCGAGTGGCAAAGCGATTGGCAACACTCGGCGTGCGAAGATCATCGAAGGTTTGGATAAAAGTGCGAAGACACTACCCGACTTAACTGACTGGGTACTATGGACGCGCCACAAGCTGACCAAGGGCGATCAGGAGTGGTTCTACGGACTGCAACCCCGATATCCGAATTTCAAATTAACCCTCGCCACCAGCGATGACATCGCCGAACTTCTCGTTGGGCCCGCGGCAATCCTTAAAGAAGCGTACTTTGGCGAGCTTGTTCTAACGCCCGAGGGTTTGAGCCAACAACATACACTGGCGGTTGCGCCAGTGAAGCGGAAATTTCAGCCAGAAGTCCATCAAGTCGCTTCAGTTGAAACAACGTTGCGGCAATGCCTCGGCGGACAGGATGCTTGGGATGTTCTCTCGAAGTTAGCCGATGACCTGAGAGCCGGCGCGAATGAAATGGACAGCGTGATCGATAGTCTATCGACCGTACTAAATAACCAAACCGCCAAGTTAGTCGCGGATGCACGATCGACCGCTGATGTGCTTCAGGGGCTGCATCAAGCACTCGCAGCGGGCGATCTGCCGGCAATCCGGCAGTTGGTCGTCCCTGACACCTCGTCACCAGACAGTCATCGCAGAACGCTGGCGGCATTGCGCAGCGCTCGGTCGCCAGCCGCCCTGACGGGGGTAAACACTCTTGCTGATCTTCACTCCGCTGCATATCAGCTTTCGCTACTGCAGAAATCAGTAGCAGCACAATCCGTTGCCGTTTTAGCCGCCGCCGGCTACGGAAAATCGGAGCTCGCAATCAAACTGACGTTGTCGGAAGGCGATTTTCCTGGAGGTGTGCTTGTCCTTGGCAATGCATTGCATGCAGGGCAGACGCTTGACCACCTCGCTCAGCGCTACAAGATCTCTGGGCAATCCGTGCCGACGTTCGAGCAGTTGCTTGAGGCAATAGATGCGGCAGGGCAGCGTGCCGGTCGCAGGATTCCGATCGTTTTCGACGGTCTGAACGAAAGTGAGGATCCAAGAGACTGGAAAGACTTGCTCGCTTCAGCGCAATCGTTGCTGCAGCGCTTCCCTTACGTGCTCCTAGTTGTCACCCTTCGTACGGAATTCACCGAGGATTGCCTCCCGGACGATTTCGAGCGAGTAGAGCTCAATGGGTTTGCGAACAACCCAACGGCCTTAGAGGACTATTTTTCGTTCTACAAAATCGATGCGACGGATGCTGATCTGCCACTGGAACAGTTGGATCATCCATTGACACTTCGAATGTTCTGCGAAGTTGCAAACCCGACTCGACAGCGCATTGTTGGCGTCGAAGCCCTTCCAAACTCGCTGACGACGCTCTTTAGCAGATACTTTGATGCCGTTGCTGCACGCATTGCAGAGGCATCGCCGAGCTCCAACCGAATTTACCGCGAAGACGTCCGCGAGGCATTAGTGCTAGTTGGTGAATTGCTCTGGAAGGAAAACGGTCGGCATATTAGTTTCAGAGAGTTGCGTGCTGGCCTGAAGGACCGAGGTGGTTGGGATGTAAGCTTGGTGCGAAGTCTTGAGTCGGAAGGCATCCTGATGCGGACCGAATCTCAAGGAGTACATCAACGAATTGCCGTCGTATACGACCGGATGGCGGGCCAGTTGATCGCTGAGCATTTGCTGGAGACGCAGGACATCCAAACGTGGCTAAACGAACCAGACAATGCAGCCAAGCTAGATCCACACAACCAAGAAAAGCGGCACACGCTTGCGTCCGACACGCTTACAGCTCTGGTCGATTTATTTCCGTTGAGAGCGCACCGCCGGCAACTCTGGCAAGTCGCGCCCAAGCCTTTAGTCCTACTGTCGCTCTACTTGAGTGCTTATGCAGATCCGGCGCATATTGACCGCGAAACCGTCGACGAGTTGGCAACACAGGCGAGCATAAGACCAAAGTTTGCTGCGGCGTTGTTTCCGCGACTTCGATCAACGAGAGCGGCACTGGCTCATCCTCTTGACGCGCGCTTTCTTGATGATTTGCTTCGCAAGATGCCGGCTTCGCAGCGTGACTTGTCGTGGTCGGAGTGGATTCTCAAGGAAGAGGAGCAGGTCAAAAAAGATCTCGATTTGTTGCGAGTCCGATGGGAGCATGGTAAAGCCGACCAGCGGGAGATTGTACGCGCTCAGTGGGTCATGTGGACTCTGACAACGACGAACCGATTCCTACGGGATGTTGCAACTCGTACACTGTATGCGCTCGCGTTGAGACAGCCCGCCGAATTTTTCGGCCTTATGATCGAATCGCTCGGTGCGCCAGATCCCTATGTCCCGGAACGAATGTGCGCGGCCGGCTATGGGGCTGCACTTTCCGCGTGGTCCGATGGACGATTCTCACCAATGGCGGAGGCGTTACCATCCGTTGCGCGTGCACTATTCGAGAATATGTTCCTTCCGTCGGCACCATCGCCGACGCGCCACGCTCTCCTACGTCAGTACTGTCTTGGAATCATCGCTCTGGCGCGACGAGTCGCTCCAACGTGCATATCGAAGGCCGAATCGCAGTACCTGATTGCACCGTTCCCCCAGCTACCGAATCCATTTGCAGGCCCCTGTATCTTTACAGACGCACAGATTAGCGAGGCAGATAAAGCAGCGATCGGGACGGATTTCGGAAACTATACAATCGGTGGACTCGTGCCTGGTCGCCGTAACTACGACTTCGAGAACGCCGACTACAAGGACATTCGCCGAGCCATCGTAAAACGAATGCTCCAACTTGGATACGAACCTCATGTGCATAAGGAGATCGATTCGTCAAAAAGAGGAGGGGCCAGCCGATCGAGGAGCGACAAGCGAAAAATCGATCGTTATGGGAAAAAGTACAGTTGGATCGCATACTTTGAAATGTGGGGGTGGCGCCTGGACAATGGCCTCCTCAGTAGCTGGAGAAGCGACAACCGGCCGTCGGATGCCGATATCGATCCATCCTTTGCAGGAGCGATTCTGCCATGGGTGCCTGCTCTACCCGAACTCTTCAACGCTGGGCCCTACGACATGATCGAGTGGATTCAGAATGGCCCAACGCCAGACTATCACTCGCTACTTCACGCGCCCGAAGTCGGGGGCGTGAAAGGTAATTGGGTCATGATCGATGGTTTTATTGATGAAACCGCGAAGAATGATTATCGGAATGTCTTCACGTTCATTCGCGCTCTCATCGTCAACGAGAAGGACGCCAAGCTCGCTTCGCGCTTTTTTGAAGAAATGGAATATCCCGGGAACAGCGCAATCCCGGATATAGCGCAGCACCACTACACTTATGCTGGCGAAATGCCATTCGGCGGCCCACCGGAATCTCTCGCTACTGTAAAAGGCATCGGAACAGCGGCTTTCGATCGGGACGATTTAGAGCATCCAGATGATGAGCGTCTGGTTGTCAGCGTTCAGTTGCCTGTTCATGATTACGCGTGGGAAAGCTATCACAGCGAGCTGAATGAAGCGAGCGGCGTACTGCTACCCAGTCCAAACCTTTGTCAAGCTCTCAGCTTAAGGTACTTTCCCGGCTCTTGGGACATGCATGACTCAAGCAGCGTGGCTTCCCTATATCGCGAAATCGGTTCGAAAAGCACATCTCTTAGTGGGCACGCGAGCTATCTGCGAGCCGATTTACTACAGCGGTATCTCGATGAAACCGGGCAGGTACTTATGTGGATGATATGGGGCGAACGCGGCCGACATTATCACGGGCACATGGATGGTGGCGAAGACCTGCATCAAGCGTTCCAAGACAACAAGCACATTCACAAGAGATATCTGATTTGGGAGCCAAAGCCGGTCAAAGACATACCCATGAAAAAAACCAGAAAAAAGACCCAATCCAAGCCGCGTGTTACCGCCAAGTGAACAGAGCAGGCGATGCGGTATGGTGGACCGCCCCGTGAAATAGGGAAAATTCGCTATTTCACCCTGCTATAGCACCTCGTGTTGTTAGATATCGCCGAGTCTGGGTGTATCGCGATGCAACGGTATCCCGCCGTCTGACGCGATCTGATCGCTCAGGAGCGGCCCATGACTCCGTCCCCTCACCACACTGCCCTGCCCCGCGCACTCCAGCAGTTCGACCAGTTGCCAGACGCCGCCCATGTCGATGTGCGTACCGTCGCTGGCCTGTTCGGTATCTCCGTGCCGACGGTATGGCGTCACGTCCGATCCGGCAGGCTGCCTGCTCCGAAAAAAATCGGCGCGTCGACCCGCTGGAATGTCGCCGAACTTCGCGCCGCCCTGTCCGTCCAGCCTTCTGTGCCGCATTGAAACCATGCGGGGCATGCCGCCAGAGGCCCAGCACGACGTTTCGGATATTTCGAATATTCGCTTATTTCGGTTATAATGGCGACTCCCAGTATGTCATCATCGGAAACCATCATGACCACCGCTTCTCCCACCCATCCTCTGCCTACGGCAGAGGAAGTAGCGCTCGCCCGCGAGAGTGGGCGAGCGCTGTCCGCCTATCTGCAAACCCGCGCAGAAACGCAGCAGATCGGGATCATCGATGACAAAGGCGACGCTCACCCAGTCCAGGTGCCCGTGTCGGCTCTGCGGCTCTTAGTTGATGTGTTGACCGAGATTGGTGCGGGCAATGCGGTCAGCATCATCCCAATCCATGCAGAACTGACGACACAGGAAGCGGCCGACGTGCTCAATGTCTCCCGTCCTTTCCTCGTGCAACTGCTAGAACGTCACGAAATTCCGTTCCATAAGATCGGCACGCATCGTCGCGTCCGGTATCAGGATGTGATTGATTACAAAAAGCGAATCGACGCCGAGCGTAGCAAGGCGCTGGATGCCTTGACCGAGGAAGCCCAGGCACTTGGCATGGGGTATGAATGAGTTCGCATTTCACGGTCGTCTACGACGCGTGCGTGCTCTATCCGGCGCCACTGCGTGACCTATTGCTGCGCCTGGCGCTGACCGACCTCTTCCGGGCTCGCTGGTCTGACATGATCCACGATGAGTGGACTCGCAACCTGCTCGCTACGCGCCCGGATCTGGAGCAGAGACTCGCGCGCACGCGTGAGCTGATGAACGCGCATGTCCGCGACTGCCTGGTGACAGGCTTCGAGCACCTAATCCCATCCATCGAACTGCCCGATCCGGATGATCGACACGTCGCCGCCACCGCCATCCACAGCGGAGCGAGCCTGATCGTGACGTTCAACCTGAAAGACTTCCCAGACGGCGCGCTCACTCGCTACAACCTGTCGGCGCAACATCCGGACGACTTCATCCTCGATCTGCTTGATCTCCATCCCGCCCGAGTCTGCGAGGCCGTTGCGAATCATCGTCGCTCGCTCCGCAATCCGGCCAAAACTGCGGACGAGTATCTGGACACCTTGTTGAAGCAGGGACTTACACGAACGGCAGGGCTGCTCCGAGACTGGAAAATGGCAATCTGACGAGCACGCCCTTTGGTTCACCGTCAAACGATAATCACCTGTCGCTCAGAGACAGATCGCTTTGGACTGGATATCACCATGCTCGCACGGTGACTCGAAAACATCAGAGGCGACGCGCCACCAGAAATACGCCCAACGAACCATTACAGCAATCCGAATCTTCACCTGCGCCATCGTCCGTCAAGATGAATCGAACTTTTAGCGAGATCCGAAGTACCGATCGTGCAAGCGACCAATCCAGCTCGGCGTGGGATCGGTTTTTTAGACCCAACGGTATGGGTTGGTCCGACCTTCTCAAGGTTCCAAGAATACTGCTGGTCTCAGAAGCCGGGGCGGGCAAATCCTACGAATGCGAAGAGCAAGCGCGTTCACTTTTCGATAGCGGTGAGCCAGCGTTTTTCCTACCGCTTGAACGTATCGCAACTGGTGGCGTGGCATCCTCGCTCTACGGACCCCGTCTCGAGAGGTTCCACCAATGGCTCGCCTCGTCTTCTCGAATCGGATATTTTTTCCTCGATTCCATCGATGAGCTGCAACTTGTTCATGGTTCCTTCAAGGACGCTTTACAGCGACTTGCGCATGACCTCGACGGTGCGTTGGCGCGAGCGACCGTGGTTGTAACGTCCCGACCGGTAGCAATAGACCGTTTGGCATTCAAGGAGATCCTTCCCGTGCCCGAATCCGCAACTGCGATTCCCGCCGGTGAAGAATTCGTCCGTATCGTGCTTGAATCGAATCATCGAAAAAAAGAGCCGCCCCCCACCCACTTCATCGAAGTGGAACTCGTACCGCTCACGGATCGCGAAATCATCGAGTTCGCATGCACTCGAGGCGTGATTGATCCAGAGGCGCTGATGTCCGCCATCGACAAGCGCCATGCACGCGACTTCGCGCGAAGGCCACAGGATCTCATCGAACTCTGCGACGATTGGCGTACGCATGGGGAAATACGTGCCCATTTCCAGCAGGTCAAAAGCCACGTACATACCCAATTGGCCGCGCGACCGGAACGAAGAGAGAAAGCAGAACTCTCGCTGGAGAAAGCTCTGGAAGGAGCGCAGCGACTCGCTCTGGCAAACATACTTGCGAGACGTCTGACCATCCGCTACAGCGCGGGCGCCGATGCAGAAAGCTCCGGGGATCCACCAATCGATCCACGCGTACTCCTTCCAGGCTGGAATACGAACGAAATCTCCGCGCTGCTGGAGCGCCCCTTTTTTTCAGAAGGCGGGTACGGACGTGTCCGCCTACACCATCGCTCCGTGATGGAGTATCTGGCCGCGCGCTACATCAATGCACTGATCGGGTCAGGCTCAATCTCACTTTCTGCCGCCAAGCGATTGATTTTTGGCTTGACGAGCACAAACGATAGAATCCTG
>Ga0164242_10007010_pt1 | contig 12355 bp, 12 predicted proteins | sample OricomgcompostMG_FD_108783 | JGI IMG/M metagenome (GOLD analysis project Ga0164242, IMG submission 108783) | Miracle-Growth compost microbial communities from Emeryville, California, USA - Original compost - Miracle growth compost (MG) ... | reverse complement strand
CTTCACGCGCGCGGCGTCGCCACCCGTCCCGGGACTCATGCAGTGCACATGCTCGGCTATTACCGGGAGCGGTTCGGCCTCGCTGACGACGACTTTCCGGCCGCGCGCGACTGCGAACGCAACACGATGGCAATCCCGCTGCACAATCGGATGAGCCCCGACGATTACAACTATGTCGTCGATGCAATCAGGGCGATTCGCTAATGTGCGGTGTTGCCGGCATTTTTCATGTAGATTGCGCGCCGGTGTCGCCGGTGCATCTGAAGAATATGGCCGGTGCTTTGGCACACCGCGGCCCCGACGGCGAGGGTTTATTCATTGACGGGGCGCTTGGCCTCGGTCACCGGCGGTTAGCGATCATCGATCTGACGCCATCTGGCCAGCAGCCGATGCAGACGCCGGACGGCCGGTTCATTATTTCCTATAATGGCGAGATTTATAATTTCAGGGAATTACGGATCGAACTCGAATCTTTGGGGCACCAGTTTCGGTCGCGCAGCGATACCGAGGTGCTGCTTCAGGCATTCGCGCGTTGGGGCAAAGGTGCGCTCAAGCGTCTGAACGGAATGTTTGCATTTGCGCTATGGGATCGCGCAGAACGCCGCCTGTTGCTGGCGCGCGATCGCTACGGCATCAAGCCGATATATTACGTGTTTGCCGGCCGGACACTGCTGTTCGCCTCAGAGATCAAGGCGTTTCTTCAGCATCCTGCCTTTCGTTGTAATATCGATTGTGAATCTCTTCTCGAGTACATGACCTTCCAGAATTTTTTTCGGGACCGTACGCTTTTTAAAGATGTTAAGTTGCTGCCTGCCGGGACGAGCTTGACCGTTATGCCCGGTGATGATGCCGGAACGATAGACAAGTATTGGGATTATGATTTCACAGACACGCCGACTAAAAAAAGCCGATCTGATTACCTCGACGAGCTCGACCATTTGTTTTCTCAGGCCGTCAGTCGCCAACTGGTCAGTGATGTGCCGATCAGCAGCTATCTGAGCGGCGGTATGGATTCCGGTTCGATCACGGCGATTGCGGCGCGCCAGATCAAGGACATAAAGAGCTTCACGGTCGGCTTCGACATGAATTCGGCGTCTGGCATCGAAATGGGGACAGACGAACGCGCCAAGGCCGAGCATATGTCGTACCTGTTCAAGACTGAGCACTATCAGATGGTGCTCAAGGCCGGCGACATGGAACGGTCGATGGCGGATCTGGTGTGGCACCTTGAAGAGCCACGTGTTGGCCAGAGCTATCCTAATTTTTTTGCGGCAAAACTGGCCAGCAAATTCGGTAAGGTTGTGCTGGCCGGCACCGGCGGCGACGAACTCTTTGGCGGGTATCCGTGGCGCTATTACCGCGCCGTCGTGAACGACGATTTTGAGCACTATGTGGACAAGTATTACGGCTTCTGGCAGCGGCTAATTCCGAACGCCGACATTAGGCGGGTATTCCGCCCCATCTGGGATTCGGTTTCAAATGTCTGGACGCGTGATATCTTCCGTGATGTGTTCCAGCACCACGCGGCTACGCTGACCCGGCCCGAAGACTACATCAATCACTCGCTCTACATGGAAGCCAAGACGTTTCTGCACGGCTTACTGGTCGTTGAAGATAAGCTATCGATGGCGCACTCGCTCGAGACGCGTGTTCCGTTTCTTGACAACGATCTCGTCGATTTCGCGATGCGGGTGCCGGTGGCCCACAAACTAGGAAATCTGGACCAGGTTGTAAGTCTGAACGAGAATGAGCCGGGCCCCAAGACGCTAAAGTATTTCGAGAAATCTCGCGATGGTAAAATGCTTTTGCGCGAACTGATGCAACGCTATATTCCGCGCGAAGTTACGGAGCGCGAAAAGCAGGGGTTCTCGGCACCGGATGCCAGTTGGTTTCGTGGCGAAAGCATCGGTTATGTGCGCGATACACTGCAGTCACGCGCCGCGAAAATATATAATTATCTCGACTATGACGCGGTCAACGGTCTGGTCGACCAGCATCTTCAGGGTCAGCAAAATCGCCGGTTGTTGATTTGGTCGCTACTGTATCTCGAACAGTGGTGCAAGCAGTTCTTGCCGATTCGGCGTTTCGCGTGATGTCGGCGCGGATGGTTCAGCAGGCCGTCGACGCCTCGCCACTTACCCCGGATCATCATGCCGACTACTCGGCCTACCTTTTGTCAAATCCGAATTCGCTAATTTACTATAGTCTCAAATATAAGGCGTTTCTCGAGGATCTGCTTGGTTGCACGTCTGCCTACTGGCTCGCGCGCGAGGATGGCCGCATCACTGGCGTGCTACCGACGATGCGTTATGCCGGTCGTTACGGTGATGTGTTGAATTCGTTACCTTATTACGGCAGCAATGGCGGTATCTTGGCAAGTACCTCGGCGGCCGAAGCGGCGTTGGTCCGAACGTACGATGAGTTTTCGCGGAGTCCCGGTGTCGCGGCGGCAACGTGGGTGTCCAACCCGTTCGCACTCACCGCAAATGCACCAGCACATGACCTTATTGATGAACGGATCGCGCAATTTACGCCGCTCGTGGATGATGCCGAAAGACTTCTTCAGCAAATTGACGGAAGCGCACGGCGCAACGTGAACAAGGCACGTTCGGAAGGCGTGTCGGTTCGCGTCGACAACCGTGCTTTTGAGTTCCTGGAGCAGTCGCACCACGAGGGGATGGCGGTGATCGGCGGCCTAGCGAAGACGCCAGAATTCTTCCGTAAGCTGCCACGGCATTTTTGCGCGGATAAGGATTATAGAGTTTATGTCGCGGAGCGTGCCGGCCGCCCTTGTGCGGCGCTACTATTGCTCTACTTCAATCGTACGATTGAATATTACGTGCCAACGACGATCGAAGCGGAGCGAAATTCGCAACCGATGGCTTTGATCCTTTATCAAGCCATGCTGGATGGCGCGGCCGCCGGATACAGCCGTTGGAATTGGGGTGCTACCTGGCCGAACCAGATCGGAGTATGGCGGTTCAAACACAAGTGGGGGGCGATCGATAGCCAGTACAAATACTACGTCAAATTGAATAGGCCGGACTTGCTGCAGCGGACGCGGTCCGAGTTGCTGAATAGCTATCCTGGCTTTTATGTTGTTCCGTTCTCCGCTCTGGCGGCTGCATGACGCAGGGAAAAAAACCGGCGGTGGTGTTCGGCACTGGTGGCTTTGCAGAGGTGGTTGATTTCTATCTCAAAGTCGACAGTTCCTACGAGGTGGTTGCATTCGCCGCGACAGAAGACGCGATCAAGTCGGATAGCTGTTTTGGCCGCCCATTGGTGCCTTTCGAAACCCTGGAACAGTCTTATCCGCCCGCGACTCACGAGATGTTCATCGCTGTTGGCTATGCGAAGCTCAATAAACTACGCGAGCGATTTTGTACCGAAGCCAGAGCCAAGGGGTACACGCTGCTCAATTACGTCTGCTCGAAGGCAACGCACTGGGGCGATACGGAACTCGGTGACAACGTCTTCATATTCGAAGACAATACCATTCAGTCGTTCGTCAGCATTGGCAGCGGTGCGATATTATGGAGTGGCAATCACATTGGTCATCACAGTAGCATCGGCAGCTATTGCTTCATTACGAGTCATGTCGTCGTATCGGGTTTCTGCAGCATCGGCGATCGTACCTTTATCGGCGTGAACGCGGCGATTGCCGATTCGACCAAGGTCGCCGAGGATAATCTAATCGGCGCCGGGGCGGTCATCGAGCGCGATACCGCTCCGGGCGACGCCTACTTAAAAGAACGTCTAAAAAAATATCCGAAAGGAAGTGACTGGTTTTTCCGATGAGCAGTGGGCCAAATCTGGGAGCGGTGGCGAAGCTTTACGAAGATAGTCTCGCCAAGCACGGGCGATCTTCAAAGGGCGTTGGCTGGCCGGATGACTCGTCCCATGCTCTGCGCTTCTCCAAGCTCACGAGCGTCATCAATTTCGCTCAGGGCCCCGTTACAATCAATGATCTTGGTTGTGGCTATGGCGCGTTCAGTCGGCATCTATCGGAGGCCGGTGTGCCCGTCGCCCATTTTCGGGGTTACGACATCAGTGAGCAGATGGTCGCGCACGCGCGGGAGCAGTTTCCAGACGCAGAGTTTATAGTCGGCGGGCAACTCGACCAGCGCGCCGACTATGGGTTTGCCTGCGGTATCTTCAATGTCCGGCTGGAGCAAGACGAAAGCGATTGGCTGCGTTACATCGAGAGGACCCTTGACAACCTAAACGAATTTTCGAAACGCGGTTTCGCGTTCAACCTGTTGAGCACTTACGTTGATTTCCGTCGGGCGCCTCTCTTCTACGGCGATCCGCTTTACTTCTTTGATCGATGCAAAACGAGGTACGGCAAACGGGTGGCTCTGCTGCACGACTACCCGCTTTACGAATGGACTATCACGGTTGGCAGGGAATAGACCGGTGAGTAACGCGAGCGCTGGCGGGCGGATTGCGGAATGGCGGATTGAAGGCAGGCTTCTTCGCTTTCATGCGCCAAATGACATGTCACAGGCGCTTATCGAGGCGGCGGAAACGGCAGAGCCTGAGACGCTGGCCTGGTTGCGCCGCGGCAACGTCGGTGACGTGTTCTATGACGTCGGCGCCAGCAACGGGGTTTTTGCGCTCTATGCTGCGGCTGTGCGCGACATGCGCGTGGTCGCCTTTGAAGCGGAGGCGCAGAATTACGCGCTGCTGGAGACAAATCTTTATCTCAACAAAGCTGCGACGGGCGTGCGTCCGCGCGCATTTTGTATCGCTGCGGGCCAGACTCTAGGTGCCAGCGAAATGTATTGTATGCGCAACGCGCCCGGATTTCATACGAAAATCCTCGGCCGCCCCGTGCGTGTTGGAGAGACCGCCGAGTTCATGCCTGATCACGTGCAATCGGTTTTGACGCTCCCACTCGATGAGGCAATTCGATTGTTCGGCCTGCCTGTTCCGAGCATGCTGAAGATTGACGTGGACGGTGCCGAAGCCGAGGTGATTGCCGGTGCGCACGATCTTTTGTCGCGGCCGGAACTGCGCAGCATCTTAATCGAACTGGTTGACACGGGTGGGAGTAGAGCTGCGATCACCGCTGAGATCGAGTCGTTTGGCTTCACACTGGAGGCGGCGTACCCTGTCCGTCATTTGCGCGGCGGTTACTATGAAGGATTGTTCAACTGCGTCTTCCGGCGCAATCATGACTGATATGAACAGTTCTTACGCGGCTGATGGCTACCTTCTCGCTAAGGGAATGTTTCCGCGCGACGAGATAGCTGCATTCGTTCGGCAGATTCACGACATCTTTGATCGGTCGGCGCGCGAGCGCGGCATTGCTGTGAAGCGTGGGGAGGATGGACGTGTGTCCGATGCGGTGCTCTTCGAGCTGTTCGACAGGCATCGGCCGACCTATGTCGCCTGTATGCGCGCCATTCAAAACCTGCCGCTGATGTTCGCGCTTGGATGCTCCAATAGAATTCTGGAGACTGTTCGGCAGTTGGGAATCGCTCAGCCGGTGCTGTCATCGCGGCCGATTGTAACTTTGTCGAGTCGGCGAACATCTCAACACATCGGCCATTGGAAGACACCAGCCCATCAAGATTGGCGCAGCATCCAGGGCAGTCTCAACGGCGTCGTCGCCTGGTCGGCGCTATTCGACGTGACTCCGGCGCTTGGCCGGCTTGAGGTTGTGCCGGGCTCGCACCGGCTCGGATTGATGGAGGCCGAAAGCGACGACTGGTATATGCATGTCGCTGAAAGCCGGGCGCGCGAGCTCACATTCGTGCCTGTCGATACGCAGGCCGGCGATATGCTCTTCTTTTCGATGTTTCTAGTCCATCGCAGCGGGACGAACACGCTGGATACGCACCGATATGCGGTCCAGTACCGCTACAATGACGCTGCAGAACCGAGTTACGTGACGCGCGACTATCCGACAACGTATCGATCCGATCCGCCGGTGACTAATCTATTGACGTCGCTTGGTAGCGCAGATGACCTTGCCAAGGTTTTTGGACCCAGCGCCAAATAGTCGCTCTGTGGCACCTCCGGTACTCAAGTTTGACAGGGTTGGGCGTATTTTTCACGCCACGGGTGAACGTGGTTGGATGGTCAGTCACACGGCTTGCCCGCAAACCTTGCCGCTGGGTGGCGACAACTTCCGCGTCTATTTTGGAACGCGCGACGGTTCCAACCGGGCACATATTGGTTTTGTTGAAGTCTCGCTGGCGAGGCCTGGCGAGGTTTTATCGATCTCAAACGAGCCGGTACTCTCACCCGGTCCGAAAGGGCATTTCGATGAAAGCGGCGTTTATCCCGGCACGATCGTGCGACGTGGCCGCAATCTGATGATGTATTACATGGGGCGCCTGAATTATGAATCGCCGCGCTATGGCATGGCGATTGGATTGGCGCAGAGTTCGGACGACGGTCGTACGTTCGAGCGCGTGTCGCAGGCCCCGGTTTTCGACCGCAACAGCGATAGCCCGTGGATGGTGTCGACGCCAACTGTTATCATGGACGACAGTGGGTATCGAATGTGGCATATCGGCGGAACTGGGTGGCAGTCCGCCACGGCGTCAATTTATCGCATTCGTAGCGCTACATCGGCCGATGGCATGTCCTGGCGGTCGGACGCGCACGAAATTGTGCCGTTCCACCCGGGCGAAACCAATCACGCTAGTCCGACGGTTCTTGCTGCCGCGAGGGGCTGGCGTATGTGGTTTTGTAATCACGAAGACAGCGGTTATCGGCTTGCTTACGCTTGGTCGAATGACGGTCAACATTGGCAGCGTGACGATGCGCAGGCTGGGCTCGCTTCGGCAGCCTCGGGCTTCGATCAAGAGATCGCCTATCCGCACGCCGTCCGTCACAGTGGCCGCGTATACCTTTTTTACAGCGGCAATGGCTTTGGACGCGATGGCCTTGGTCTCGCCGTCGCAGAGGATCGCGCTTGATGCCACGTTCGCTTTGTTTGAGCTTCGATGTTGACTGGGCGCCAGATTTCGTAATCGACCACGTTTCGGAGCTTTGCGTTGCAGGCGGAGCGAAATCGACCTGGTTCGTCACTCACGCCAGCGCCGCCACGGAGCGCCTTGGCCGCCACGAAAATCTGATTGAACTCGGTTTGCATCCAAATTTCATGGCCGGATCGACACACGGTTCGACCAGCGACGAGGTGATCGCTCATTGCAGGGGCCTAGTGCCCGGCGCAGTTAGCATACGTACCCACGGGGTATTCCAGAGCGGGCCGCTGTTGGCGCAGCTTGTCGAAAAGGCCGGTGTCAAGATCGATAGTAGTATTCTTCTGCCGGAAATGCCGCATATCCGACCTGTCAGGCTGCCCACCCCGGCTGGCTGGTTGATGCGCGTGCCGTGTTTCTGGGCCGATGACTATCACCTGCTAAAGGCGGAGGACGACTGGTCGCTTAGCCGATACCAGGACATGCCTGGCCTCCAGACCTATGTGTTCCATCCGATCCACGTTTATCTGAATTCGATCTCGCCTCGGCAATATGATCGAGTGCGCACCGTTATTCCGGATCTTTCCAGCGCGAGCCGCCGCGACCTCGCGCCGTTCGTCAATAAGTCCAGCGAGTCAGGAATTGCGGTAATGCTGTGTCGGTTGCTCGCTGAGCTGAAAGCACAAGGGGGCGGGCTACAGATACGCGACTTCCTTTCGGATCAATCAACGTGACCTTATGCCAAGAAATGTAATTAAAAGCAGCGACGCGTCGGGTCGCGTGACAATCGATGATGCATATGCCGCCGCAAATATCGGTCGGGCTTCGTGGTTGATCGATAATCTCATCGCCGAGCTGGAACTGGACCTGTCTGGACTGGCGGTGTTTACGGAAGCGGCATCTGGACCTTATCTTTGGTCGCCCCTAATCGCCGCCCGCGCAGGCGCGCGCGCGGTATATGCGGTTACGCGCGATTCTGATTTTGGTGCCGCCGGCAGAATCGAACGCGACACCATGGCGGCGGCCGATGTGCTTGGCCTGGCCGCTCCGATCAAAGTGGTCCGCGAGAAACGGCAGCCTGAAATCGCCGACAGCGACATAATCACAAATTCCGGCTTTGTCAGGCCGATTGACGCGGTGTCGATCGGATGGATGAAGCAAACCGCTGTCATCCCGCTGATGTGGGAAACCTGGGAATTTCGCGCCGACGATCTCGATCTGAATGCCTGTCGTCAAAATGGTATTCTAGTTATGGGTACCAATGAACACGAACCGCCGTGTAATATGACCGGTTACTCTGGCATGAGCGCCATCAAGCTGTTGTTCGACCTCGGTCTAGAGGTGTACCGGAGCAGGGTTATCGTCCTCGGCGGCCAAGCAACATTAGCCGAAGCAATTGTGCGGTGCCTGACTTCGGTCGGATGCGGAACGGAGTGGTTTAGCGCCGTTCCGGGCAAAGGGCGGCCGTACGAACAATTTCGGGCTCACTTCCTGGCGCATGGCGCTCGTTATGATGCGATCATTGTTGCGGAGCACGCGGAACATCGATGCCTGTTGGGTCGGAATGGCTTGATGTCAATCGCCGATCTGGCGCAGGTCAATCCACAGCTGCGTGTCGGCGTGATGAGCGGCAATGTCGATGCCGACGAGTTGGCTGGCAGCAGCCTGCGTCATTTGCCGCTACGCCTTCGCGGCCCCGGCTACGTCAGCTACCCGACCGGCGAGCTCGGGCCGCGCCCGGTCATGGATCTCTATGCGGCTGGCTTGAAAGTCGGCGAGGCGATGGCACGGGCCCGTCTGAAAGGTCTGTCGCTTAAGCACTCCGCCGAGGAGGCGCTCCAGAATAGCCCGGCTATGGACTTCGAAGGGGCGCAGGCATGGCTTTAACTCCGCCGCTGAAGCAATTGCATGACGAATTACGTGCACTGCATTTCGCCTTGCGTGACGAAACCCGTGACAAGTACGGGCGCATCAACCCCTTCTATGAGGATCTGTTCGACTGGAAAGAGCGTGGCGCTCACTGGACTGGCGCCCAGAACAATATCACAATCTACAATTCTACCTCGGTGGTTGGGGACGTCGTCATCGGCGACAACACGTGGGTTGGTCCATTTTGCTCGCTTGATGGCACCGGCGGTATTGCGATTGGGCGCTATTGTTCGCTCTCGCTGGGCTGCCAAGTGCAGACGCATGACACGGTCAAATTTGCGCTGTCGGGCGGAAAACTGCCCTATGAGTATAGCAAGGTTTCAATCGGCGATTATTGTTTCCTTGGCGTCCACTCGGTCGTCCTGCGTGGCGTGACAATTGGCAGTCAGTGCGTCGTCGGAGCTGGAGCCGTGGTGACCCACAGCATCCCCGACCGCACAATCGTCGCCGGCGTCCCGGCTCGGCCGATCGGTCGTGTCGACCTGAAGTCGAACGGCGAGATCGAACTGGTTTACGACGAGTCTCGTCACTGATTGTATCGTTTAATCTGGAAAATAAAGGCATGATCCTAGCGGAAAAACCGACAGACAGCCCTGCTTGGCTTGAACGGCTTGTCGGCGCCAAGCTGCCCGCTGAAGGCGGTCACATCGATTTGGATGGCATTCGGTACATACGGTTAGGCGGCATCCTACGCAGCCAAGCGGCTTTGTCGGACGCGCAAGCGCAAACGTCCGATGCGTTTGGATTTAAGTGGCATCTACGTGACACATTTGATCGGCCGGAAGCGCTGGCACGGACGCGTAAGTGGCTGGTTGAGCGGTACGGCGAGGTGGCCAACGCCCCGTGGCTGGTGAACGGGAAGGAGCCGCCAATTCTGCTTGATGCAGGCTGTGGCAGTTCGGTATCGGCGGTCGAACTTTTCGGGGGCACATTAAAACGCGTCCATTATCTCGGGATCGATGTCTCGAATGCGGTGAACATGGCCTATCAGCGCATGCGCGAATTAGGACTACCGGCTCAATATATTCAAGTGGACTTGATGACGGCGCCGTTGCCCAAAGCGTCAGTTGACGTGATTTTTTCTGAGGGTGTTCTCCATCACGCCGACTCCACCGAAGCGGCCCTGAAGGCTATGGCGTCCCTTCTGAAGCGCGACGGTCGATTCCTGTTTTACGTGTACCGTCGCAAGGGGCCCATCCGCGAATATACTGATGATTACATTCGCGAGCGGCTGCGCGAGATGCCGCCGCAGGAAGCTTGGGATGCGCTGCGACCGCTAACCGAATTCGGCAAGGCGCTTGGTGAACTTGATATCGAAATCGAGGTGCCTAAAGCGATCGAGCTGTTGAAAATTCCAGCCGGTAAGATCAATCTGCAGCGCTTCATATACTGGCACGTATTCAAGGCATTCCATCATCCGTCATTGAATATCGACGAGATGCAAAACGTGAATTTTGACTGGTATGCGCCGAAAAATTCCTATCGGCAGTCACCAGAAGAAGTGCGCGCCTGGTGCGCGCAAGCGGGCTTGACGATCGAGCGCGAGGTTGTCGAAGATGCCGGCATCACCATTATCGCGAAAAAAGCTCCTTAACTTCAGCCGAATAGCGCATCCCGATGAGGCACACGATGTTGACCGCTGAGCTCAGAAAGATTTCGGAGTCGGAACTGGAGGGTCACGCGCAGTCGCTTGCTTCCGACGGCTACACAGTTGTTAAAGGCTTCATGAGCCCGGTACTTGTGGCGTATCTGAAGAAGCGGATTGACGATCTCTATCGCAACGCCGGTCCGCGTTCGGCCCATTCCGCCGACAATTATGGCACGACAGCAACGAACACTAAAAAAGATTCTATTGTCTGGAACCTGCAGAACTCTGATAAGATCTTTATTGACTTGGTATCCTGCCGGCAATTAAGCAGCATTCTGAAGCCGATTTTGAACGACCCGTTCTTTACGGCAATACCCAAAGATGATCCAAATTACATTTTGGCGTATTGCAACGCGCGTTCGAGCGCGGTGCAATTGCCGTTACACACGGATATATATTTGCCTGTAGAGGGGACTCGGACTTGGGGGATGCAGACTATATTCGCCCTGGACGACCAGACTGTTGACAACGGGTGCATGGTTTGCATCCCCGGGTCGCAAAACAAGGGAGGATATATCGATGCGTCGTTTGAAAGTGCCACACCGCTGGAATCCCAATCTGGCGATCTTGTGATTTTCAGTAGCCGGCTGTGGCATGGCGCAAGAGCAAATCCGACGGCTCAGAGCCGGTGGGCAATATTGGCCAGCTTTCGATCTTGGTGGGTCAAGCAGCTTACTGACATTCCGCGGGGCCTGCCGGAAGAAATCTACGGACAGCTCACCAATTCCCAGAAGGCGTTGCTTGGATACTGCTCTATTCCTCCGCTTAATGAGTTTGAGCGTATATCAACGAAGACAGGCTACGATGCACTTCGCCCGCGCGTGAGGGACTATTACCAGTCGCAATGATTACGGTTTTGGCTGCAGATATCATAAACGAACGCTATTTATACTCGAAACGGAAAATAGGCGTGTGCGGTTGAATGCGGTTGCTCTTTATTGATATTCACGGTCGGTATATCAATCCGACGAATTCTCAAATCCCTGCGATGCTTAAGATGCATCATGACGTCGTCCTGTACGGTCCAGGGATGTCAAGCGAGGCGGAAATTGAAAGAGGACTTGAAAGGTTTGTCGAGGCGAACGGGCGCTTCGACTTTATAGTGTCTACCGAGGCGCAGCTGGCCGATGACGACGTTGCCCTCTCGTGGCACAACCGATACTCTTATCCTCACCATCGGCCGGAGGTCTTGCGCCGCTTCGCCGTTGACGCAAATGAGTTCTTGCGCGGTACATCGCATCCGCGAATAGTTTTTCTCACCAAACTTGACGTCTATGCTTTGTCGCAGTTCTTGGTGGAGCGTCTTTCCTCGCCGACTGCCTATTATGTAGCTTGGGGCGATGGCTTCACGAAGCCGGTTGAAGACCTTGCATTTCCGCAAAAGGAAAAGGACTACGCTCGTAAGGTTGAAAGAAAATTCAGATTTGATGCGTGGTTGGAGTTTTTGGCCGCAAACCGACAGCGCTTTCTAAATCTTGGACATATTATCGGGCTTCATGAGTTTAATTGGAGGCCGCTCGACGGGCGGCCAGATTGTGCGGTTGTGCCGGGCGTGGCGTATTTTCGCCGGGCGGAGGTCCAAAGAAAATTGCGCCGTTCTGGGCTAGGCGTTCGGCGGAGTATCGTTCCGAGGCTCATGGCGCATGCCGACTATTGCGGCTTCCGTCCGTACGCGAGGCCTCTCTTGCATCAATTATATAATGTTCAATTTTTGAACGGCATTGGAAATGCGCGATATGCGTACACCGATGGATCTGGCTTCGATGCCTTGGTTAGAAAGTATTTTGAGATACCAGCGCTCGGCGCGATTTTGCTTTGCGCGCCGTGCGCTGGCTTTACG